>Ga0041059_1001496_pt1 | contig 18489 bp, 10 predicted proteins | sample AraColnosormetaG_FD_56232 | JGI IMG/M metagenome (GOLD analysis project Ga0041059, IMG submission 56232) | Arabidopsis roots microbial communities from North Carolina, USA - Col MF nosort | ecosystem: Host-associated > Plants > Roots > Unclassified | place: USA: North Carolina | collected...
GTACATTGATATTACATTATTAGTCTGAAAAAAAACAAAAAAAAAAAACAGCACCAAGGTTTCCTGATGAATAAAAAAAAATGGTCAACCCAAAAAACAGTGTAAAAGGATCAGCAATGGCAGTTTCTACTTTCTGTTACTTTGTGAAAGTGGTAAATCCACAAAACGTAAAACACGAAAATGGTAGAATGAATAAATTTCAAAAGCTCAATATTTGGAGGGGTGATTCACACATTGGTTTACTTCAAGACTGATATGCTTCATTCCATAGAAAGAAAGAAAAACCATTACATAAATTTAGCAATGAGATAATTGCAGAGAATGTCTCATCTAATAGTATCGACTACAACAACAGCAACAACAAACACGTTCAAAGCAAAACTCAGAGAATAAACTAATCCCAGTTTTGCTCCTACCAAAAGAATCTACACATGGACTTAGATTCTCCAGTCTCAATGTGCTTCTTCTTCTTCTTCATCTTCTTTCTTGGGTTACAATAACAAACCCTTCCCAAGCTTATTTACATATAAATCACAACTCTGCAAATTGTTGAACGGCGTGCTGCGTCCCTTTGTACAACTTCCACCGTGATAAAATAAGGAGCTAGAAAAATACCAACTTCTTCTGTTGTCTTCATAAAACATACTAATACCATCAGAAACCTGTAAGAATGCGTAAGTAACCACCTTTACAGTCTTTTGATTGCTGTTGCGTCTGCTTTCATTTAAGCACAAACGGCTTCCACCGCGAGTTTCTTCATCACATTTGGACACGGATCTCCACCAAACATCTCCGGTGCTACAGTTACAGAACACCAGTTCTGCCCAACACAAAGCTGAAAGAGAAAGAATCAGCTTTTAGAGCTCAAAATCAAAACAAAGAAAGAAAGATCCATGCTTTTCTCTAACTTACTTTGTTGAAAGCGTCATAGGAGTGATGGGCGTGACAGCTTCCTTGACGGTAACTACCACAAGTCCCTTCAGGTGTCCCGAAACTAGCAAACTTCACGGTGGTGATCTTTTGTCCGGGCCCGCATTGTAAATGTGCTTTGGGATGCAATGGTTTATTAACTTTTCCAGAAGCATGCAATTGGTAGTTCACCAGCGTTGATTGCCATTCATAGATATCTGCACATACACTGTCCACTTCTCTTCTGACCAACGTGATTCCGTTCGGGTCTCCTCCCCATTCCTCAAAGACAACCAATAGATTGCCACTTGGTTTTAGCCACGACCTTGGGACATGGTACCTACAAACAAGCATAACACAAGTCAGATACTGAAAAAGCTTCATTAATTGCAGCTTTAGAGGTATAAAGATGGACAGCCTTTTTACCATCTTTGAGAAGCCTCTCCACAGTTTCTTAAGCACTTGTCCTCTCTGAATGTTCCGGTATAAGAACACTCGCTGCAAGAACCAACTGCTTTATATGCAGGCCAGTGACGTCCCAGGCTCTGCCCATTTATCCATATTTGACCTTTTCCCATGCTTCCCATGTCTACAGCCAATGGCGAATCTCCAGCTGGAGCAGAGAAAGTCGTCTGAAAGCAAGCCATGGAGACATGTTAAACATGGAGCAAATCGTTTTACCGAGATAAACTGCATTTTGGTTTTTGACTATGGAGAAGCTTACCTTGTACCAAGTAAGTGGTTGCTTCTGTGCAACAAATGCACCTTCTGCCCACTCAACCGATGAGCTACCACTAAGTGAATGAAGACTCAGAGACTCTCCTTTAAGACCAACCTGAAAAATCAAAATACAAAATCGGATAATCAGTATAGTGACACAATTATATATTGATGAAAACGTGTTGTGATCTTTGTGTCTGTACCTTATAAGTCCATTTCTGCCATGATAGATCTCTCCGTCCCCCATTGAGACCGTTCAATGAAACTGGACCCAAAACTCCAGCATTCCATGTCTCAAAATGTGGACCCACATTCTGCATTGTATAAACACATAGATTAAGAACATCTCTAGCTTGAACTTAATGTTTGGTAAAAAGATTGATTATGAAGAATATTGATGACTAACCGGGAGACCAACAGCAATGCTTAGTATCGCAATTTTGTTGAAACCAGCTCTTAGATTCACACCTTTCCGAAAAGTTAGCTTAGGAGAGTCTAAACTACCATATGCAGATCCTGGATAGAGACAACGAAAAGATGTTAAAATGAGGTGAAAAAAATGTTGACAGCAAACTGTTCTTAGCAATATCAAAAACTGTTCTTACCAGATAATTGACCATTGATAAACACATGCATAGCATGGCCAGCTGATAGAACAGTAAGAGTCGGCAAATCTCCATTCCTCAAAAATCCTTCATTGGCATCAACTTTAACACTGTAAAACAAAAGAAAGAGACAATTAGTGAAGAAGTCACAATGCATTCAGAGAAGTCTTCCACATGCATTCGGTGATGATAGAAACATATTTGCAAGTTCAATGGATACTTACTCAGTCATGTACCACAGGTAATCCGAAGTGTCTCGTGTAGTGTTTATCTGCTCCACTAATCCGACCATTGTGAATGACTCATCGATGTAAGTTGATGGGTCTTCATTGTATGCTTGCCAAGATAAACCACCATGAACAGGAACCCGAACCATTTTCATCCTAGAAGTTTGAGCACCAACCTACAGCCAAAACCAGTATAATCTTTGTCAGTACTCAGGAAAAACCAAGAAGAACAAAAAGTCCATCTTTTGCTCATATCATTATATCAACTTGAAGCGAATATTGATTATTCTTACCCTGGCTGTGTTGTAAACTGTGTTTTTGCAGTCTGGGAGAATACTTATAGACCACGGAGGGAGATTGTAGTGATTGTTCCCGAAAGAAACTTTGGCGTAAGATTTTGGATTATAATTTGCTAAGAATGCAGAACAAGCTCCAGATTTTGATTTGTACACATGAGCCTGCAAAATTACAAATGAACGAAAGTTTACCAAGTTGACCACAGCAAAAAACTAATAACAAAAAATGAAAGCGTGTGAGTTGAGACCTCTTGATAGTTTCCGAGAGGCATTCTTGTGGGCTCTCCTGATACTAAAGCTGGTTCACACAGCTTAATTGCTCTATGCAAATCTTTCAAGTGCCCCCACTTAGGCTGCCTTTCAAGTCCTGTTTGAAAACACATGACAATAGTTAGAAAGAAGACAACAATCTTTATCTTTAGGAAAATGAAAAACTTAAGTTTTAGCAAGCTTACCATATTCGTCAAGAGGAGCATCATAATCATAGCTAGTTGCGATAAACGGACCACCAGCAGTTCGACCAAAGTTTGTTCCACCATGATACTGAGCACGACAAACCATGTATGAGAATTAGACAAGCTCGAAATAGCAATTTAATTTACTTTGTGAACATGGAAAAAACAAAAAAGACCACAACTTTAGCTTTACCATATAGTAGTTGATGAAAGATCCACCCTTTTGGATAAACCTTGCAACGGAAAAGGCCATATCTTCAGCTGGGCGGTAAGGAACTGGGCCTCCAAACTTTGTAAACCTGTTGAAACATCAAGAACTCAGACTGAGATCACTGAGAAACAACAACATTAGCAGATATTCACTTTGAGTTTCTGCTTACCATCCAGTCCAGGCTTCGGTCCACATTTTAGGCTTGTAAGCCTTGTTTGGGGAGAAGTAATCACAGTAGAAGCCATTGCAAGCATTGATCTAGCAAAGAGCAAACCATAAATTAAACAAGTTATCAAAATGCAAAAAGAAAGTGACTGAACACATAAATGATCCACATGGTTTGTCGTTGACTTCAGCAACAGAACACATTGAAGAATTGCTTATATGATTGAATACTATTCTAAGAGTCAGAACAGAGTAAAATAATCAAACAAAAAAAGATCATGAAAAGAAGTAACACCAATCAACGCATGTGCATTATAAATGAATACTAATATTTAATGAAATGATTTCAACAGAGAGAATGAAGAGTGACAAGAACATACAGATAATGAAGAAAAGATGTCCTAAAGAAGAGACAAAAGAACTCACAATGGGGTCGGGAGCATCGTCTTGTTTGCACATGACCCAAGGGACACCAGTGCCTAGCCCCACCGCCATCTTAGCTGCCCAGTTGGTGTATGACCGGCCCGGTGCACCAAGCTCATACTCCATTGGTCCATATTCATTTTCAATCTGTCACATAACATTCCATTTGATACAGACAAGGTGTCTAGTGAGTCTCACTGTCACTCTTTTGTGGGATTGTTAAAACACACAATTCACTTGATTGGTTTTTACCTGAGAGAGAATTATAGGACCGCCTTGAGATTCAAAAAGCCTCTCAGCTTTCATCATGTTAACAATCTTCGTGGTGAATCTTTGCATTTGAGCCTTCAAATGGAAGAAACAAAAAACAATCAATGTTTTTAATCCCAGGAGTCAAACAATGGTCAATGAACAAGTGTGAAGTTTCATAACTTCAAAATGAAGATAGATTAGTCTTTAAGAACATGTCTAACCTTGAAAGGACCGTTATCTGTTCTGAAGCTAATCCCTGGAATGTACTTAAGCCAAACAGGAAATCCTCTGAGAAATTTAAACAGAAACAAAACAATCATATTAGAATTTCTAGGAAAATTCTTCACCTTTTAAACTTTCTATTTATAGGTTTAAGGTACAATAAATTAGCTATAATTACCCGAAGTTCCATTCAGCACAGACATAAGGACCAATCCTTAGATGAAGATAGAGTCCAGATTGTTGGACCAACTTGACAAACTTAACCAAATCATAGTTGCCCTCGAAATAATACTGCAGATGAAGCCAAAACACACATAAAAATGGAATCCAATGAATCAGTACTTTATTCACAAACATAAAAAGATCAAAAATAAGATTTTTCTTACTTTTCCAGGAGATGGCTCATGCCCATTCCAGAACACATAAGTCTGAATCACATCTAAGCCTCCTTCCTTTGCTTTCCGAATTAGATCTGGCCACATCTACACAAAAGCACACATCCAGAGATAAGAAACGAAACCCTAGATTTTGATTTTACTCAAACAATGGGGAACGAAAGATTCAAACTTTGAAATAAATCTAACTACATTGCAACTAAAAAGCAAGCAAACAAACCTCAGGAGTACTTCTGGGGTAGTGAATAGATCCAGAGATAAGGATTCTTCTTTTGCCATTGATGGTAATGGCTCTGCTATCGTAAGAGACAGAACCAGAAACAGAGCAAACAAGAAACCCTAGAAGGAACAGAGCAGAAACTGCCGCCATAGCCACCACATTCTTCATGGCATTAGGTTTCGAACCCATAACTATTAATTTACTACAAGTTGGTTCACTTTCGGTTTTGCCACTTTATTCTATTCTTTCTAAGTTGAGCTAGAGGATAAAAAGAAGGAAGATGTGGTTGGAAGAGAAAGGTTCAAGCTTTCTTAAGTTAAAGCTTTAAATTTTCTTGAGAAAAGATCTGGAGAACAGGGAATTTATATTCTTGAGTGTAAAAAGAAGAAAACTTGTTTTTTTTTTTGTTCGGATGCTAAAACGTAGATGCTTTGCAGCTGTTTTTAAAGCACTCAGCAATGGAGGGTATTCTCGTGGGACCTACCTTGAGAGACCTTTTTGGGTCCCACCGTGTTTGTGTCTTTTTCTTATTGTTCATTTAAATAATTGAATACCTTAAGATTTTTTTAGGATTGTAGTAAAAAAGGTCATTTGTGATTTGAATGTTCATTAGTATAGTTCTATTGCAAGCAAATTTAGACGAATAAAGTGTAAGTTTCTAGAGAAAACAAATAACTAGTTTTCCACCATATTTGTAGTAGCATTCATAGTAGGAAAAAAAAATGTTAGAGTATGATTTAATATGGAGTTTTGCTTTTTCAATAAATATTGAGTGAAAACATTTGCAACAAATTCAAATGCCACATCTCCTTTTTCTGATTGGTTTTATGGAATCCGATTTTTTGGTTTGGCTGAAATCGGTACGAGATAAAAAAAAAATCTTCATAATAATCTCCAGATTGTCTGGCTCTTTGTTTTAATGCTACGTGATTTTTCACGCGTTTTGCTGCACGTTGTAGTAAATGGCCCAACAATACTTGCAAAGTGTCACGGGTTAAGTTTAGCCACCACAAATTCTAAGACTTTTACAAGACAAAGACTACAAACAAAATATGTTTTTTTTTTACTACACATCTATTTAACTTTTCCTTTGTCTGATTGAAACGTTAATTGTAAGATATGAAAGAGCGTGTTCGTTAGATAAACCAATCGTTATCTCAAGTTCTCAACCACTGAACACATGCAAACTTTTGAAAAAAAAAAAAAATTGTCTTCGATTCTCTACCTAAAACTATACATGTTTAAGACTTTACATAAACTTCGTCTTGTTTTATTGTGGAAAATTTACTAAATTGCTTAATTTAAATATCTAGCTATTTAATTGATAGAACTTCTAACAGCTTATTAAATGGCCATTTATATTATTAAGTATGATCATGATTTGTTCAATTATTGTTTATCAATAGCTGTGACCACCATCGGAGATATCGAGATTCGACATTGCAAACTATATATGGCTGTTTTTCATAATTTTCGTTGATGTGTCGTATTCATATTTATGGAATTGGGGAACTATAAATCTTTATTAATATTGATAAAACAAAAAATGTGTTTGGTTAAAGGTTTGTATAAGTTATTAATTTCAAATAAGTAGTACTATAAGATACTCATCAAAACACGCAAACATACACAATAATTGTTCTAATCGAAGAGATAATGTGTCGAAAAAGGGAGATATCGTGTATGTAAAGCATCATTAAAGTAAAACGCAATCGATTACATTTGAATAAAACCATGCTTTCTATCATCTGTTATATAGAGACAAATATTCGAGTTATGAATAAACACAGAACTATAAAATTAGTAGTCAAGCAAAACAAAGATGCACCGGCACGTATCATATATGGCAAAGAGCTAGCCGCAGCATATACTACTGGCCGGTATTAAAAAATGTAAATAACTAACAATCATATTTATTTTTCTTTATTTTAAAAGCATATTTATTTTGTCGTGATTATGTTAATTAGATTTCAAATTTATATATTTTCACATAGACCAATTAACAACTACAATGAAATACTTGATAACACATACCCCGATGAAGTAGTTTTTTATTGAATAAAAAAAACAAATTGAACTGGTGTAGAAAACTTGTGAATAAGAGAGTTTAACATTTTGTCAAAAAAAAAAAAGAAGAAGAGAGTTTAACATATTTTTTTTCGGTTTTAAGTTTAGTTAACATTTTTCATATCCAAAGTTATACTCCTCAAAATATAACCAACACGCTTACAAGGCATCTGCGCATGCATCGATCTGAATTTTGTATGTTATTTAGATCCGTATAATGTTTTAGATCTTATGACACATTTTTTTTGTTTGGTAAAGAGATCTTATGACACATTCACACTGGTACATTTTTTTTTTTTGTCATTGATTTGAGATGCGTGGAGCAATTAAAGTGAAAATGGAACGAGCAAGAAAATTTAAGACAATAGAGAAAATAAAACCCGTTAACTGCGACGACAACAACAATTTCTCCGCGTTCGAGTTTCTTTTGCTTTCTCTTCTTCTTCATTAGTTTATTCCTTTCCCACTCACATAGTTATTTTTTTGTCACGCGCGCGCGGCGAGTAAAGTACACGGAATTTGAACTGCAACAGAGTTTGACTTTCTAGTTCCGGATCTTACGGCCGTCAAGGAAAATCTTGTACGGGTGGTTGTTTTAATTTTATTATCATATATCCTAATTAATGTATTCCCTTATGTTCAGATTAACTATGAAGAACAACAAGAAAATAATATAGCTCCACAAAGAAAGAGAAGATAACGACGAAGGTCATGTAGATTTAGATCCGAGCTTCTCTGTCAATAAATCTTTATTACTGCAGTCAACCACAAAACTGCTCTAATATTCATAGTTAAAGAGAGCTATACTAATACAAATATTCGTAGTTAGGGATTATATTTCACAATGCTAGCTCATCCTAATTTCAACACATCACGTTATATTTTCATCGACTGATAGGATCCGAACAAAAAAATTAGAAAGCTAAATGCTGGTTTTAAAATTAATCATGATATCTAGCCTCATTAGAGAAAATTCATGGACCTATTACCTATATCCAGTCCAATAAAAATATATATTTATCCTTAATTACCGCTACAACAGCAAGATGATGTAATTTTTTTACCTAAGCCGTTACAAAAAAAAAATTACCCAAGAAAATGTGAAAAACTATATATGGTACGTTAAACAACTGAAATACGTAAAGAGTGTGTAAAGTAAAATGTTAGTTTATAAGCTTTGGTAACTCATAACTCATAAGAGTCGCTAAAGATGTAAAAGATCCATGACTTGGATTCTCCATTTCTTTTTAGTTTTTACATTCCATGAGTCAACGTATCATAGAAACCACGTGTGGTCATGATAATTAGAACGTGAATGGAATTGTTTTGCCACTAATGAGTCAATAACAAGGAATTCGAATCCAAAATTAAATCCAATAAAGTACTATCAGCATAAGTTATTATCCAAAATTGAATCACACAATGTTTTGTCTGTATTATGATTTATGAACTCATAGGATACCACTTGCAAAGATATTATTATTTGATGATGACGACATATTTAATAAATCTGTATATATTTTTGCTCGATGGACAGGCATGCTGCATGCATCCATGTTGCAGCATAATCACTAATCAATAATCAGTACACTAAAATGAGAATCCTAATTCCTTCTCAGGAAAAAAGTATTGAGCTCCAACATTGTAAACTTGTGATACATGCATACGAAAACGTAGTTTAACTTTTTCTGTAATTGAACAATGCACTCATATTCGCAGTTACGTAGAATTATTGTGCATACAATATCAGTTCCAATTTTATGCGTCACATTAAGATACCGTTCACAATCGAAAAAAAAATATCGAGACAAATATAGAATAAATCAACAGATTATTAAACTTATCCATATATAACAAGGAGAGGTTCCTAAATAGTTTATATATTAGGGTACATTTATTTCGACAGCTTAATTAATATCTAGGTTTGGCTAGCTCTTGCTTTCCTTTTCCACGACTGCCTTATCTTATCTTATATGAAAGGCCTCGTTTCTTCTTCGCTCTATCTACATATATTTTGATCTCTTATTTCTCTAAAATAAACCAAAATTTTTATCCAACATTCTTATACAGCATTATCAAATAAGAAAGAAAACACAACAACGACATAATGATACTAACAACGAGCCTTTTTTTAACGTTTTAAGGATATCATGTATGCATTACATAATTTTCGAGATAATAATTGAAATTTGAACACCAAAAGGAGACGAAATATCCTTTAATCTTTTATATACGTGGCAGAAACAAAATTTGAGTCTGATCCGAATTGTATTAACTTCGATATGCAATGGTGATGATCAAAGAACGAGGGATTAGGATGACATGTAAGCAAGAAAAGAGTGGGAACCACAATAAGTGTGGCGCTATATGATGACACGTCAACCTTGTCGTTAGGACCCATGATCATCAACTGGATAATGTGCATGTTATAGGACAAAACCGTATCGACGTTACAATCAAAATGAGTGGCTAAAAGAGTAAAAGATATGAGCTACAAAAATATGATAGTATGAATTATCTTATTCGCACAATAAAATATATCGATGAGACTGCCACATATTCAATTTAAAACCATTCACATCAATATCGATCTTTTTATCTTTTTTAGCAGTCCCTTCTCGAAGACATTCGATAAAAAAAAAAAACGAAAATGCATAATTTATGCTATACCTTTCTTCGTAAAGGAAAAGATAAAAAATTGGTGATATTTTTATATACGAAATCTTCTTACATTGATTGATTTGGTCGGTCCATTGTAATCTATTGCAATAGTAACAAGTTTTCGTTGGACAATTATGGGCCCGATTGTTACAAATGGGCCTACTCATAAAGAAAAAGTCACTAATGACCACGGAATCTCTCGTCTATTAAATTTAGACTACTACTAGTTTTGCTTTTATCTCTGGATAAGGATGTTGCCGAGCTGGATTAGATCAAATCACGAACGTCATATTTCGTCCATCATTGAAATATGTATTAGTCAAGTAGCAGTGGCTCAACTTGCTGAAGATTCGAATTTATATGATAAGATCAAATGATTCAATGCTAGTAGCAGAATCATGTACAAAATGCCTAGTAGCTATAGATATTACATTTCTTTTGATTATTTTTTGTTTAAATATCATATGTTTAGTACAACACTAATAGACTTGCTTAAGAATCAACCCATGAGGACAACTATCATGGTCAGAAGACAAAAATGGGCATTTTGATTTGATATCCAGTAGGAGTTGGACATTCATACATACGTATGTACATATACGAAAAAACGTCTTCTCCGGTTAAGTGAGCACTGTTATGCTTGCTACACCGGCCATTTAAGACAACTTTGATTCTTCAGCTTTTCCATGATCCGAGTAAAGACCTTTTCCTACAACTAAAATGACACCACTTGCTCGTCTACAAATTAACGAAGGAGAAGATGGTTATATGAGTTTATGACTTGTGTAGCTTCCAGCGAATCCACCAAATGATGAAGTTTATGATCGAATTTAATGGAGGAGGTAGATTTAACTCACTGAGTATGAAGTTTGGCAGGTTGGATGATTCTGATGGTTTAGGGTTGGTTTCTTCAATCACGATCTCAGTTGAAGAATCACTTGAGAATCCTAGCTTCTCCATTATTTTTTCTAATCTTTTCCCGTTTGTCAGATACAGATAACCAATCTGGAAATTGCACAGATAAGTGACAACAAGAAGATTTACATTCAAAACAGAGTTAAGAGCACAAAGAAGAACGCAGTGTAAGTTTAGATACTGGTGTTACTTACTAGTGTTTCCAATGATGATGCCTTGTTATAAACCGCATTACCTGCACGCCTTCTTGTACGTGTTCTAGCAGAACCTAGATTCTTTCCCCACCTAAGAATATCCCTGGAGCAAATACAAATTCATCAGATGGATAAAATCCAATGAGAAGTGAATCATGTATCTCAGCTCAATCACAGGATTCTCAATTATCAAAGTGTGGCGGCAGAGAAAAGTTGGATGATGAAATAGTGGTTTTTGTGTACTGACCTCTCTTCCTTTGTTAGAAAGTCATCATCAACAAGTTTATTCAGCAAAGCATACTGTATAAAATTACGAGAAAAGCTGACAGTTAACATCGAAAATGAATTCTCAAAGTAAGAGTGTCATAAGATGAAATAAATAAAACTACTCAGCAAAATCATGATACCGAACAATACACTGTCTCTTCAAAATTGGAAAACAAGGAGGTCAAAAGATACCAAACCTGAGCTTCACAGCGCACCACAGCTCTAACACGATCGTTATAATCTTCAATACTAAGCGGAGGGAAAAGAAAATGCCTACGAGCATATAGCTGCACAACCAAGAGAAACTATTAATGACGTTCGAGATAGTAAGCTTTCGTAAAACAATGTAAAAGATCTGCATTTGACATATTGACAACCTAACAACACTAAAGTCTATCATGATTGATTGATCCAACAAGAATTAAGAGCAAAAGCTTGAAACACAAAGCTCACAGTGTAATGTAAAAAAAAAAACCTCATAAATGGAATCGCCTATAAAGGCTAAAGAAGCAGGATTGAAGACTGATCTTGGTTTCTCCAACTTTGGTGGACTTGGAGACCATGTCTCATATCCCATATAAGTATCATCAACGTCAACAGTTATCTCTACATTTACAAACAAAATTTAGTATCTAATAGAACCAGGAATCGAAAATTTGAGAAGTCTTCAACAATTCATTACCATAGGAAGAAAAGGAGAGAGCTTTTGATTAGAGTTTTCTTGAATAACCAAACATTGCAATTGAATCAATTCCGAGTTAAAGTGTCTACCTTTACTTGAAGGACGCTTGAGCAAATCGGCGACGGAGATGCTGATTCCTGGAGACGGTGCAGGTGACGGCGGCGGTAAGAATGAATTACCGTTAGGGATTTTCTTAACTTTTCGCGGCGCATTAGGGTTGTAGGGAAGTCTAGGTTGTGTATCTAAGGCAGCTCTCACAGTGGAGCTCGCCGATAAAATCACCATTTTTTAAAGCTTTACTCTGCTTTTTCCGAGCACGAAAATAGCTATTCGTTTATGACAGCGGTAACGATAAGGCGGTGACGGTTCAATTATACACGTGGCGTATTATTATTCGTCTGTTAGCATTAAGATTTAAGAGGCCTCCGTCTTCTCCCAAGTAGTAAAACCCTGACGGTTAACGTTTCGTCATATATGGACTGAAATTGGGCTTTTGCTAATAGATTTTAGTGGGTTGGGCCTTTTTATTATTATTGCGTAAACCTGATCGGCATTGTCATCTATGTGTGTCTTTCTCAATTTCACACTCAACTACCTCTCACTCACTCCTTAGTGAGCAGGGGTCATTGCTTACAGATATAGCATTTCGGTTGTCTTTTCGACTTATATATTTCTGGTGAGTAAATGATTGCAATATCTCCATGTGAGAAGACCTAAGACTTGCATTTGGTGGTCCATGAATCTCCTCTACAGTGTGTAATATCACTTGTCGACACCTATGAGAGGACCCTGCTGGTTTTACCTCTTCTTTTGCATAAGATTAAAGTTAGAAACTTTATCTCCATTTTAAAGTGACAATGTTTTTTTATCAGAGAACCACCTTCATGACATTCCCTGGTAATCTAACTATCTAACTATCAAAGAGTGCTATGTTTTTGTTGTTCTGTAGTAGCTGCAAAGCTGGTTTGGGGCTGATGAGCCACTATTATTATAGAAGCAACAATGAGAGATCTTTGTGAGAATGTTGGAGGCGAAATCTAACGCCAAACAAAGAAGCAAATCATTGGTAGAGAAACCAATTATGCAGATTATATTTACCAAAATTATGCATTAACTCACTTGTGAATATATTTTATAGCTTTTGATAGATTTGAGTTTGATTTTGAAGCATACCCTCTTGTTGATGTTGGCTTCAGTCAATGGTCATGTGGGCATTAATGAAATACTGAGTACTTATAAAGATTTGATTGCTATAAAGTTTGTTCAATTTTAACATTTCCTAACTAACAGCATATATATGTGTCGTTGTTCCTTATACTTTACACATTGTCCATAAATTTCACCCCCTCCCCTAACCCCCCCAAATAAAAATCGAAAGCATAAATTTCAACGAAGGGACAAATTGTTAAGTGGTTTTGCATCAATTTCGTAAAGAGGACAAAGGATCATGTTCTCAGCTATCCAAAACCCTAGAGATTGTGAAATCAATTGGGACAAAAATATTCTCCTGGTCAAGTGGTTCTTCACATGGAGATATGGTCCAAATGAAAACAACACCACAATTCCCAAAATTATATATGCATATTATTTGGCTCTTGTTGATTTCAAATTGTTCATTTTATTATTCTATTTCTGTCAATTCTCAATCTTGGTGACTTTTTTGAGCAAACAAATACTATACAGATTTTACAAGTTTCAATTTTTTACAAAAAGCTACAAATAAAATAATAGATAAATAAAAGCTTTCAATTACTTAAGTCAAAAAACCTCTCGGATTTCCAAAGATTCACGACCTTAAATTAAAGACACTCATGCAATAATTAGATATGATCAAAGCACTAATTTGTATTGTATCTATCCCTTTTTTCTTTATCAAATTGATTATACAATTAAAAGTGACGATCATCATAAGGTAATAAGATAGCTCCCGTGTTAGGTATTGCTTGTATGAAAAGCTTAAAAATGGCGTTAATAGATATGATAAAAGAATCATAGGTTTCCCAAAAGAATTAATATTTTTGACAACACTATTATAAAGTGAATAAAAAGAGAATGGGAAATTATCTTGTTTGGCATTAGTCAAAAGGTTTGATCTATAATTACAAAATGAAAAGATTAGCTTTTTAGGCTCAATACAATCAACGATCGCCAAAGTATTCAAGCGGCTAAAGAATCTCACTTCCTTGGATTCTAATATATTATACCGCTCATAGTCATACACACACTATTTAATATGACATACGTTTATATGAAAGTGAGAAGATGCGCTTGTGGTCTAATCATGAGGAGATTGAATTAGCATTAGATAAGTGTATCATACTTTTCTTGTAGAGCTTCGTTTCATTACGTAATGTACTCCAAGGTTAACATTAATGTATAGAGCCGGTCCTATAATTGACTCTGTTTATTTAGGTTGCTGGCCCGGGTCAGCCTCAATTCTATAGACTTAGTTTTGGTTTATTTCCAAATAAAATAGAACAAAATACATTTTGGCTAACTAATTTCTGTTCTCATACCAACCAAATCAAAAGCAAACCATATTTTTTCAAAGTCCCAAGAAACCGTTCTGATCCGCGTACGTATATATAGTATCGTAGCCATTAATTACTACACTATATATTGTTGTAGATATCTAATTATACCGAATTTCAAAAGGTCATTTGATTCGACGACATCTAAAATAGAATAATCAACTGATTTTCACAAGTCACAACTATAGCTACGTATTGGCATGTGTACACACATTTGTATACAAGTACATGTCTTCTCATGCATATCTTTACATGATATATATGGGCATGCATGTATCCTGTATAATCATGACAAAAATGTGTAAATATATGTGAAATAAGAAAGGTGGCCTAATGGAATTTCGCACGAAGGCGCACCCAAAATACCCCACAAGCCAAAAGACACTTAGCACACTTTTCTTCGATATATTATTTGTCTATTTTCTATACCAAAATTTCCTTATACAACCTTACCTCTTCAATTAGTTAGACTTTTTGAACAAAATAATTGATATATGTTTGGCTCAAATAATCGATATACTAGTGCCAGTTTGATCAAATAATGGATAATGATAAATAGTTTCTAATTTTCTATATTGTTATTTTCCCTTTTTTTTGTTATGTTAGAAATCATATAATAATAAATACCTATTTATTAAGTTACATTATTAGTTTAATTAATATTTATTAAGGTTAATATAACAATACTAAATTATAGTATTTTTAGTTAATGCATTAATACTGAGAAAAATGAAATTTGAAAAATTAGAAATTATATTTTGAAATTTTGTTAAATTTATCATAAAATTTAAGATTGAATGAAAAATATACTTTTAACAGGAAAAAAAACATACAAATTTTTAAAAATTAAAACATAGAAATGTCAAAAGATATTGATGAGATACCTTGTATCTCACCAATGGAGGCAAAATTTTAGACAAATTTCTCAAACTAAATTGAACTAAAATAAGGATATCATATTTGGTGAGATACCTTATGGTCTTATGGAGAAGCTCTAACAAAGTAACAATAAAAACTTTTTTAGATATAAGATTTATATCAAAAAATCTAAGATAAAATAAAATAAGTACCAGCCACATGATTTGTTGCCACACCGCACCATGATTAAAGTTATATAAAGAGATACCAAGACAGATTCAAAGTGAAAGAAAGTCCCAAAAACAAAAAACCAATTTTAAAAAACACAAACCCATTCGTGCGTCTCTGGCTAATTAAGTTAAAACACTAATGGACACTTCTTCTTCACTTTTGTTCTTCTCCTTCTTCTTCTTTATCATCATCGTCATCTTCAACAAGATCAACGGTCTCAGATCATCCCCAGCTTCAAAGAAAAAACTTAATGATCATCATGTTACATCCCAGAGTCACGGACCAAAGTTTCCACACGGAAGCTTGGGATGGCCCGTCATCGGTGAAACCATCGAGTTCGTCTCTTCTGCTTACTCAGACCGTCCTGAGAGTTTCATGGACAAGCGTCGTCTCATGTAACAACTCTTATCCCTCTTTCTATACGTGTTCCTTAATCTAAAACTAATAAATTAAATATACGTGTTTATGTATGTAAAGGTATGGGAGAGTGTTTAAGTCGCATATTTTTGGAACGGCGACGATCGTGTCGACGGATGCTGAAGTGAACAGAGCCGTTTTACAGAGCGACTCGACAGCTTTCGTGCCGTTTTACCCAAAAACGGTAAGGGAGCTAATGGGAAAATCGTCGATACTTCTTATCAACGGGAGTTTACATAGACGGTTCCATGGATTAGTCGGTTCTTTCTTAAAGTCGCCACTTCTCAAAGCTCAAATCGTTAGAGACATGCACAAGTTTTTGTCGGAATCCATGGATCTATGGTCCGAGGACCAACCTGTGCTCCTCCAAGACGTCTCCAAGACTGTCAGTATACTTATCCCTTAATTTAATATTTTCTTACAAAAGTTCTAAATAATCCAATAATCCCTTTTATATATGAGTTAAAGCATTGATTAAGAAATTAAAAGGGACAATCATAATAATGTTACCATAGAAATATTAATCTATTTTATAGAACATGGTTACAATGATTACATTTGATATAATGATTACAAATATTCTCTTTCTAATTTGTTTAACAAATACTAATCATTACCCTTTCAGTTTTTTTTTTCCTTCCTGGCATTTAATAATTTAATTTATTTTATTTTAACTGGTAGGTTGCATTCAAAGTACTTGCCAAGGCATTGATAAGTGTAGAGAAAGGAGAAGATTTAGAAGAGCTAAAGAGAGAGTTTGAAAATTTCATATCAGGACTCATGTCATTACCAATTAACTTCCCTGGAACGCAACTCCATAGATCTCTCCAAGCTAAGAAGAATATGGTGAAGCAAGTTGAAAGAATCATAGAAGGCAAAATTAGGAAAACAAAGAACAAGGAGGAAGATGATGTTATTGCAAAGGATGTTGTGGATGTGTTGCTTAAGGACTCAAGTGAACATTTAACTCACAATTTGATTGCTAACAATATGATCGACATGATGATCCCTGGCCACGATTCTGTCCCTGTCCTCATTACCCTTGCCGTCAAATTCCTCTCTGATTCTCCTGCTGCCCTCAATCTCCTAACGGTAATTAATTAACTTTAAACCATAATCAAGTGATAATAGTATAGTAGTCAATTAGTAGCTACATATCGATTTGTATCATATGGTTTTTGTTGCCATTATATATTGTAGATGACTATAAATTCCGATTAATTAGTATGAAAATTGTGTAAAAATCAGCCATTCAAATAAATTAGTGATAAGCTGATATTACCTCGTGGCTTTATATGATTGGCCACTAAAAATCTATAAGCTAATCTTACTTTATGAATTTCTTTTTTTTTCATTAGGAAGAAAACATGAAGCTGAAAAGTTTGAAGGAATTGACAGGAGAGCCACTATATTGGAATGACTACTTGTCGTTACCTTTTACACAAAAGGTATATAATTTCTTCTTTTCCCTATTCATTAGTTAATACTCAACAAGGTGATTAATTAAATTTTTAATTATCATCAGGTGATTACAGAGACACTGAGAATGGGAAATGTTATAATTGGAGTGATGAGAAAGGCGATGAAAGATGTTGAAATAAAAGGATATGTGATACCAAAAGGATGGTGTTTCTTGGCCTATCTCAGATCAGTTCATCTTGATAAGCTTTATTATGAGTCTCCCTACAAATTTAATCCCTGGAGATGGCAAGTACGTAAGATCACCAAAATATATTTAACATATAATCTTTTACTTAATACGAATTATATATTTAATTCATTTCTTCACAAAATAGGAAAGGGACATGAACACGAGTAGTTTCAGTCCTTTTGGAGGTGGTCAGAGATTGTGCCCTGGTCTCGATTTGGCTCGTCTTGAAACTTCAGTTTTTCTTCACCATCTTGTCACTCGCTTCAGGTAACTATCAGTTACATGGATACAAAATTATTTAATATTTGTTGTAATCTTTAAATTTCAAAACAAACAAGAGGGTGTGGTAATTAGTGCTCTACACTTTAGACAAAATGGTACGTTCGGACCAAATAAATCTAAATGTCTAATCTCTTTTTGACAAGTTGGACTTAACTCTTAAACGATATACAGAGACTTATTTGAAAATATGTTGGTGATTATGATATGCAGATGGATAGCAGAAGAAGACACAATCATAAACTTCCCAACGGTGCATATGAAGAACAAATTACCCATTTGGATCAAAAGAATATAAATCATTTTTCTTAAGTGAAAAATGGAGAATCAGTTTTGCATTATCAAACTCTAAAAGGTTAAAGAAGTCACACGAGTGTTTTGTAAGTGGGAAGTGAAAAAGATAGTGAGACAGCAAAAGGTAAGAAAAAAAGAGAACATGATGGAGTTTGGAGACAAAAAATGATTCACACGTGTGGAAGACGATAGCACACATGCCAACTATTTTGTCGTATTCCTTCACAAGGCAAATAAGGACAGAATCACAAAACCTTTTTGTTGACCGTATATATATATATATATATATATTTTTTTTTTGAAGTACAAAGGTGTATGATAATTATGCATATGATATAGAAT
>Ga0041059_1001497_pt1 | contig 18469 bp, 17 predicted proteins | sample AraColnosormetaG_FD_56232 | JGI IMG/M metagenome (GOLD analysis project Ga0041059, IMG submission 56232) | Arabidopsis roots microbial communities from North Carolina, USA - Col MF nosort | ecosystem: Host-associated > Plants > Roots > Unclassified | place: USA: North Carolina | collected...
ATAAAAAAAAAAAAAAAAAAATCCATGTAGGAATCCCGCATTGTGAGCCACTTATCATCCATCACCTTGAACGCAATGCAATATCGAATATCAAATGCGGACTCGTTTTCTAACAATAAATTATACACCATCCAATTGTCAATATATATGGCTTCGCGTTTATCTCTCTTAACCCAAAGCTGCTGTAACTAACTAACTAACCAGCTACTAATGTTTCCCCGACCATCTTAAAAGGTAACTAACTAACTAGCTGATGCTAGTTGGTGCCTGAGCAGGGGTGAGATCAAAGGAATAACGAGAGTGGTGATCCCTTTTCTGTGCACAAACACAAGCCAGTCCCCGCCCTAACCATGCACCTGATCCTGCCACAAGATGAAATATGCATGTGACTCTCTGCAACACACTACAACAAGGTAAAGGAGACTAGTGCGTGCTTAACCTGAGGATGAATGGCAGGTGCGTCCTCTGTCTAGGCTGTGAGTAATCCGCCTGACACTGACAAATGAATCCTCCATTGTTCTTCCCGATTCATAAAAAGCTACTCTTGATATCTTCAATGCAAAACCAGATTTACGGGTTTTGGAGGAGCAGTTTGAATGGTCCGAGGGCGTTTTTTTAGAATGGAAACAATCCTAATTATCGACTAATCCAGCTAGTTTTTGATACTTTGTATTTTAGATAGATCACATTCCTTAGTTTAAATTGGCTTGAGGGAAAAGAAACATGCATCATATGTAGATGTACATTAGGGAGAGTGAATGATTTGTGATAAGAAAACAGCAAGTATATGGTTTTTAGAAGATAGGTTGTGGTTCATGAAAGGTTCTTCACATGGGATGTTGACACAAAAAAGGACCAAAAGTTGAGGTAGAACATCTTACATACCCACTTTCACCCAAATCCAACAAAAAAAAAAAACAGAGAACCAGAGACATAAAAACAACCAAACTTCAGTCACAAAGTCCTCATGTTCCCAACAAATTCATCGCGTCTTGACATGTCACAAACTGATTTTCTTCTCTAGATAGGCTTGATTTTGAAGTGCAGAGAGATGAGCGAAAAAACAAGACATTTCAAGTCCTGCAACCATGAAAGTTTCAAAAGGAATATGTTAGAGCACAAATAAATACAGAAACTAAAAAAAAAAAAACTACAGAACCATGTAAGGGATGAGTGTTAACAGCCAAACCCTAAATGTTAAAGTTTGAGACAGTGAATACGTTAAAAGGCAGAGTCCTAAATATATAATCGAGTCCAATAGAGTTAAGGGATTAGGTAAAAGAAAAGATGGTAAGGCAAGGGGTGGAAGAAAAAGAGAGGAGACCTGAACAAGATAGTAGAAGATGCGAAGTCCTTCAGGATCATTACTGCTCTGGCAATCAACAAGAGATCCAATCTTAGATGTAGCGAATGAGATATGCTCATTACCCAAGACGATCTCGAGCTCTTGCTTTCCAACACGGTCAGGTTCCGGCCAATTGTTATCGTCTTCTTTCAGAATCTACCCGCAGACAAATAATCACATGTCAGGTTGTACAAAATCATCCATTATTCCTAGATAATAGCATTAACAACGAAGAGGGTTCTAAACCTACAACACTAGTCAGGAAAGATGCCCTAGATCGACAAAAATCGAAGCAAAATCACTAAAACCCTAATTGGCTATTATAGCGTCGATTGACCAAAACGCGGACAATTAACAAGAGAGAAGCAAATCGGAAGAGAGAGAGAAAAAGGACCTCGCTCTCGGAGACGATACGCTTGCATTCCTTGAGCACGGCGGGGGTGAGAAATACCTCCTTGCGGATAATAGTATCGTTCTTGTAGTTAGAGTTATTGGCGTAACGGAGCTTACCGTCCTCTCTAAACTCGAACTCCAGGAACTCGTGTCCAAATTTCCCTTTGTGACCGACATAGTATCTCAGGTAGAACTCCGTCGCTTCTTCCGCGGCCATGCCTTCTCTTTTTTTCTTTCTTTCTCGAGATCGAGATTACCTCTCCGTGTCCTTTGCCCTTCTTTAAGTCCGTCCCCGCAAAAGAAAAAAGGTAATGGGCTTACATATTGGGCCAGAACCCATTTGTAACCCGAAAAGTTAAGGCCCAGTTTTAGTTTTTCTGTTTCCATCGAAATTGTGTGTGTATCCGGGCTGCCTGATTTCCGATTCCCCGATACAGAGACGATGCCGACGGATTCGAAAATGGCCAAGTTTCTTCAATCCTATGGTAATTTCTTCGTTTCGTCTTCTTAGGCGGCCAGATGATCTCTTTTTCTTTTTTTATATAACTGAAACTTTCGATTGGTGGGAGCAGGATATGATTTGATTCTGGGATCTGTAGCTGCAATCTATGTGGTCATGGCACCATATACTAAGGTGGAAGAGAGCTTCAACGTTCAGGTAGGTTTTCAAAGTATTTAGAGTCACACTCTTTCTCCGTTTTACTGAAACCGTTTCACTCGTCTCAAGTCAATGCACGACATTCTTTACCATCGCCATCATTTGGACTCTGTGAGTGACCTCTCTTTTTACTTCTTCTCTGAAGCTTTACTCTTTTTTTTTTTATCTCTAGAGTGATGTCAATTTTTACCGACTTCTGTCTTTTTATTTTTTTCCTATCAGTATGATCATTTGGAGTTCCCCGGTGTTGTCCCTCGAACTTTTATTGGTAAGGAGGGCTGTTGAATTTCGCTCTCTGTTTTTGCATCACCTGTTGATGGTTTTTTTTTTATCATTATACATTAGTGGATGGTTTTTTTTTTATTCCACTCTGATTTGTTCTTGCAGGAGCCTTCATAGTCTCTGTTTTTGCATCACCTGTTGTATCAATTATCAGCTGCCTTGGCTTCCCCAAGGTTTATAGCCTTGTTGCAGGTTTCTCTTCTGTTTCTCCCTCCCTATATAATTCCTTAATGAATCGCTAACTATTTTCCCCTAAACACAGACAAAACCAATTCACATCATAGTTTTATCATTTTGTCTTGCAGCTCGTTTGGTGTTGGGCTGCATCATATTGTCCACACTAAGATTTTTCCGGATTCAGGTATGAAGTTCCTTTAGTGCTTCTTTCCATACCACACTTCTGACTCCCCTATCTGATTCTTTGTCCCTTCCCATGTCCTTGGAATTGGGATCTCTTACATGCATCTTGTTGGCTGTTTTTCTCCTATATACTGCCACTGACCAAAATCTACTGGTTTGTCAGATAAAAAAAAAGTTTGGAAATCAAGTGGAAACTTTCTTTGTACTTTTCACCAGTCTTCAGTTTCATTTTCTTTTCTACTGCACTCGTCCTCTTCCTAATATTCTAGCTTTGGGATTAGGTAATTACTTCTATTCATCTTACTCTACTAGTAGTGGTCCTTCAGATGTCCTAGCAATCTTTCCCATGACCCATCTAGCGTAGGCCTTACTAGGTTCTGCTTATGTTTTTAAATTTTGATTTTGCAGTCAATCTGGCATATGGTAATTGGTTAAAGGGAAATTTTTATCCAGCTTTGAGTTTCCTGGTATGTATTATCTTTGTGGTGACATATTTTCTCGATTATAGATTTAGAAAATCGGTCATGCTATCCAGAACTATGGGGTTTGCTGACATCTCTGTTATCCGATAATCAGATTTTTGCCACTGTAATCTTCAGATGCGATACGATGTTACTGCTTGGGCCTATTGGTCTTGAACTTTTATTGGTGAGCTGGTGACGAATATTAAATAGTTTGGGTTCTCAACTTCTGTATATGTATAATTGGCCGTATACTTTACCGTTCCATCTGATGCGGGTGCTTTATGTTTGTCAATGACAGACCAAATCGATCTCCTTCTGGAAAGCACTTAAGTATTGTGTTGGAACCGCTCTGTTGGCCGTAGGTTGGTTAAAATTCCTCTTCTTTCTGTGATCTATTTTGCTTTTTCCCTTCAGACACTAATTCCCGAGTCTATTTTCTGTGGTCATGGAATAATCCTTAGCACAGGTCTTACCATTTTCGTTGACTCTATCATGTGGAAGAAGTTTGTCTGGCCAGAATTTGAAGTTTTCTGGTTTAACTCCATTCTAAACCGGAGTTCTGATTGGGGTGTATCCTTCAAAAAAATTGTTTCCTCAATTGATTTATTTTTCATATGATGCATAATGTTCTAGCATTTTTCTACTGCCTGATTAAAGGATTGCGTTCTGTACAATGATAACCGTTTGGAATTTCCAATTCAAAGTTTAATATTGTGGCACTTGCATTTGTATGAAATGATGTGTTGTCCTTGAAAATTAGTTGCTAAACTAGACACATTCCATACATTGGTACTTCACCTCAGCACTCCCACGGTCTTTACTTGTAGCTTATCCACTTTCATTGGTAAATACCAGACTTCCTAACATCTGTGATAGTGTTTGTCTTGTTCCTTTCTAGTTAGGATCGCTAATTGTATCTCTACAAATTTTCTTATTTGGTTTCTTTTTATGCAGCTTGGTACTTTAGTTGACAGAAGGGTTCCATTCTTTATAGTTCCAGTTTTATCGTTCGTTATACTATACTCTAAACTTCCACACAAGGTATTCAGATGGATTACTTATCTCAGTAGCCATCAACGTTTCTTAACCATTTTCTGACATCGGCTTACCTATCTTTCTTGATTTATGAAGGAACTCCGATTTATCATTAGTTCAGTGCCAATGTTCAACTTGTCTGCTGCAGTTGCTGCTAGCAGAATGTATGAGTTCTATCAGATGTTTGCTAGCTAAGCTTTCAATCATAGCTAGGACGTTCTTTGATTCTGTATCTTAAGAGCTCTTTGGAGTTTGGATACACATAATTTCTGTATGCCACTTTAAATTACTACCAATGCGGGCCGACCTCTTAATATAATCCGATTTTGTTGTACAGCTACAATAATAGGAAGAAAACGATTTGGAAACTGGTGAATATGGTTATGCTAGCGTTTTTTGCAATCAGGTAGAAATAGTAAACAATTATCTTTGCTATGTAAGAGAAGGAAAGAGATTTGCTAGTCTACTAAACCTGGTTCTATAGTGCAGGGTGCACGGTTGTAACATTCATGGCATCTTACTACAATTATCCTAGCGGCTATGCTTTAAAGCGCTTGCATCAGATTGGTGAGTGACTTATTCTGTTATTGGGGTTTGTTATTAATGCAGCAGCATTGACTTGGCTATCAAACAAGAAACATCTGCTGGTCAGCGTTTGTTTTGTGGTGTCTATCTACCTCTGGTTGATAATTTGCCTACAATATGATTAATTGACTTGGTGCCTTCCATGGTTCTCAGGCCATCCTGCAAATGTAGCTGGGGAAGAGTGGGTTCACATAGACACTTTTGGTGCGATGAATGGAATATCTCGCTTTTGTGAAGATGATTTTCCGTGGAGGTATGTTAGCTGTACTACCTCGTTTTAGGGTTGGTAAAAGTAAAGGAAATATCAATGTACATGGAAAAAAGTTGCCACTCGGAAGCACCCATTTGTGCGAGATGAGGCATCTGTTTGTTTTTCATGTTCATTTTCTTGGATACGAATATCACTTTGTTGGAAAAGGGATCATTCTACATTGCCTTTGAATACATAGAAGAGGTATCTGTTTATCTATTTAGGAGGATATAAAATTTTGTTGTGCAATGCAGATATTCCAAAGAAGAAGAGATAGTAGTGGAGGAGTTGCGAAACCGAAATTTCACGTACCTGGTGAAGTGAGTATTTCATCATATAGTAGAAAGCAATTCATAGTAAATAAAAAAAGATACCACTGGTGGTCAACATGTAACACTGTTGTCATGCTTGGTGCAGCGAGCATTCCTCTGTAGATGGATACAAGTGCTTATTTTATGAAGAAGGCTTTGAGAGACTTGAGCTGCGGCGAGGTTTCCCTCCCATTGTCTTGGTAAATCGGTGGGCGTGGGGCTAGTATTTCATCAAAATAGGTGCATGGAATGTAATGTAATGTAATGTTGAATTGCAGGTAAAAAAAGCCAAAGTATACTTGCACCGGGAGATGAAGAAGGAAGATCCTTTTCATAAGAAATGGCCTGGATGTTAGGTAATCCTACAAATAGAGACAATGTTTTGGGTCGATGTAATGTAGCATTCCTCAGAGAGGACATGATGTAATGTAACAACGGAGATGCTTGTTACTGACTTACTGTAATGGATTCAACAAATTCATCCAGAAGCATCATCGGCCTTTGGGCTTTGAGTTACGCGTCACAATTGAATCAATTGGTCCTTTTAATTAGTTTTACCAATATACCCCTCCGTCTTTTCCCCCTTCTCGTTTAGGAAAAAAAATCATTAGCTTCGACTTATCCGAAACCTAACGAGTAACGACGAGAGATGCTTCTTCAGGCGGCGGTGCAGAACCGCAATGTTCCACTGGCTTCTTCCGCCTCCTACTCTCGTCTCCTTCGCTGCAGATCTCCTGTCGTCTCCGTAGCTGCTCTCTCGAAGAAGACGGCAGCAATCGTGTGCTCCATCTCCCAGGTTTATGGCTACGGCACGGTGGACTACGAGAGAAGGCCGATTGTCCAGTGGAATGCCATCTACAAGAAGATTTCGCTGATGGAGAAGCCAGAGCTTGGCGCTGCTTCCGTCTTGAATCAGTGGGAGAAAGCCGGCCGCAAGCTTACCAAGTGGGAGCTCTGTCGGGTCGTCAAGGAGCTTCGCAAGTACAAGCGTGCCAACCAAGCTCTCGAGGTCCGTGTCCTCCTTGTATTTGCCCTCGCTTTATTTTGTATCTTTAACACTACTTACTTGATCGCGTATCGTTTTCATAGGTGTACGACTGGATGAACAACAGAGGCGAAAGGTTTCGGTTGTCTGCAAGTGATGCTGCAATCCAGCTCGACTTAATCGGCAAAGTGCGTGGCATTCCAGACGCCGAAGAGTTCTTCCTCCAGCTCCCTGAGAATTTTAAGGACCGGAGAGTTTATGGTTCCCTCCTCAATGCCTATGTGAGGGCCAAGTCGAGAGAAAAGGCTGAAGCCCTGCTCAACACCATGAGGGACAAAGGTTACGCCCTGCACCCGCTTCCCTTCAACGTCATGATGACTCTCTACATGAACCTCAGGGAGTATGACAAAGTCGACGCTATGGTCTTCGAGATGAAGCAGAAAGATATACGTCTCGACATTTACTCCTACAACATCTGGCTCTCCTCTTGCGGCTCCTTAGGATCAGTTGAGAAAATGGAACTAGTGTATCAGCAGATGAAATCGGATGTTTCCATTTATCCCAACTGGACCACGTTTAGCACAATGGCCACAATGTACATAAAGATGGGTGAAACTGAGAAAGCCGAAGATGCACTGAGGAAGGTTGAAGCAAGGATTACTGGTCGTAATCGCATTCCGTATCACTACCTCTTGAGTTTGTATGGCAGCCTTGGTAACAAGAAAGAGCTGTACCGAGTCTGGCACGTCTACAAATCTGTTGTCCCGAGCATTCCCAATTTGGGTTACCATGCCTTGGTCTCGTCGCTGGTGAGGATGGGAGACATTGAAGGGGCCGAGAAGGTATATGAGGAATGGCTTCCAGTCAAGTCTTCTTATGACCCCAGGATACCAAATCTTCTGATGAATGCGTATGTCAAAAACGACCAACTAGAGACAGCTGAGGGGTTGTTCGACCACATGGTTGAAATGGGAGGAAAACCAAGTTCAAGTACGTGGGAGATTCTAGCTGTTGGTCATACCAGAAAGAGGTGTATTTCAGAGGCTTTGACTTGTCTTAGAAATGCTTTTTCGGCTGAAGGGTCCAGCAATTGGAGGCCCAAGGTGTTGATGCTGTCTGGTTTCTTCAAGCTCTGTGAAGAGGAATCGGATGTTACCAGTAAAGAGGCCGTTTTGGAATTGTTAAGGCAGTCGGGGGATCTTGAAGACAAATCTTACCTAGCTCTTATTGATGTGGACGAAAACAGAACAGTAAACAACAGTGAAATCGATGCCCATGAGACCGATGCGCTTCTAACACAGCTACAAGATGATTTGTAATCTGATAGTCCTAGATCTTTGCTTTAAAAAACGAATCTTGTAACCGGAGTCAACTGAGGAAATGCGAAATATGTATAATGTACACAAGAGACTGCCTAGTGAAACATGAATGTAAGAGCTGTGTCCCTTTTTGTGACAGCTATTTGGAATTAGTGTTGCTTAGGGAACTGGATTAGCCTTTGTTCTCTTGTTTGATTGTTGTTACTTGTTAAGACTAATATTGGAGAGGTTAGGTTGTGCTCTTTTATTTTGGGCCGGACGGATAAAAGGCCCGATATTGAATATATAAGTCTGAGAGTCTCAAAGGCCCATCTCCATTAAGATATCTTCGCGGAATCGGTTGTGAGAGAGAGAGACGGTGATCGGGAAATGTCGACGAAAGGCGCGGCGGCGGCGTACCCTAGCGCGGCTCGGATATCTGATTCTCCATGTTATCTTCAGTACTCTGCTTCTCTCAAATGTGAGTCATGCTCCTGATCTCACCCTTTGTGATTGTTTCTTCGAGGATAGGATTTGACATGTTATCTTCAGTACTGTCAAGTTCCATAACGAATTAGCATTGATTAGATCTCATCTATTTCATTATGCTTCCTCAAGGTGATTAGATTAGTGGGTTGAATCCCATGTCAGTGATTCGATTTAGGTCCCATCAATTGATAACGTCGGGTTTGATTCCTGATTGTTTATGTGTTTCCGTTTTCATTAGTTATGCCTCTTAGCTTGACCCCTTGATTTCTTATCAGGTCTTGAAGAATTTGGATCAGACAAGAGTAAATGCCAGGATCATTTTGATGTGTACAAGGAATGCAAGAAGAAAGAGGTTGTTGTTGTGAATGAATATTTAGGCTTTTGGCGTTTCCAACTTCTTTGCTGCTTTACCTATGTGTTATTTTGTTTCTCAGAGGGAAGCTCGACTGGAACGCAATAAGACACGGTCGTTGTTCTCGTGAATGCAGATCCTCGAATACCAATGATGTCTCAGAACATCACCTAGCTAGTAGTATCCTGTTGTTTCATTTGCAATGGCTGTGTTTGTATGATCTATCTAAGTAAACAAGTGGAAAGTGTTTGTTAATGTTACTTTTTACTCCCCATTGGTGAATCATGGTGTATACCTGTTAAACTTTGAGAGCAAGTGGTTATTTATTTAGTTAGAGAGTTAGAGCTTCTCCACCACCATATTGAATAAGAAGATCTTTCTCTCATTCTTTTACTTTACTCTGGCGTCTGAAACAGATCCAGGGATTCCAGTAGTGAATTGGGCTTAAAAACTGTTATATGGGCTTTCGAAAGTAAAAGGTTCGGTGAGCTGCCAAAGAAAAGTCAGATGCCTTTAATCGCATTTGACGACGATTCTTTACGTGCGCCATTGACTGCATCGTCGTCTTCCTCACGCGATTTGGTAATCCGATTCGTCTTCATCTGATTCCCTCCCTTCCGAGAATAATAATGTACCCGCCACCTCCCTCAAGCATCTACGCTCCTCCGATGCTGGTGAATTGCTCCGGTTGCCGGACGCCTCTCCAGCTCCCATCCGGCGCCCGATCTATTCGCTGCGCTCTCTGCCAGGCTGTTACTCATATCGCCGACCCTCGCACCGCCCCTCCTCCGCAACCTTCCTCCGCCCCTTCTCCGCCTCCCCAAATCCACGCGCCTCCCGGTCAGCTGCCTCACCCCCATGGCAGGAAGAGGGCCGTGATCTGTGGCATCTCGTATCGTTTCTCTCGCCACGAGCTCAAAGGCTGCATCAACGACGCCAAGTGCATGCGTCACCTTCTCATCAACAAATTCAAATTCTCCCCAGATTCAATTCTCATGCTTACCGGTACAGAGTATTTCTATCTTTTCAAATGCCTATGTTTGCTACTATACTACTATTCCTTGGATTTTGAATACAATTTTCCTTGGCCTCTTCAATCTGATAAACACACATTCCAAGTTACCATTTCGAACCACTTTGATAAAAATGTGTTGCATTCCATAGCTGACTAACTAATTGTTCATCATGGATGGTTTTCATTCTCAGAGGAAGAAACTGATCCATATCGTATCCCGACCAAGCAAAACATGAGGATGGCATTGTATTGGCTCGTACAGGGATGCACAGCAGGCGACTCACTTGTCTTCCACTACTCTGGTCATGGTTCGCGTCAAAGAAACTACAACGGTGATGAAGTTGATGGCTATGATGAAACACTCTGTCCTCTGGATTTTGAAACTCAGGGGATGATTGTAGACGATGAGATCAACGCAACCATTGTACGCCCTCTTCCACATGGTGTCAAGCTCCATTCAATTATCGATGCTTGCCATAGTGGTACCGTTCTGGATTTACCCTTCCTATGCAGAATGAACAGGTTATTAGTCCCTCAACCGCTTCTAAAAGGGATGTTGCTTACCTCTCTCGTTATATTTAACATACATCCATTTTTTTTTTTAATTGAAACAGAGCTGGGCAGTATGTGTGGGAGGATCATCGGCCTAGGTCAGGTTTGTGGAAAGGAACTGCTGGTGGAGAAGCCATTTCAATTAGTGGATGTGATGATGATCAGACTTCGGCCGACACATCAGTAAGTAGAACGACTCTAATCATACGTCTTGCTGTTGTAGTTGGTTCCTCCTCTCATGATTAAAACACATACACAGGCGCTGTCGAAGATCACGTCTACGGGTGCTATGACTTTCTGTTTTATTCAAGCAATTGAACGCAGCGCACAAGGCACAACCTATGGAAGCCTTCTGAATTCTATGCGCACCACAATAAGGAATACAGGGAATGATGGTGGTGGTAGTGGTGGAGTTGTGACGACTGTGCTGAGCATGCTTCTGACAGGGGGAAGTGCGATTGGGGGATTAAGACAGGTAAAATTCTTTCTTGCTCTCTTGTGTTGATACAGATCGATAAATGTTTTCTTAAATCTGTTTTTTGACAGGAGCCTCAACTGACTGCTTGCCAAACATTCGATGTCTATGCAAAGCCTTTCACTCTCTAGTAAAGGACAAGTCACTTTTTATGTATAGCGAGTGTGATTTGAGAATCCGTCCATATAACCACCTTTTGTTTCTTATTTTTATTTTTCTTTCAAAAGAATAAAGGAAAACATTGATTTGGTGATTCGATAACAAAATGTGCCATCTATTCTTTAGTCTTTACAAACAAGCAGCAAATGGTTTGCCTTTCAGAATCAAAATTTAAGGTGTTTCTCGAATAGACAGAAGGAAGAGAAGAGAAGTCCCAGAAAGCTGTTCAGAAGGCGCATACAAATCATGTGTGCGTTGCTGCTGCAAGGAAAAGCACTTCCGCTGTAGCAGCCTGTTCTTTGTTTGATACCCCGGCCGTTATCTTCCAGTACAAAGGAGGAGTTTTTCACACCATCGCTAAAGAGAAGACACCAAAAGAAGGTACCTTTATGCAACCTAGCCATTCCCACTCCAACCTCGGTATGCGACCTGTTTCTGAGCACCGACAACGCACTGCTATCTCTAAAGAGAATGTCTGAGAAAGCGACTTCTGGTGCTGCATACTTAGAGCTGCAGCCGAGGATATGGCCAGTTATGGTACCAAAAGTGGGGAGTTCTACACCACAGTTTGGGGCAAACACCTGAGTGAAGTCGTCTTCAGGGTGTTCACAGCTGAGAGTGTTGTTGACATTGCAATTCCCCTCGCAGAGCTCAACATACTGGAGGGCCATGCAGCCAAGACCGGGACTCTCATTTAGTTTGCCTAGTTTCCGAGCTGTTCTGTTCTGGTTCAAGATGCTCACCATTTCATGAGCTGAGTTTCCTGCAACCATTCTAACTAACACTTAGTCCGCCTAAAACGAATCAACATAATATAAACTGTCGAATCTGGTTCTGACTAAAGAAAGCGAACTCGAGATTAAATCAGAGGGAGTGGCTGTAAATTCAAAATAAAGCCTGGCCAAATGCTGAACGAGAAATCCAAGTCTATATTCGCATATGTTATGAGGGGATAAAGCAAGGAGTTACCGTGCAATTTGGAGCTAGCTAGCACTGATGAGAGTGACAGAAACAGTAAAATCAACTCCAAAATGCTGATTTCGTTCTTCATATCGTGTTTTATCCTCTGAATTCCCAGCGTAATAGCTCGAGCTGGCGGATTTTCGAAAAATCGAGAAAAACAAAAAACAGAAAAGGAGAAAGTTTTTGAAAGGAGATGAGCTTGATGGAGATGTTGACTGGTCCCTGAATAAATGAAAAATGTGTTGCATTATTTCTATTATTGAGAAGAAAAAAACCAGGCATTTTGGTTATTGGGCTTTGATTTGATGTTGGGCTCTCAACCATTGAAATTGAATGAAGAAAGAAGGAAAGTACGTGACTTGAATTTCATTTACTTCATTAAATGGGCGGCGTTGGGGCCGGTGGAGGTGGGCCAATGACATTGATGTGTAAACAGAGGTAAAGCCGAATTTTGGCTAAGGCGAATCAATGCCCATTGGCTCCTCTCCTTACATATTTGAAGTTTGAGGTTTCCTTCCTTTTCTTAAATTAAATGTTGCTGTAACATTTCTACTATTGTAAACCGGGGCTCCACCACCATGTGCTTCTTCAACACTGTATCATCAGAGCCCACATGGTCATGCCTCTATATAATACTTTGTATTATTATTATTCTTATGTCACATTATAAACAAGTACCTCCAAATTGCACTTCCTTCAAACTTATTCGACAGTAGACTAGCTCAAGTACCTTTGGATGGCGTCGAGGCCCGGAGCTCTTACGGAGTGGCCATGGAGTCCCCTTGGTAGCTTCAAGTACCTCTTGGTGGCCCCGTTGGTGATGGCGAGCATGCACTCGTACGTGACGGCTGTGGATGAGGAGAAAGACCTCAGCAGACTTATGATAGTCGTGTTGATGCTGTGGAGAATAGTTCACAGCCAGATATGGATCAGCGTGTCTCGCCAGAGGACGGCTAAGGGAACGAACAAGATCGTGGACAAGCCCATTGAGTTTGAGCAAGTGGACCGAGAGCGCACTTGGGACGACCAAGTCATCTTCAACACTCTCCTCATGTATCTCGCAAACATCAAGCTCCCAGGCGCCTCCCACCTTCCCCCATGGAGGCTAGACGGGGCCATCCTCATGGCTCTACTTCACGCTGGTCCCGTCGAGTTTCTCTACTACTGGTTTCACAGAGCTCTCCACCACCATTTCCTCTACTCTCGCTACCATTCTCACCACCACTCCTCCATTGTCACCGAGCCCATCACGTGTACGTACCTTTATCCACCATTTGCTTCTATTCTATATACATTCATTCATATCTTTAATCAAACTTGGCAGCTGTGGTGCACCCCTTCGCCGAGCACATCGCCTACACACTACTCTTTGCCATACCTATGGTAACGGCGTCCCTGTGTGGGATCCTCTCCATCGTTTCCATCATGGGATACATTACTTACATTGACTTCATGAACAACATGGGACATTGCAACTTCGAGCTTTTCCCTAAGCGTCTCTTCCACCTCTTCCCTCCCCTCAAGTTCCTCTGTTACACCCCCTCGTACGTCGTTTGTAAAAACACTACTATTTATTTGGATTTGAATATATGCATGCATTTATAACATGGCATCAAATATGTTGAAGGTTTCACTCGCTCCACCACACGCAGTTCCGGACCAACTACTCTCTGTTCATGCCAATATACGACTTCATCTACGGGACGACTGATAATTTGACCGACTCACTATACGAGAGGTCGTTGGAGATAGAGGAAGAATCACCCGACGTCATCCACCTCACTCACCTCACCACACACAACTCCATCTACCAAATGCGCCTTGGTTTCCCGTCCCTCTCCTCTTGCCCCTTGTGGTCTCGACCCCCATGGTACCTCACATGCTTCATGTGGCCCTTCACTCTCCTCTGCTCATTTGCCCTCACTTCAGCTATCCCTTTGCGCACCTTTGTCTTTGAGCGAAACCGTCTCCGTGACCTCACCGTTCACTCTCACCTCCTTCCCAAGTTTTCCTTTCACGTAAGCATTTTACACGCATGCATATGCACTTTCCCTCTCTCTCGCTCTCTTGACACAAACGGGTTTACTTATTATGTTGTACTTCACACCACTATTTTCCAAACTTTCACACACAAAAAAAACATTGATTCTCACTTAACTTGTACGTACTACGTAGGAAGGACATAACCTTTTATACAAAAAGAAAATTAAAACAACCTAAAAATGAACAATGAACATTTTCTTGTGGGTATACCTTTTGTAAGTTGCATCTAAAGTTTATTAATAATTTTGCCTCATAAACATGCGGCGGTAGTATAAATCACAGCGCCACCATGAGTCCATCAACACTATCATAGAGGAAGCTATCCTTGAAGCAGATGAAAAGGGTGTGAAAGTAATGAGTCTTGGCCTGATGAACAATGTAAGTTTATTTACTTCAAATCCCCCTAAATATATATGAATCACTATTGGATAAGTACTGTAACTAATTACACACGCTGGCAAAAGAAAAAAGTAACTAATCAACACACAATTAATTAATGAGAGGGAGGAACTAAACGGGTCTGGAGAAATGTACGTGCAAAAGTATCCGAAGTTGAAGATAAGACTAGTGGACGGGAGCAGCATGGCAGCTACGGTGGTTATCAACAATATTCCAAAGGAAGCCACGGAAATTGTCTTTAGAGGAAATCTCACAAAGGTGGCTTCGGCTGTTGTCTTTGCTCTGTGCCAAAAGGGCGTCAAGGTTTGTGAATATATGAGGGAATTGGAATATATATACTCAGCTTCTCATATCAAACAAAAAATAATGTAGTAATGTGTATATATAGGTGGTCGTGTTACGCGAGGAGGAACACAGCAAACTCATCAAATCTGGGGTTGACAAGAATCTGGTACTGTCTACAAGCAATAGTTATTACTCCCCAAAGGTGTGGTTGGTGGGGGATGGAATAGAGAACGAAGAGCAGATGAAAGCAAAAGAAGGAACCCTCTTTGTTCCCTTTTCTCACTTTCCGCCCAACAAACTCCGCAAGGACTGTTTCTACCAGTCCACTCCAGCTATGCGTGTTCCCAAGTCTGCCCAAAACATCGACTCCTGTGAGGTACATCTTTGAATTCTTATAGATATATCTGTAACTTTTATATTATATAAGCTGATAGATGTGTTCATCTATAATGAATGAATGGTTGTTATATATATATAGAACTGGCTGGGGAGGAGGGTGATGAGTGCATGGAAAATAGGAGGTATAGTGCATGCACTTGAGGGTTGGGAGGAGCATGACTGCGGCAACACTTGCAACGTCCTCCGTCTCCACGCCATATGGGAAGCTGCTCTTCGCCATGATTTCCAACCTCTCCCACCATCTCCTCTATGAGCTTTTTTCATATTCATACATCTATGTCCCCTTTCTTGATTATATCTACTTCCCTTCCATCATTGTTTGCTGTTTACTATGTTTTTCTATCGACAATATATAAGTACCCTTGTTACCCTTGGTGCCACGTGCTTCATATATGTTAGAAAGGGCAAAAAAATTCGTCGTATGATATGCTTAGTTAAATTTTATAAAACTCAATAAAAATCTTCAGAAACAGTGCTATGATCATTACATCTTAACTAAGTGATATATATCTGCGTGCCTATTTAACAAAATAAACAAAAAAACAAAACAAAATATATTTGGGTGCATCATCAAATCAAAGTAGTTGCAAAAACTGGACGAGGTTTTTACTTAAATGGTCCTTACCCCGCATGGTCCACTTGCTACCTAATTAAGGATTGGTAGGGTGCGTATACGTATATAAATTGTGGCGGTGGGAGATGGAGTTACTAAAAACGAAACGTACAAGTATTATTCATAGCTCTCGTATAAGGGGTTAGTCCTTAGATCTAGATATTTTCACTTTTCTTTCATTTATGTCGGAGCAACAGACACTAGCTGGCGCTTCAACGTGCATGATCTTGATTGGCTAGTAAATTCCAAGCATCAATACCTAACACATGCCCAACTTGGTTCATTAGTATTCTTTCATTGGTAAAATACCCTTACCTTTCAATAATATCCAGAAATAAATATATGAAGCCATCCATCAACCGGTGCATTTCCTCAAGGCATGGATATGATATCAGAACATCGATGAAGGTGGGAGGGGGTAATTAGCTGAGTGTCATAAATGAGGATCCATGTGGAGATCATCGAATGGTAGTAGTACATGTTTGGTCTTAGCTGGCCCCACCACAAGGAATTGGACTGGTGGGAAGATAGGGGTGGTTACGTCATTCCACATATCTACCAATTAAGGAGTTTAATATAAACCTTGCTATATAATGTACCTTGGCTCACAAGAGTTGAAGAGACACAGTGACGACACAAACATATTACATTCGACGGTATAATGGCCACAAAACCAGGAGTCCTCACCGATTGGCCTTGGACACCCCTCGGAAGTTTCAAGGTGCACTCTGTTTTCTTGTCCTTTAAATTTAAAAAAACGCGTGCTTATGATCGAATCCCGTTACGTTACTGATATATATGTTTTTCTTGACATTGAAACAATACAAAAGTACATCGTAATAGCACCATGGGCTGTCCATAGCACATACAGGTTTGTGACAGATGATCCAGAGAAGAGGGATCTCGGGTACTTCCTTGTGTTCCCATTCTTGCTCTTCAGAATTCTGCACAACCAGGTTTGGATCTCTCTGTCCCGTTACTATACGTCCTCGGGAAAGAGACGCATCGTCGACAAGGGAATCGACTTCAATCAGGTCGACAGGGAGACCAACTGGTGCGCTTTTCTAAATTTTTAACTACCTGCGTGCCTCGTGAGTATATGTAATCAACGTAACTAATGAAATCCTGATATATGCGCAGGGATGACCAAATATTGTTCAACGGAGTGCTGTTCTATATAGGCATCAACCTATTGCCGGAGGCCAAACAACTTCCCTGGTGGAGAACTGACGGAGTGTTGATGGCAGCGCTTATTCACACCGGACCGGTGGAGTTCCTCTATTATTGGCTCCACAAAGCTCTCCACCATCACTTTCTTTATTCCCGCTACCATTCCCACCACCACTCCTCTATCGTCACTGAGCCCATCACTTGTAACTATTGTTTCTTACCTTGATTTTTACGCTGCCTATATTTCCGTTTTTCTTTTTATAATTATTATACGTAAAATATACATCGTTCACGTCCTAACTAGTAGCTTTTATCTGTATATAATGGGATTTGATCAAATGTATGCAGCGGTGATACATCCGTTTGCGGAGCACATAGCATACTTCATCCTCTTCGCGATACCACTACTTACCACGTTGCTAACAAAAACGGCGTCAATAATTTCGTTCGCCGGATACATAATCTACATAGACTTCATGAACAACATGGGACACTGCAACTTCGAGCTAATCCCTAAGCGCCTTTTCCACCTCTTTCCTCCCCTCAAGTTCCTCTGTTACACCCCCTCGTAAGTCCTTAATTAACAACTCCTCTTCTGTTTCATACACTACCAATTTGGCGTAGTAAAAGCATTTACAAGAAACCATTCTTGATGATCTGATACAAATACCTAGTTAGATCATATTAATTAATCCTCTTATGGTCATCATAAAATCTAAGCAAATGATAAATCATACTAATACAGGGGATATATGCTATTATAATAGAATTCCATACACGTACTCCATTCCTGTATAAAATAAAGGTGACGTGATACAGTTGTATGCTTAATATGATCGTCAACTACTGAATCCCTGGACCACAACAGAAAAAAAAACAATTATTTAATATATCTTACATGGTTCAACTTATCGGCACATAATCCAATTTCCCACAACTTTACGCATTGATAGCATCTTTAACCAAACATCCTTTGAGAACTATTTTAAATATCAAATTCATTAGTCGATATGTAGCAGGTGGTCCCTCTAAACGCTCAAGTTATATTAAACCTTCTGGATTCATATTTACTTTTAAATATTTGTGACTTTTTTTCCTTCGGTATTAATTTAGCGCAATGTGAAAGCAAAATTTAATAGTTAAAATACATTAAAGTTTGGATAATAAATGGAGCATGAGAATTGCAGATACCACTCGCTGCACCACACGCAGTTCCGGACCAACTACTCCCTCTTCATGCCCTTGTATGACTACATCTACGGCACAATGGATGAAAGCACGGATACGTTGTACGAGAAAACTCTAGAAAGAGGAGATGATATAGTGGACGTGGTGCACTTAACTCACCTGACGACGCCAGAATCCATATACCATTTGCGCATTGGCTTGGCCTCATTTGCCTCCTACCCCTTCGCTTATAGATGGTTCATGCGCCTTTTGTGGCCTTTCACCTCTCTCTCCATGATATTCACGCTCTTCTACGCCCGCCTCTTTGTCGCTGAGAGAAACTCCTTCAACAAGCTCAACTTGCAGTCTTGGGTGATACCTAGATATAATCTACAGGTCCTCATCATCATCATCATCATCAT
>Ga0041059_1001498_pt1 | contig 18447 bp, 16 predicted proteins | sample AraColnosormetaG_FD_56232 | JGI IMG/M metagenome (GOLD analysis project Ga0041059, IMG submission 56232) | Arabidopsis roots microbial communities from North Carolina, USA - Col MF nosort | ecosystem: Host-associated > Plants > Roots > Unclassified | place: USA: North Carolina | collected...
CTTTAATTTTTTTTTTTTTTGAAAATTTACTAGTTTGTTCCTAAAACTTTCTTTCAAATTTTCCTCCTTCAAATCTTAATTTCTAGATATTCAAAGGAAAAATAATTTCGTTGAAATCAAGAAACAAAATAATAATAAATTAAAAAAGCGAAATTAAACAATGTCTGTTTCTTTCTTTGTACCAGGTTCCATGTCAGTATCACCTGTGCAAAATAAATAAATAAAAACATGCAATTTTGCTTTTCTAAACTCAATTTTGGTCTCAGTAGTATCATTCCAAATTTGTGTGTTTCTAATTGCATCGTTTTTCTTACTGTTTTTTGAGCTTTGGACCAATCTTTGACCTTTTTTCGAACTTGCTGTTTCCGCGAATCAAAGTCTCGTCCTTTTACCTTCTTCCTCCTAAAGATTTTCTCCAGAAATATAAAAAAAGGCGATTCCTTTATGGTGATTTAACTCATTCGCGAGCTTCCTTGGTATGTTCTCGAAAGCACATTTAGAGATTTGTTATCTGTAAACTCATGCTCCTTGAACACTTTTTATCTGCAAGTGACGAGCCACAAAACAAAAGCAGAAAAGAGAGCACTTTTGTTACTACTATCTCTCCAAGCCTTTTTGCCTAATTTTGTTTCTGATGAATCTCTAACTTCATAAAGCTTAGGCCTTTGGTTGAATCGTTTGTACATTTCTAAGAAAAAAGAGCTGATTTTAGCGATTTCGATTTGAGTTTGTTAAGTGATAAGAGTCTGAAGAAATGGGTTGTGCTGCTTCAAGAATTGATAATGAAGAAAAGGTTTTAGTGTGTAGGCAGAGAAAGAGGCTAATGAAAAAGTTATTAGGGTTCAGGGGAGAATTTGCAGATGCACAGTTGGCTTATCTTAGAGCTTTGAGGAACACTGGTGTTACTCTTAGGCAATTCACTGAGTCTGAGACCTTGGAGCTTGAAAACACTAGTTATGGTTTAAGTTTGCCTTTGCCTCCTTCGCCTCCTCCTACATTGCCTCCTTCACCTCCACCACCTCCTCCATTTAGCCCGGATTTGAGAAATCCTGAGACTAGTCATGACTTGGCTGATGAGGAGGAAGAGGGTGAAAATGATGGTGGTAATGATGGAAGTGGTGCAGCTCCTCCGCCTCCATTGCCGAATTCTTGGAACATTTGGAACCCTTTTGAGTCACTTGAGCTGCATAGTCATCCAAATGGTGACAATGTAGTTACACAAGTTGAACTGAAGAAGAAACAACAAATTCAGCAAGCTGAAGAGGAAGATTGGGCGGAGACGAAGTCTCAATTTGAGGAAGAAGATGAGCAACAAGAAGCAGGAGGTACTTGCCTTGATTTGAGTGTTCATCAAATAGAGGCTGTTAGTGGCTGTAACATGAAGAAGCCACGTCGTCTGAAGTTTAAGCTGGGAGAAGTTATGGACGGTAACTCATCTATGACAAGCTGCTCCGGTAAAGATCTTGAGAAAACTCATGTGACTGATTGTAGAATCAGGAGGACCTTAGAAGGAATCATCAGAGAGTTGGATGATTATTTTCTTAAAGCATCGGGTTGCGAGAAGGAGATAGCTGTGATAGTAGACATCAACAGTAGGGATACTGTTGATCCTTTCAGGTACCAGGAAACAAGAAGTAAGTGACTGACTGAGATTTTTAATCTTTTTTGATGTTGGACCAACTACAGATTTTGATTTGTGTTCATAAGCATAAACAATTTGTTGTACATATTATAATACTTATGTGGCTCGCAGGGAAGAGAAGCAGCTCGGCAAAGGTATTCAGTGCATTGTCATGGAGTTGGTCTTCAAAGTCTCTTCAGTTGGGCAAAGATGCTACAACAAGCGGGACTGTTGAACCCTGTAGGCCTGGAGCTCACTGCAGCACACTTGAGAAGCTATACACAGCTGAGAAGAAACTTTACCAGCTAGTCAGAGTAAGAGCTAGCTGATCTAACTCTTTCGGTGTTAGATTATCAAGTTCAACAATGAAATACTAAGTTTTATTCTCTGACCAGAACAAAGAGATTGCCAAAGTGGAGCATGAGAGGAAGTCTGCATTACTGCAAAAGCAAGATGGGGAAACCTATGATTTGAGCAAAATGGAGAAAGCACGCTTGTCTTTGGAGAGTTTGGAAACCGAGATACAGCGTCTAGAAGATTCCATAACTACAACACGCTCATGTTTGCTTAACTTGATCAATGATGAGCTGTATCCGCAGCTAGTTGCTTTAACTTCAGGGTAAACTCCACAACCACTCTTATGCTGACCATCTCATTGAAAAGCATTTTTTTTATGCGATTTGCATATGTCGCTTCTCAAGATTGATTTGGTCTTAATATGTGCAGGCTAGCACAGATGTGGAAAACAATGCTCAAGTGTCATCAAGTTCAAATTCATATATCCCAGCAACTGAACCATCTTCCGGATTACCCGAGTATAGATCTCAGTTCGGAATACAAACGCCAGGCGGTTAATGAACTAGAGACCGAGGTTACTTGCTGGTACAATAGCTTTTGCAAGTTAGTAAATTCCCAGCGAGAATACGTGAAAACACTCTGTACGTGGATCCAACTTACTGATCGCCTCTCTAACGAAGACAACCAAAGAAGTAGCTTGCCTGTTGCTGCTCGTAAGCTCTGCAAAGAGTGGCAGCTTGTATTTGAAAAGCTTCCTGATAAGGTTCTTCTATCACTTGCAGCTTATTTGTATTATTCTAGTTCATGGCTCTATGAAAGCCATCTTTAATACGTGCAAATGCAACTGTTTTGGGTGGCGTAGGTAACTTCAGAGGCCATTAAAAGCTTTCTGATGTCAATTAAATCTATTATTCATCAACAAGCTGAGGAATACAACCTGCGTAGGAAATGCAATAAACTTGAGAGGAGGCTTGAGAAAGAGCTAATTTCACTGGCTGAGATTGAAAGAAGGCTCGAGGGGATTTTAGCAATGGAAGAGGAGGAAGTAAGCTCAACGAGTTTGGGCTCTAAGCATCCGTTGTCAATCAAACAAGCCAAGATCGAAGCCTTGAGAAAACGAGTGGATATTGAGAAAACTAAGTACTTAAACTCGGTCGAGGTTAGTAAGAGAATGACACTAGACAACCTCAAATCAAGCCTTCCCAATGTCTTTCAGATGTTGACTGCTCTAGCTAATGTCTTTGCCAATGGGTTTGAATCCGTTAATGGCCAAACCGGTACAGATGTTTCCGACACATCCCAACATTCCGATGAATCTCAACCCTAAGAAAAGACCTCATTCCCTTTTTGATGTTTGTTTCTTTCTTGGTGCTTCAGTGAAGAGGTTTTTGTATATGAATGACTGTAAGAGAAACTCAACTTAACAACTTTGTCCAGCTCCAAAATCTGAAAAGGGTATTATTGTGTTGCTGCTTGTTCATGAATCATGAGATCCCATTTATGAGTTAGAAGGATACTCAAGTAATTTCTCTACTTATCACGAAGAACACAACAGGGTTTGATTTTCTTTGCAGGTGAAAATTAAGTTTATGAAATGGAAACCAAACTAATAATTTTGGTTAAGATAAATATATGTTTCTTACGGAAGAGACAATGATTCCTAGTTTAACATGAACTTATCTACATCTCGACGTTGTCCCAGTCAAATGTATTTCCTTCGAAATTGTAATCCGGTTGTTGCATTCGGTTCCTTGCCAATCTGCTCATCACTGCAAGCCCTGAAAACGTAGACAGCGGAAAGCAGGCGTTCAATATAAGAGCACGATTTGACTTTAATGTTTCAGTGTGGTGATTAAGATTTTGCATAAGCATTTGTAGAGATGCATATATTTGTTTACCTTCTACCATTCTATAGAGTGATGACAACCATCCCTCTCTAGAGATATTATGTTCCTCAAGCGACTCTGCAATCTCTTTGTCGTGTTTCCCCTCGAGAACACTGCGCAGAGTCACAACTGCATCGTTTGTTCTCTTCAAAATGCTGCTGTCATCTTCAATTTCAAGGCTTTGAAGATCGTTGTGCGACGAAGTAAGACTCGCAGCCAGAGCAAACTGAGCGGCTGCAGCCCAGCGAGAAGAAGCCAGCCATTTCCTTTGGCCTTGTAAGTGGTGTGAGTCATCTTTGGCACGCTTGTTGTCGAGTACTAAACTACGCAAGTACTCAGCATTTGCAGCTCCAGTGCTTTGAACCATCTTGGAGAAAGAGCTTCCTTCATTTGAAAGAAGGTTCTCCGGTGAACTGAATTCTTGAACCTGAGTTAACAAATTGGAATAGAACAGGTTAGCTGAGAAACAAGGAGAGTGTGAGATTGAAAGAGAGAGAGTGTTTAAAAATAAAATACATACTCTTCCAGAATCAAGCACGAGAATTTTGTCACAGTCAATGATGGTATTGAGACGGTGAGCGATAATGAGCATCGTGCATGACTTGAATTCTTCTCGGATAGTCTTCTGAATGAGGGCATCGGTTCTAACATCTACAGCAGCAGTTGCTTCATCAAGGACGAGTATCTTAGATCTCCGTAACAGCGCACGTGAAAGACTCAACAATTGCCTCTGTCCCACGCTGAAATTCTCTCCTGCCTCAGAGACCTGAACAAAGATTGAAAATCAGTTATTACCACTTAAAAATGAGACTTCATATCAATATAGGCAGCAACTGAATACCTCAGCATCAAGACCAAGAGGATTTCTGCGGATGGTATCCTTCAAGTGTGCCCTCTCTAGAGATTCCCAAAGATCAGCATCATTGTGTTCACCAAATGGATCAAGATTGAACCTCACAGTTCCTGAGAAAAGAACCGGTGACTGTGGAATGATTCCGAGCACTTTACGTAGGTCCATCAGTCCAAACTTTCCAACGTCACAATCATCGATTAAGATCCTTCCTTTTTCCACCTCCACAATTCTAAACAATGCATTCAACAGGCTTGACTTTCCAGCACCAGTCCTTCCAACAATCCCCACCTTATCTGTTGGATGAATGAAGAAAGAAACCCCATGAAGCACAGGCGGTAACTGAGGGCGGTAACGGAGAACAACATCCTCAAACTTTATGGATCCAGATGATGGCCATCCAGGAGGTGGACGGTTGTTCTCAATGACAGGCGGAGCCTCTGGCGGAATCTCTATATAATTGCCAACACGCTCGACCGCGTTTAGACTATTCTCAGCCAAACTCGCAAGTCTCAGAACACCTGTTAACAAGCTAGTAATATTTAAGGCATAACTGAGAAGCAAACCCATTGTAGATGCAAATGCCTGTTGGTTCTCCGCTCTTCCATTCTGCATGACAGCAAACGATGCTGTCAGCCATATCATAAGACCACCCAGAGTTTCTAAACGGATTCCAAGCCACCGATTGGCACCCATGTTGACAAGAGTGAATCTGATGTTATTATCCATTGATCTTCCGTTGATATCAGCCATACGATCATATGCTTTGTAAGCACGGATAGTTGATAAGCCATTCAATGCCTCTCCAAACTGTGCATAAACAGGCGATCTTGAAATTGAATCCATACGCTTAACCTCACGGGCTGTGTTCTGCAATAAGAAAAATAGTTAACACACAACATAAACAGCATGATTTTTGGTGACAGATGAGTGTAGATAGCTTAAGCACCAAACGAACTCAGACATGACAAATGAGGCTAAAAAAGTATGTGTAACATCAATCATCTGTGTCCTTTTCTCTTTCTGTTACTTAATCTCAGTTATTTAAATGCTGCGGTTAGAAGGTACATTACCTGATAATAAAGATAAGCTCCATAAAACAAGACCAGGAGGGGCATGATGGCCCACAAGGACAAAGTGCTTACAATGCCAATCAACACTACAGTTGAAAGAAGCTGTGAGACTTGACCCATAAACATGTTTACAAAGACGGCCACAGTTCGATCAATATCACCCAGATCTTTTGCGAATCGATTGATTATCCGTCCTAGCGGATTGGTATGGAAGAAGGACATCGGGGCCCTCAGTATGGAATGAAGCATATTGTCGTGTAACTTCTTAGCTGCATAAAGACTGGACATAATCAACCAATATGAATTGGTCAATGTCACCAAAACCTGTAAGCAAGAAGAAAGAGTCTCAGCAAAAAAATCAATTCTTTACTAACCTTTTCTACCTCCACCTTTGGATTCTCAAAGTAAAATCACAAAAGTAGAATTATATAAGATCTTTCTAAGCTGGTCAGGTTTCAGCTATATATGTTATATCATGAGGTCAAGATTATATCAAATCTTCACTCATCCATCAAGCAAACATAACTCATACCTGTCCAAACGAGAGAAGTGCATATATGAGATTGTAGAAAAGGGGTCCATGACTCTTTGGAGTTCCTGCATCAGTCCACTCACTCAACCACGTGCTGCTAGTAACCCGAAATACTTCTGTTAAGACGTAACATAAAAGGAGCATCATCACTACCCATGCCCCTCCAAGTGCATCCTGGTACCTGAAAACATTGAAAGCCTGGAAAAGTCATTCTGATATCCCGCAAAGGTATAGTTCAGCCTAAAAACATAAGGAACATGCTAGTTTGTTGTGAAACACCACAAATGAATGGACCTCTTGGATCGAGTATGGGGAAAGTTGCAAACAAATAGTAAGATTGCAAAAGCCAAATGTTCAAGTTACCTCTTCAGGACTCTCCAACTTACAACTCCGGTTTCACGTTCTTCTTGCTTGATGAGGACAGATTTCCCTCCTTTTTTATTTCCTTCTTTGGATTTTTTATCGTCACTTCCATCCATTTGAAGACCATTTGTGTTCCCATTCGCAACTGGTTGTTCCGCTGTTTGATCTGCCTCAGCTTCTCCATTTTCTTCTGAATATTCTTCCACCTTCCCTGCATTTTCCATTAGCCTCTGGAACAAAGGGCCATTACTGGATAGCTCTTCATATGTTCCTTCCTCTTTCACTGTGCCTTCATGCACAAGTACAATTCTGTCCACTTGTGATAGGAAGTGGAGCTGGTTTGTAACAAGAACTCTCGTTTTCTGCCCCAGTTCTCTTTTTATGCATTTTTCAAAAACCTGAAACAATATTCCTAGAAATCAGACTGACAGTATTCCCATAATGACCAGACACAAAAATGTTAGATAAATTCAAAAATGAAATAGACTAGCCTTATCAAAGAGAATCAATGAGTTAGTACCTGTTGACCAACATGAGCATCAAGGGCACTTAACGGGTCATCAAAGATGTACACATCTGAATTTGAGTAAACGGCCCTAGCCATGGAAACCCTCTGCTTCTGTCCTCCACTGATATTAACACCTCTTTCTCCAATCTCCGTGAGATCACCACCCTATTAAGCAAGAGAAAGAGGTTGAAACAAACTTAGCAACACGAGAACAGGCAAGACAAATCCTTGTTATCAACTCCACGAAGCTCTCCTCAAAACTTACAGGCAGTAACTCTAGGTCATGCTTCAGTGAAGTCACATCAATGGCCCTTTCATACTTTTCACGGTCGAAAGGAGAACCAAACAGTATATTGTCGCGTACCTACAAATTTTTATAAGAAAATGCATATCAGTCTTCTGTTCAAAATAGCTTAGAGAATCAAATATTGAAGAAGGTTTCCACTAAGTTGGTGAAGTAACTGACGCATTTGAGAACACATATTGTTCTACTATAAAAGACAGAAAATACATTTAACATTATGTACAACAGAAAAATTTGCAACGTCAGCCCAACTTAAAAGTCAAAGAAAAGAAGAACATACTGTTGCATTAAAGATCCATGAAACTTGTGGAACATAAGCAACTGATCCTCTGAGAGTAACTATTGCATCAGATGTTGCAGGAAGTTCACCAAGGATAGCAGATATTAGAGAGGTTTTTCCTTCGCCTGTACTACCAACCACAGCAACTAGGCTGCCAAGAGGTACATCCAAGTTGATATTTGACAACGTCGGCCTATCCCCCTGTAGATACATAGGGTTAGCTCGATTTTTGTACTTTCTATGGATAAAGGTAATGAGAGAAGCGAAAGAAGGAACATGGTATAGAATAGCCAAGCGACACCTTAGAATCCCAAGAGAAATATCCATTTCTTATTGAGATGGCTGGCTCTCCAGGTTCAATGGGAGGATTTGGTAAGAGAATTCTTTCTTCTGTCGCCAATACCTCCTCAAGACGTTTTAAGGATACATTAGCATTTACCACCTACAAGTGAAAACTAGTCAGCATCGGCATCTGTTTCTGGCACCAGCAAGGATACCCTCCAGCATGTAAATTCGAAATATAAGTCATGGATTTGATAACCAAACGACAGTTACTACAAGCACTAACAGTTCTACTTAATACACATGCATTGCAACAACATATTTAAGAAATCACCTGAGTTATAATGTTTGGAAGCATGAAGAGAGGGAAACGAAGCACAGCAAAGAGAGAGAGTGACGTAAATGCTCTTGCAGGGGTCAGGTCTCCTCCAAGTAATGTGAACACACCAAATGAAACAATAGTCACAAGAACAGGAATGCTATTCAGTATGAACATATTCAACTGCAAAACAAGACAAGACCAAGCAAGAGTTAGAAATATACAATAATTAGAGGAAAAACAAAAGTAACTACGCTGTAGTCATACCGCTCCCAGGAGCTGTGATTTCCGGAACCAAGATAATTCATCATCACGAACAGTTTGGACCTTGGACTGGAAACTGTTTTCCCAAGCATAACACCTGTAGCATTTTGGTTTAGTACAAGTTTCCTGCAAATTAATAACTATGTTAACAAAATTGGTTCTAGAATTTCTTACTTTACTGTATCCATTGCAGCTAAAACTTCATTCATAAGGCCAATTCTCTTGTCAGTACGCTGCAGACCTTCCTTTGTCAGCTTCTGCATTTTGCTTATAATAACAGTCTGTTTTAAGAAAACAGAGAACAAGTTCAGGAGACGAAGAAGAAGTAGCCTTTAGGAGTACGAATGAACAAGCGAACAGTATAGAGAAAAATAAGCTACAAAGGAAAAAAAATGAGGAAATTTAGAAGTCATGTACCTGTAAAGGGAACATAAGGACCAACAACAATGCACCAATGAGCGAGGCAACACCCAATTGCTGATAGAGGAGAATCAGTGCTATAATTATACGAAATGGAGCCGACCACATGGTATGAAGTGATTGGCATATTTGCTGCCACAGAAAATGGAAAAATTAGTACAAAGTACATCTGGTTGATTAGATAACAATATTGATACCAGACACAGTTAAGACGAAAACATTAAACAAGACACAGTTTAAGTTGGCATAAGAAACAAAATAAAAAAGAAGAAAGAAAAATTCAATGATAACAAAGTGCTAGCTAGAAATGAAAATGCAATCACTATTCATAGCCAATCTTAGACCTAACAAACAGATTCAGTAGATCAGTATGCTGGAAATCATTTCTAAGTAAATCCAACTTCTATTACCGAACATAAAAAGTAACTGTAACCACTCAATACCAGCTGCGGACAAAAATAAATATTCAAGATCCGGATGTTAACAGCCCTGCAACTATGATATAGAGAAACATGCAAACTTGAATTCGAAAATATGAAAGGGATACTCACCTGAAGAGATTCGGCATCAGTCGTCATTAAGTTGGTTATCTTTCCTGTTTGAAACTTTCTACGACCTTCATTAGTTAACCTCAACGATTTGCGGAACACAGCAGCAATCTAAAAAAAAAACAAGTCATCAACAGGAAGACCAATTTTAAAAATCATCTGTGTTCAAAATATCTTCCATTTCGTACTTGCTAATTTCACTCCACTACAAACGCAGAAAAGCATGAACTGAATCAGGAAATACAGCTAAATTTGTATTTCTCTAGTGAAAGGATCTGAAAATGGTGGAAATTTCCAGAAATAAAAACAGCATACTCAATCATCTGAAGCAACACAAACTTATTCCTAAACTTTTGGCACAAGGCTTATTTATGCATCATATATAGAGGATAAAGAAACCATGTTGATATACTTATTCCTATACAAGATACTGGGAATCATGCTATCAGCAAACATATCTGCACCAAAAACATATGGCAAAGGAAGAACGTCAGGGTAGCAAATTTAAAATTTACCAGAGCAGATCTCAGTCGGTAACCAACACGCATGACATTCTGGAAATATTGAGCTTCACATAGCACCCCGAACACCTAGAAACGTTGTCATCAACATCAGTCACTCGATGAGTTTGTAGCTTTAAAGTATCACCCTACACTAGATAAAGTCAGAACCTATCTAACAGACGCAAAAAATCCAAGAGCAACAAAATCAAAAAGTGGCATTAGGGGACATCTAGTGTTGCTATTATAATCAGTTTAGAAGAACCTTAGACCAAACATACAGAAGTATAACAAGTGTCAGTTTCACAAGTTGATAGAAGAGAGTCCAAATAGACAGAGAGAGAGAGAGAAAGAGGACTTCATTTCATACCACTCCAACAAAGATTGAGAACGCATAGATGTAACCCATCCAAGCTGGCGCATCCTCTTGCATTGACTGTATATAGTTTGACATACAAAATGAGAGATATTGTCAGATAAGAATATTGAACCAATAATAGGTTTCCGAATCTGCCAAGAAAAGAACAAACCTTTAAGAGTTGATTCAGTAAAAGAGGTCCCACAAACTGTGAGCAATCATTCCCGATCTGTGCATACAAATGTAAATAAATATGTTCAAGTACAATGAATTAGATAAAGAAAAACTAAGAACCCACTAGTTCCTTCTAATAATCTGTAACACCATGTAAATTATAAATGACTTCCACGTGACAGAAGGTTATCCAACATGACGCAGAACCTGTGATCATATGAATAAAAGAGAGGAAAGACTCTGGAAGCACGAATAAAAGAGAAAGAGGTAGACGAAAATACCTTCCAAAATCCTCCCCACCAAAACCTACAAAATTCAAAAAATTAGATCCCCATACGACATGTAGTTAACAAACGAAATAATGCTTAAGCAATATGAACCAAGAAAAAAAAACATATTTAACCAATCTACAGTAAAAGTTGTATCCCCTATGTCTTAAATTTATAAGAGTACGAAAGCAAGCATGATTGCCTATGATAAGATGGAAATGTGTTAAGCTGCTATAGCAAACAACTAACATTAAATAAGTAGAAATATTCTGATCTTGCTTCCTACACATTCTAAAAACCTGATGGTTCTTTCAAGAGATCACTTAAACATCTGCACATCACAGTGAAATCCAGCACTATCTAATCATACTCAAAACTCAAAAGAGATGAGAACACAGCACGATAAGGTGAGAAAATCTATCTACCTTCCTCCCAGGCTATTGTTCAATGCTCTCAACAGCCACGGTTGCGGCTTTTGTAGTTCCTTATCCCAGGAATGCTGGAAACTAAAAAGGATACAGAAAATATCAAATAGCCAATTCAGTAATATACATTTTAAGAGATATAATTATTGTTAGAAGTACCTCGTGAACAGAGTTTCAGTCTGATCCCAAGTGTCTAGATACCACACATCCTTCTCTGTTAGAGGCCTTTTAGATCCCAAAGTCATCAAGGGATTCATCCATGAGAAGAAGATTTCTGTGACCAAACAAGGAAATTGGAAGAAGGAAATCAGGTGAAATTTCAAAACCTAAATCCCCATGATCAATCTGAACAAAAGTCAGAGACGATGTTTGCAAATTATGATTACTAATTATAAGTTTCAGCCAGGCGACCAAATGAAAATCATGTAGAGTGACTTACTGTCAAATATATTTGCATGCTTCTCAGGGCATATTTGTTGTCCATCAGAAATCTCTTCATACTCATAATCATCCACAGTTTCACTCCGCACTGGCATGTAGCCAGGGTAAGTATCCAAATTGGGAAGATGCATAAACAAGAGAATTCCAAACAGAACCTGAAGTAAAACCAAAATTCACCCTCTTAAGATGTTAGAAAACAAACTGTATCGGATTCTGATTTATAATCATAGCACATGCTAGGATTCTGGACTCTCTAAAGGAGTCCAAGTGAGCTAACCTGAGCTCCCACTTCGCTTGTGTAGAGATACAGAACATAACTGCAATGAAAACAAAACATGAATTCACCCTGTAGAAGAAGAACAATGACTTCAATAAACCAAAGTAACTCCAAAATTGTACCAACCTGCTATAGTACTCCTTGACTGAGAGAACAAGATTTAACAAGACCATATCCCCCACAAGAGCATATATGACAGCAAACCTGACATACCAACGGAGTTCACGGATGTAAATTTTAGTTTCCATTAAAATCATGACCATTACAGCGCCCCAAGCAAAAGCTTTGACACCCAATCCGAATGCCTGCCAAAGAAATCACACAAACAATAGCATGTTTCAGGTAAAACATACACAACAAACTAAAAGATAAAGAATAAGGAACAGAAAATAAAGCACCTCAAAAGGAGGAAGTCCAGGTCCATCAAAATCTAAAACTGAAATCCCCATGATCAATCTAAACAAAGGCTCAGCAGTAGCATACGCAGCCAACAAAGCCAGGAAATAGTTATACAATCTTGACCTCAAACAGAACCTCTCCACCTTGTGATCCTTTAAGGCGAGCCATATACGATACAGGCACAGAACCAACAGAACCAGTTGAGAGATACCAAGCACAAAAGAGTCAGTAGCACAAGGCGTGTATGCACCAAATGCATTAGCCACTTGTTTTGTCCAAACACCATTAGGCACCGGCTTACAATACCATTCAATAAACTCAAACCCCATCGTTATCCTTTCCTTTCCCTCAAACACAGTGCATCACAAGCTACCACACCAATTCCCTACCCTGCAAAGAAAATCAACAACTTTGAAATGAGCTTCTAATTCCAAAAAACCATAGCAACAAAAATAATAAATTTTCATAACTTTAAAAAGTCATAAATCAATCATTATGTGCTCAAGTGACAAGAAATGGACCCAGAGTGCGAAAGATAATAAATACATTCGCGCGTAAAAAGGGGCAAAATTGCATTTAATCATATATAAAAGATAGAACAGTGACAAGCAATCACAACGAGAACATAGAAGAATCATCAAGAGTCAAGACTACAAGATTGAGAGAGCTCAAGTGTTTTCCATACGAAAAAAAAAAAACTTTGAAACGAATCCATAATTTTATTATCACGAAAAGACTCTGCATTTAAGATGGTATCGAGTCAAATAACACAAATTTGAAATCCATGAAACAAAACTATCAATCCCACTTTACAGGAAAAAGCTACAATGGAGAAAAGGGAGAATAACAAAACAGAGAAAACAGAGAAAAAGGGAGAAGCTTTACCTGGAGATTTTGGCAAAACACGAAAACTCAAAAGGGATCTTATGTACTCATATGAGAAAGAAAGTGGGTGGGTTCTCTCACTAATTTGCTCGAAGATTCCCCAAAAAGAGATTGAAGAATAATATTTGAGAGAAAGAGAGAGTGATACGTCACCCCTTACGATGCAAATATATGGACGAAAGAGAAGCTTTGTTTTTTGCCCCAAGAAAAGACATTAAAAACCATTTAATTATAAACGATCATATTTCTTTAAAACAATTCTATTTATATTTAGAATCAAATATGTTATTGACAGTATATGGTACATTTTTCCTATTATAACACTTTTCTATATCGAATAATATAAAAAAGCTATATAAATACAATTATAGTATTCTGTTCTAAAACCAAAAAATCTATTCATCTAGTAAGTGTTTCTATTATTTATAAAAAAAAGACATAAATGCTTACTTTTTAATACAAACAAATTGATACATACAGGTTTTTTGCATACAAAAATTGGCTTCATAATAGTGTAATTTTGATTTTTTTTTTTAAACCAAAAATAGTGAATGAATCTTGTTTCGGTGTTATTTGTTTGGCAAAAAAATTATGTTTTTGTAGATTCATTGTTGATAAATATTATCAATATTATTTTCAACTTTGAAAAAATCTAGGAAACTTCGATTTGTGTACTAAAAAAGACTAATATAAAATTAATTAATCTCCACTATAGTTCGTTAATTTTCCAAAACACCTAAAACTGATTAATGAATTCTAAAAAGGTTTGTTTCCAATCAAGCAATTATGCTGTTCACGTGCGTGCAATGAAAATTCAAAAATACACCAATTGTTTTTTTTTTATATCGTTTGTCTCTTGATAGTTGATACAGAAGAGGTTTAAAAGTTAGCTAGCGTATTTCGTGTGGTTGATGATGTTCGAAAAAAGACTGATCTATTTTGTCCATATAGATTTTTCCAAGTTCTAAGTTCTTACACGTTAATCTAGTAAGACTCTAGATGTACAAGAGTTTGATTTTGCATGCAGTTTAATTTATATTATTGATTTTTTTTTAACAATATAGCTATAAAAGCTATAAAAGCTCCAAATCTGTTCTCTCCTCTCGTCTGTCGTCATCTCCCCCGGGGGTTGGCAATCTCCGTTTGTGGGCATGTGGTGGGTGAGCATCCAGGGGTGTTTTAGTCTTTATCAAATAACAAAATTAAGCTAATTGTTAAACCAAAAAAAAATATTAAGCTATAAAAAAATAATTAACTTCAACTCAACATTTTTTAACTAAAAGAATGTACATAATGCATGGTAACATGCTAAAAAAAACATATCACAAATTAGATTAACTCCATCCCAAATTTACCACGAAAACCTTTAGTTTAGCTCACCTCTAGTCTTTTAGTTCTATTTCCAATTTTTGTTTGTTGTTTGCCTTCACCATCTCCACACCAATGTCATTGTCTTTTTAATTAAATTGGATCTGAACATTTCAAACATTAAACTTTAAAAACAAATCCAATCGGATTTTTGAATCCAGGATAATATATAGTGCCTCATTGCTAGTTGCAACTCAATTTCAATTTATATTCTATGGCACGGTAGGGGACATATTGACCATCAGAAGAATAAAGTAACTAGAGTGCCCTTTTCACATACAGCCACCGTTCCTCTATATGCTTTTCCATCCACATACAGATGTGAAGATATCTTGGGTTCGGAACCAACCACATCATTGTGAACTTCTCCACAACAAAAAGAAAATGAGATTTATCTATGCGAAAAGTTGACAAACTATTGACATATTCATGTCTAACTAGTACTTTTTCTTGATAGATACATTTTAATATCAAATGCTTTATATTTTTGTTTATTATTTCATTCTTTGTTTCCATTGACACTGTCTACCCTTGTTTTGACCATCTCAGAGCTGGTAAAAATAATCCAGCGGTTAATTTTAAAACTACGAGCTAATTGGTCTTGTTTTATATTTTTCTCTATTCAAATGCATTTGATTGTTAAACTTAAAGAGTCACAAACGGTGGCTTCATCTGACTGCATTCTTGACTGTTTGGCCGGCCCTAACGTAGTAGTCAACATATAATAGAACATTTTAAACTGAAAAATGGTATAACAACAGTTAAACCAAGTCAAGATTTAATTCACCGTATAAACCATTAACCATGGTAATCATGTCATGATTTGAATCATTTTGTAGACATTTAAGGCCGAGCACAAATGCACAACATAGAGAGATTACATAGCACCAATGTTGTTTAGACCGAGCACAACTCCGACGTCGGTCGATCGGTCGATGATGTGCCCGACCTCCGACGGTGCCACATGCTAAGGTGTCTGCGAGAGTGAACCCGTACGGCCGTTACGGATATTGAAGTCCCGATTCCCTCGTCTCGAGTCTTATTACAGCTGTCGTCTTTTATTGGCTGATAGCGCTAAACTGAATCTTCCCGCGAACAGGATCAGGTTCTTTGGTTACTTGTTGTGACATGTCAAGGGACAGAAGATAAGGCCCAATAATCCCTTTTGGGCCTTTTTCTTACTTTCAGAAGAAAAGCCTGCAAAGCTTTTGTGAAAGATGCTAACGGGAGACCTCTCCAAAAGTAGGTTAATTAACCTTAACCATATGTTTTGCTCTAGCATTAAGATAAAAGCTTAATTAAACACAATGTTTTCAACAAAAATATTTAATACTTAATGCCTTACACAAAGATGCTTACGTTTGTCTTCTGAATCAAATCTCCTTCAGATTATAGTTTACAATTACAAATATGATTTTATTACATCGTGTCCCAGATTGATTATGTTTTTGACTGCGTATATATATACTGCTGACATAATATATAGTTTAAGTTTTTTTTCTTTTTCTTAGTAATTTATATGAAACGTAACGAGTAAATGGCCCGGCAGAATCTATTGGTTTCATGTCAACAAACAATTTATAATGTGAATAAGAGATGTTAAATTATTGGAGGAGACATGGGAACAATGTCAACAGTTTTGGGAAGTAATAATATATTTAAATTCCCTTAACAAAAAAAATATATATATATATTTAAATTATTAACTAATCTGCTAAATTATTTTTCTTAAATCACAAGCATATTGTAGAATTCCAAGGGAAAGAGTTGGATTCTCAATGATTTTCCAATTTTAGGTGCCTTTGGCTACAAGTCTACAACGATTAAATATACTCTAGTTCCGGGTCTAATTATTTATTTTATATTATAACGAGTTTTTTTCTCAATTTTTAAATCTCTAATGTATACTTCTAGTATATTTAATTTAATTAGTGCTGTCTAAAAATTGCGTTAGTTATTGTTGTACTTGCGTATTCCATTTGAAAGATTTAAATATACGTTGTGTTGCCATGATATAGATCTAAGGATTTATTTGGCCATGTAATTAAGAATAATTTCATAACAATTCGTTCTGATTTCTAAACACAATTTGTCCGTTTGTCGGCTTACCAAGGCAGCGGGTATATTGGCGGCCGGTTTTCCCTCTTGATTAGTTTATTAGTTAATTGATTATTAAAATCGTACGAATTAAGTAACTATAGTTTAGTTTAGTTAAACCTATTAAAAGACCAACAACAACAGAGAACAGTACCAGCAAGGCAGCAAGAGAAGTAGCTTCCGAGCCTTATACGTAACTTCCCTACGGTACATATATTTATGTCTTTCTTTTATTTGTTTTAATATCATGACCTTCTAGGAAACTAGTTTAATTAGTGGGTGTCTCTATATCTTTCCGGAATTATTTAAACGTGATTAGCTCGACTAACGACTATTAAGGTGGAAAAGTAATCTACTCTAACGTCTATCCACTTTTTCATGCAATAATTTCTGTCCAAATTTTTGACGCTAATGGTTACTATAAAAGCTAAAAGAGACTCATGAAACGACAAAAAAAAATACATAAATATATATGTTGTGTATATATATAAATATATATATTAGATTAGTTTTTCCTATCTTCCCATTCAAAATTTTAAAAAGTTAGATATACATTAAAAGTTTATGATCAACGCAATTAACAAGTATGTCGAAGTAATTCAATGAAAAGCTTATTTATAATGCATGGTTTTACAGCTATTTGCGTGCAAGTAAACTTGAAAAACAAGGAATTTTACATATACTGTGAAGTGTTAAACTGAGGACGTGGTATGGCCACACAAAGAACAAAGGTATAATTGGTGGGATACCAAAATTTACATTTAGATAGATATGAAAAGAAAAATCAAAATAACTATTAGTTGACTTTAAAAAATTGAAATCGCCAAGTATGTTTTTTTTTTTTGGTATGTTTTAATGTTTAACTGAATCAAATGTATGTTTAACTGAGTTTATACATACCAAACAAAATATGACAATAAGGCTACGGCATTACTTTAGTTTACTAACAGTTTTTTTTTTTGGGTAATTAAATCGACCAAATCTCAAATTAGTCATAACTCACAACCCTATAGAACGGTAGAAATTTTGTGTTTCTTCCGTTTAGAAGGGGAAATAAAAGTCAGTGGTGATGGATGCATGTAGATGATGAGATTCTATCCTAAACCGAAGACTAGCTATATCCACAAAACAAAACTTTAAATTACTAATTAAGCGGATAAACGGAATGAATTGACCTATAATATATATTGATTAACAGTTTGGCATATTGCAGATTGTATTGACTGCGTAGTACTATCACCTTATTGCTGCTGTTAACTAAAAACAAAAACAGTTTTAGCATTTGACGGAGAAAAGGTAGAATATATATATATATATATAAGGTTGTTGGTCGACCATAATTTTTATGATCAAATCTACTGTTTAAGTGTATACTACAGGTTGCTACATATATAATATCACAAACAAACAAAAATGATTCAGTTTTAACCATAATTACAAAAGCTTGATAGAATATATTAAATGTAAAATCTACATGATGCGCCAAAGATTCAATGAGAACATTGAGAAGCACATCGCATAATTTATGGAAAATGCTTACTTATTCATACTTGCATGAATCTTGAAAGATCACCTAGAGACAGCATATTAAAGGATTAAAACCGTTATAGGGTTTACCACTATGTTCTTTTAACATGGTTGAAAGATTTCCATGTTGTCACTTGTCAATAATAGGGTTGTTTTTTTTTTTTTTTTTTTTTTTTTTTT
>Ga0041059_1001499_pt1 | contig 18441 bp, 18 predicted proteins | sample AraColnosormetaG_FD_56232 | JGI IMG/M metagenome (GOLD analysis project Ga0041059, IMG submission 56232) | Arabidopsis roots microbial communities from North Carolina, USA - Col MF nosort | ecosystem: Host-associated > Plants > Roots > Unclassified | place: USA: North Carolina | collected...
TGTGTGAATAAANAAATATATATATATATATATATATATATATATATATATATCATTAATAAATAAATAAACGATAAGAGTAACCTTAAAAATCTAGTTGAACCCTAAACCCTATGGCTAATATATACAATGTAATATATTATTCCTCTAATCATCTTTTAGAAATTTTTTATTATTTTTAATTTACACATAAATCAATATCTTTTTCAGATATAGTTTTATCTACATTGTATGTAATACCTCCATGTTGCTACACGTTAACACTTGCATATTTGTTACTCAATCTAATTAAGCAGGAATTAAAAACAACGGTTAACCGGAAAACTTTTACTATTTATCCATTCAGTATTATCTTATAGCTCAAATTACTTTTAGTTTTTACATATAGGATATAACTCTCACACACGTAAAATACGATTAAATTTAAATTCAAACTAGGACACTTATCTAATCTAGTGTTATCTGAATTCATAGAGTGTTAGAAGAATTAGGAAACGTTTTTTAATCAATAACATCATTTTTGGGAATAATATGTTTATCAAATATAAACCTACCCAAAGAAAAAAAAAATCACCAACAAATATAGTACGAATTAAGATTCATAAACGTGTTCCGGAATCCAAAAGATCGAAAGTTTTGGATAAGTAAGATATTCACAAATATTCATTTTTAAAATTCAAAATATTCGATAAATACAAGCGATCTTCCGGAACAGATCTTAAATACGATAAACAATTAATATATTTTAGAAATAAGATCGGTGGCAATTAATAATTATGCTCTAGCGAAGACGTTTCGTGATAACTGTGAACATTAGAGGTTAAGTGACGACAAGTGATCGAGAGAGACAGAGAGAGCCAAAAGGAGAAACTACAAAAATGGCGAAACCGGAAGAAGTATCAGTCCCGATCTTCACATCTCTTGAGCCTGTCTACGGCGAAGGATCTCTGCTCCAAGAAGCTACACAACGATTCGATGTTTTGAAGGCCAATTTCAACGATGTCTTCGGTGCTTCTCCCCAACTCTTCGCTCGCTCTCCTGGTAAATAATCTCGGGTTTTTGAATTTTTGCAAAAATTGGAATTTCGTTGACTTTGAGATGAATTGGTTTCTAATTATTGTATCGATGTCTGCAATTTTGGTATTTGGATGATGACATCAGATGATCTTCTGTTTGGAATTGTTGGATATGATTGTGAAAATAGATGGTGAAGGTGTTTGTTATATTTTGTGTGTAGGAAGAGTGAATCTGATAGGAGAGCACATTGACTATGAAGGATACTCAGTGTTGCCGATGGCTATTCGTCAGGATACAATTATAGCGATTCGGAAATGTGAGGATCAAAAGCAGCTTCGGATTGCAAATGTTAATGATAAGTACACTATGTGTACATATCCTGCCGATCCTGACCAGGTAATGTATCTGTGTTGCATTCTCCTGTTTGTCACAGACAATATAGTTGAGATCCTGGAGTCCTAGAATACTACTGGCTTACTTTACTTATCGTACGTGTTAATTTTGCAGGAAATTGACTTGAAGAATCACAAATGGGGGCATTACTTCATATGCGCGTAAGGGGTTTCGTTTGGAGCTTTGGTGTCTATCAGGAACTGAGAGATCTCAATATTTTTTGTCCCTGAGTTGCCTTTGATTCATTACAGGTACAAAGGATTTCATGAGTATGCAAAGTCAAAAGGTGTGAATCTTGGTTCACCAGTTGGACTTGATGTGCTTGTTGATGGAATTGTTCCTACAGGTATATGCATCATGATACTTACGGAACAGAAAAACTTATCATTTCAAATAAAGTTTATCAGTTTACTTTCAAGCTGTAACTGGAGTGTCTCGATTTTTAGGTTCTGGGTTGTCAAGTTCTGCTGCATTTGTTTGCTCAGCAACAATTGCTATTATGGCTGTCTTTGGTCATAACTTTGAGAAGGTATTATTAAGCAATCGTGCTCTGTGAAAGGACTTTCATAAATCTCTTGTTGATTATTGAAATTTCCAAGTTCTCTCTGCCTTTCAGAAAGAACTTGCACAGCTTACATGTGAATGTGAAAGACACATTGGAACACAATCTGGTGGGATGGACCAGGTCATAATTTTTTCTCAAATAATCCATGATTTATCACCTTCACACATAATTATCTCTTATTTGGATTGATCAATTTTTAATCATTTCAATAGGCAATCTCTATAATGGCTAAAACTGGATTTGCTGAGCTTATTGACTTCAACCCAGTCCGCGCAACTGATGTGAAACTCCCTGATGGAGGGAGTTTTGTAATTGCACATTCTCTTGCAGAGTCGCAGAAGGCGGTCACGGCTGCTAAGAATTACAATAACAGGGTCGTTGAATGTCGACTTGCTTCGGTTAGTCATTGCATAACTTTCCTGCTGCAATATCTTAACTCTGTTTGGTAGTTGCGTATGATTCTCTCTTTACCATGTGGCTTTGTAGATCATACTTGGTGTTAAGCTCGGAATGGAACCAAAAGAAGCAATATCAAAAGTTAAGACTCTTTCTGATGTGGAGGGATTATGTGTGTCATTCGCTGGTGATCGTGGGTCATCTGATCCTCTTCTTGCTGTTAAGGTACGCATCAATTATTCATTGCCAAAACTGGCGGTTTGATGTTAAATTATCTCTCTGTGTATCAGTTGATCTCTAATGTTTTGGAAGATATTTAGGGTTATATGCGTTCTTGTCTATGCTTCAGGAATATCTGAAAGAAGAACCATACACGGCTGAGGAGATTGAGAAAATCCTAGAGGAGAAATTACCATCAATCGTGAACAATGATCCAACATCTTTGGCTGTACTCAATGCTGCCACGCATTTCAAATTGCATCAGGTAAAGTGTACAACTCTGTGGAATATTGTGTTTTTTCTTACCCTGACTCTTAATAATAATGGTCTGCTGCTTACGGTCATCAACAGAGAGCTGCACACGTTTATTCCGAAGCCCGGAGGGTTCATGGTTTCAAGGACACAGTTAATTCAAACTTAAGGTGAGACCGATTTTCGACATGGAACTTCTGATTAAATCTTTACAGGAACCTTGATACTTTTGAAATATAAACTGTGTGCAGTGACGAAGAGAAGTTAAAGAAACTTGGTGATCTCATGAATGAAAGCCATTACAGCTGCAGTGTCCTATACGAGTGCAGGTGCATAAATTTAAGATCCAATGTTAAGAGTGAAACTGTTTAATGTGAAAAGGATTGATTTTGAATTTGGTGAAATCGTGCAGTTGCCCCGAGCTAGAAGAACTTGTTCAAGTTTGCAAGGAGAATGGAGCACTTGGAGCAAGACTGACCGGAGCTGGATGGGGCGGTTGCGCTGTGGCCTTGGTCAAGGAATTTGACGTTACTCAATTCATTCCAGCAGTCAAGGTAATAGATAGCTTCCTTATGGTTGGTTGTATAGGACAATAACGTTATTGTTACATATTTTTTTTGAGTAAAAGAAATGGAGTTGTGGTATTTATACAGGAGAAGTACTACAAAAAGAGAGTAGAGAAAGGAGTGGTAAAAAAAGAAGATATGGAGCTTTACCTCTTTGCCTCCAAGCCTTCAAGTGGTGCTGCCATCTTCAACCTCTAAACACATCTCTCTCCCTCCTTATTAATTTTACTCAAATCCGAATTGTTTGCAGCAATTGTGCCCATTGAATTCCCAGCTTCATTTTTAATAAATATTTTTGAATAATATGTAGGAGTTGACGACAATAATAAATTGAAGTTTCATTCACAATTTTTTCTGCATTTTTTCAGAGTTTTATACTGTAACTAGCAAAAGTACTCATTTGCAATTTTAATGTAATTCTTAATTCTAAATTTTATTATTTTCACTCTTAAATTCACCTGATACACAATAATTTAGTAATTTATCTAATCTCATGGTTACTATTATTTCTCAAGTTGTAAACTAATAAAGAAAATATAACAGAATTTGTATAGATACGCTGTTACTTTAGAGGCACGTACAATATATAAGAAATTGAGAGGAGGTTTGTACAGCAGAAATGGTTGAATAGAACTACAAGTGTATTACGTTTAAAGAAGAAGACAGTAAACACTGCCACGTAAGCTAGCCCAAAAGGGGATATTTTTTTTTTAGCACAGGCCCAAAATAATATTGAGCCGGCCTGATTTAGAGGCATATATAGTGTTTAAGAAACGAGTGGTTGATCAGACTCTGGCATGTCATCAATGTTGTCCCCGCCGGTAAAGAAGAGGAAGATAGTGGCGCCGCAATCGCAGTCGGCATCGGCCTCGTTTCAGTCGCTTCCCGATGATTTGATATTGAGCATCGTCGCTCGCGTCCCGAGATTGTACCATCGGACAGTCTCGCTCGTCTGCAAGAGCTTTCGATCTCTTCTAGTTTCACCGGAGCTTTACAAGGCCCGATCAGTCTCAGGCCACACCGAGAGCTGTCTCTATCTGTCCATAGCGTGTTATCCTGATTATCGCATGTTCACCCTCTGCCGGAAACCTGATCAAACCCTAACCACCAGTGAGGAGGAGGAGAAGAAGAAATCAAATGGTTATTATTTGGCTCCAGTCCCAGATCCAGATTCTCATCCTGTCTACTTCTCGAGTCTCGTCACGGTTGGTTCTGATATCTACAACATTGCCGGTTCGCACGCCTCCTCTAACGTCTCGATTCTGGATTGCCGGTCAAACACGTGGCGCGAGGCTCCGAGATTGGGCGTGGAGCTAACCTCAGTTTCTGCTAGCGTCCTTGATCGAAAGATATTTGTAGTAGGAATGTACGCAGATGATGAAGAATCTGAATCCAAGAACGACTTCTTTGAGGTGTTGGACACAGAAACACACACTTGGGATCCTCAGCCCTTCAATTGCAGCGAGACAAAAGACAAGTTTTTAAACTGCAGAACCGCATTTATTGACGGAAAGTTCCTCGTGAAACCTTGGATTCATAGAGGGGTGGTTGCTTACAATTCCAAGGAAAGTAGATGGGAACCGGTTCAAACGAAGATGGCTATGTCCATGTTTAATGATTCTTATTGCCAGATACACAATGTTATCTACTTAGCTTTTGACGGAAGGATCAGATGGTATGACGATGCGCTAAACTGTTGGGGAGACGTCCAGGGTTTGCTAGAACTGGGTAACATCCCTCATGGTCCTTCTTGTGTTAGATTGGCTGATTATCGTGGAAACATTGCGGTTTTCTGGTTCAGATATTTACCTGATAATGATGACTACAAATGGAAGATGATTTGGTGTGCCGAGATTGCGCTTGAAAGACGCACTAGTTGGGAGATTTGGGGGAAAGTTTTGTGGTTTGATCCTGTTCTTACTGTCCCTGCAGATTATGAGTTTGTCAAAGCTCTTGCTGCTACTGTTTGATCGTGTGTATTTATTTGGTAAAATCACTCTTCTTTCTTTGGAATGCATGTGTGTTCTTTCGGTGTATGCAGCTATGATCAAGAAGAATGACTGTCTCTTGTTTCATTTGAAAGAAAAACACTAATAATAGACTAGAGAAATGCATAACAATTGGGATTTGGTCAAGAGACATTTACAAATTAAAAAGTTAAAAGTCAAATTAGTTTCTCCCTGCAAACAAACATCTCACAGGTATCATCATCATCACAGTCACAGGCACACATTTAACAGTCGAAAGCTAAAAAAACAGAGAAAAGAATTTAGGAAGCAAAACCATCATTACTACTAACACAACCTAACATTTAACCTCCATACCATCAGCTTCTCTGTTAACCATCTTTTGATACCCAACCACATAACCAGGCAAATGCTTTGAGTAAACCGGTACATTATTGCACTGCTTATCTTCCCGGATTCGCCAACAAGTCTTTGTCACCTTCTTGCTTCTGTTGTTGCTACCACACTCACCATTCTTAGGCAGTTGAGACGCTTTGACAAGGGTTAACTGGATTCTACCAACTGTTCCCCGGAAGCTTCCACTGTTGACATTCTTCAGAAAGTCTATCTTCACAGATTCAATGTCCGAAACATTAATGGTTCTGAGCTGTAATCCCCAGTAAAAGACAATGTTTGGCTGCTTTGTATAGGTTTCAACATACTCTGTTGGATTTGGATCGCAAATGCCATAGACTTCCTCTATCTGCATTAAAGATGAGATGAGAGATTTTCAATAACATAGCAAAGGCCATACTATGAGACAGACCACAGAACTAGCAGAGTGTTTGTAGGATTTCATATAGAAAGAGTTGAACCAAAATGGGAAGTGCGTACCTTGATAAGAAGACAACGGAAACGTGACTTAACCCAACCAACCCAATCACTGAGATCTTCCTGATTAGCAGCCGAGAGATGTATTTTGGTGAACCACGTGTATGTGTTTGCATATGGATAGAGCTCAAACAAATCCTTCCAACTGAAGTTGAGCTTCAAGTAATCCTGAAAAATGGAATAGACCAAAAACATGGTTAAATGGCTCGGAACACGGCATTCCTTGGGTGAAAGCCAATGCACATAAACCTCAGGCAAGATCCAAAGAGCTAAAAACACAGCCTAACAGGATGGTTAGGTGGATACTGAAAAAGTAAGACTCTACCTTTGTCAAATTATGCCCTAGTAGAAACTCTGCCACTATCTTGTAAAATGTGCTTCTTGTTATGGTGGAGTTGCAGTATTGATGTGAACCGCATGGCAGTTGGATTGGCATTAAGCCTGGAGGAGCCCCAGTAGATGGATAAGTGTCCTCTAGCAACACCACTGGTGTAGGCCATTGCCAATGCGCAAATGTGTAGAAGAAATTTGCCAGAAGGGAACTCAATGTTGCATTCGGTTGGTATCCACAGACAAATGCAGCAAGAATAGCCATATGAACTCCCCCTAGAAATCCATTCAACTGAAAACAAGTGGAATCAAAATCAATTAAGCTTCTGCATTCATTGATAGCCTGATGATGAGCAGTGATATGCATTTAGCACTTACATTACCGTATACACCTCGCCTCTTGGCCCATAATTTGACACACCGCAGCAATGATTGGAATAGCTAAAACAGGAATAAGATATTCAATAAGCAGAAGTTGAGGAAAGAGTCAAGTTAGTGTTGTATCACTATTACCTCTAAGGAAGGCACTAATTGAAGTATGCATTTATTTGCACGAACTCCAGACAAGATTTTCCAACTTGTCTCATCAATGTCCCTCAGAAAGAAAGGATTAAGCACATCTACATTCTGAAGTTCTCGCAGTTAATATCAAAATCATTTTAGTGTCTCTAAGTAAAGCAACTAGAACTATAGAAAGTTTTGAAAACGAACGTTTGGAATGGATAATACTCTAAGCTGAGCATATGGAAGATCAACCAAGATCCCATCAAACTTAAAGCGGATGAGAGGAACTTTTGCATCTTTAACACAATGAAGCTCGGAAACTTCTCGTCTGCTTTTCAACATATCACGCAAGGAGATGAAAAAATCCTCCTGTACCAATAAGAGAAGAATCTCAACTTCACGGGAAACAAAAACAAATGTGAATCAGATCATTCAACGAAACAAGGAAAACTCACAGCAATAGAGGCAAAGAAAGGACCAATGCAGAGAGCGTCAATGTCTGATTCAGAACCATAAACCTGGATGACAATGAAAGACAACAAGAGTTAGCTAAAAGTTTCAGCATTATAGAGTCGTTTACTAGAACAATATATATAAAGATTTTGAAAAAGAAGACAAGTGAAAGAGAAATCTCACCCCAAGACCATAAGAACCATAAGGTAAAATGGTGGCGTTGGTGGCGTCAATCTGATTTTGTGGAAGACGGTGTTGCCAGGCAACATTCTTAACCCATCTCACAACTATCTGTTCATTAGAAAGAAACTCAGAGACATCAGTAATCACTGTCCAACTACTCAAGAAACAAAACTGAATGTACCTTTCGTAGCTGATTGATAACACCTCTTCGTTTCACCTCATCTTCAAGAGATGGAATGAGTCCTTCATTAACCATCAGCTACGAAATTTTGAAAGAAAGTGAAATCTTGGTTTTTTTTAAGTCCTTAAATTGAGAATGAGTAAAAACCCTAATATATTACCTGACGAAGCGAGATCGAGCTTTCGTCATCTTGAGGGAAACCTAGGGACAAGACCAGAGCCGTAACGTGAGGAACAAGGATCCGGCAAGGGAGAAAGGGTTTATCGAAATAAAACGTGGAATCCAAGGCAGTGACGGCGTTGACAATTAGCATAATCCGCCGTTACACAAAACGAAAACACGGAAAGAGAAAGAAGAATTTGCCGGGAAAAAGGACTAACCTTTATTTCTCCCACCTCCCTTTTTCATTGCCAGGAATGTCAGACTTTGTTTCCCGAGAAAATCTTTGAAGAAAAAGAAAGCAAAATTGGTGGAGTCTCTCCGCTTCGCCTTCGCCTTTGTTTTGAACTTCGAACTAAAAATTGCCTTAAATCCAGCGCAGCAATAGATTTGGCCCCACCAAATTATTGACGTGGAATATGTATTACTTTTTTTTTTAATAGTATAGCTTTATTTCTCTACTTATTATATTTTTCTAGTTTATAATCTGAAAAAGAGATAAATTGAAATTTTATCGAAAATTTCTGTTTTCAAAGGATGGTTTTTATGGAACAAAAAAAAATAATCTTCCACTAACACTGATTTTTTTTTTAACGACTTTCTTCATTGATTCGATCAAGTATAATACTGATTATACTGATTATAAAACAAAAAAAATGTATGTGAATGATCGTTTTCTGTTTTTTTTTTCTTTCGAATAAGATTTCAAATTTTATTTATGCATCCTGGCGTATCATTTTTTCTGATGAGATTGTGATTCTGAACATGGCAATTAAAATGAGTGATTCTAAACACTGTTTTAGAGACTACAGTCTACATGCGACACGAATATAAAATGATTTGATCAGATGTGGACACTCATTATCATATAATATTATAATGGAATCTAAGATCAGTTAGTATACGAATATGTATAGAGTCCGAAGCATATAATGTCGGTGAATTCCAATTTTCTTACTCCAAACTGATTGCATGTTAATAAAATTCTTACTTAATGTAGTTTGACTATTTAAGTCTAAAGAAACGCGTCTTTGACAAACACACGCCCACATCGCATCAGCCAGCCTCCTAATAATTAAGGTTTAAATGAAAGTTAATTGCTAATTACAATCTGAAAATATGTGACAATGACTCTCATAGGTTATTATACATGGTGGTTTATACGAACGATACACTTCAGTTCACCGGCATTGAGGATTGTGATCCAAAATCATCCACTCTTTCAATTGCTAGTGAGTACAATTAATGAGATAAAGGTTTGAAACTTTACATGTCACACAAAAATGTGGAAATCATAATACGTATTATCTTCAGAATCACGACTCAAAATAACATCCAGAAATATATATCCTTCTTATATTACTGGAAGTTATATACATACATACATACTGAAATCTCAAAATGTAATGGGAATCAAAATGTATGATCCACCGAGTGTGAAAACAAAATATTAAATTGTCTCTTTATTATCTTTAGTTGTCTCGTTCTTATTACGACACCGATCTGAAAAAAACGTTTATTTGGTTGTTAAAAATCTCACTACACAATGACAACTTTTATCTTTGTATCCATGCAAGCATTTCCTTTCTATTAACAGCACCCGATTATGATAGAAGTGAATAAAAACCAAAAATGGTATTGTCATACGGAATTTATTGTTGGTTTTAATTTGTAATTAAATCTGTCGGTTAGTCATTTTTGTATTTCTATTCTTTTCGTGGGAGAATAAAATAATTGTTTTGAGGTAGCAGCTGCAAACCGCTCAAACAGTTGCGCATTAGGCATTACACAGTTCCACTCGTTCCTTTTGAAGCTTATCTGTGTGACTCTAATCTGTTACTATAATAGGAACGAAAGAGAGAACTAGGATCTATACTTGCTCCAACCTTGCTTTGTTTCTCTTCTGCGATTTATCTCTAGATCTACTAGATCTGGACAAGGAGCGAAGCGAATTGCTGGCAAATTTTAGTTTTGGAGTTTTGAAACCCGACGATTATCGCGCTTGATCGTTGCTTCTCTGATCGGAAATGGCGAGTTCAAGCCCTGTTACACCTGGGCTAGTACGTCTTTTGATTCGTTTGAATTAGAGATCTTGCTTGATTTAGCTTTTGATAACTTAAGATTTCTTCTGTTGAGCTCTTGTTAGTTTGGTAGTGATATACTGAGAGTGATTTGTTTTCGTTTTCCTGGAAATTGCAGATGTCGGTGGTGTTCGGGATTGTGCCGGTGATCGTGGCTTGGCTATACTCTGAGTATCTGCACTATGCTAAATACTCGGTCTCCGCCAAAACGTATGTTGATACAACGTCTTTAAGTGATGATGGAGTTTTGCTTTGATTTCGTTATTGATTTCTCACTTGGGTGTTTGTCTATGTTAGTAGGCACTCTGATGTCAATTTGGTGGAAATTGCGAAAGATTTTGTTAAAGAAGATGACAAAGCTCTTTTAATAGAAGATGGAGGTGGTCTCCAATCAGCTTCTCCTAGAGCCAAAGGCCCGACCACACATTCTCCTCTCATCAGGTTCCATTACTTCTTCCGAAGCAACCACTGACCTCTGTAGTTTTTCTTTTTCTTATGCTTATATGCCGGGGTTCTACGCAGGTTTGTCCTCTTGGATGAGTCGTTCTTGGTTGAGAACAGGCTGACTTTAAGGGCAATGTGAGTATTGGGGTCCGTTTCTAGAGTAAAGTTTTGTATGTTCAAAGGTCCATTATCCTGAAGATTCCCAAATTATCTAAATTATTTTTTTTAATGCAGAATTGAGTTTGCAGTACTTATGGTATACTTTTACATATGTGACCGCACAGATGTCTTCAATTCATCAAAGAAGGTGATGATGATATCCTGCTTAGTTTATTCTGGAAAGATTTATCTAGCTAGTTACAGAGTCTTTACATTGTTCAGCAACATCTTATATACACTCGTTTTTTATCGTTAAAGTTGGTCTAAAATGTTAGATGGAAAAAATAGACCCATAAGATTGTGAATTTGACGTGACAAAATAAGAAAGTTTGTAAATTTGATAAGTCATGATGGATATCCTGCTTGTGTCGGTTCATTCGTATGTGCTTCTATGTGTCTCAGTAGCTTACATTGTTAATCTTTTGACACAGAGTTACAACCGGGATCTCTTTCTGTTCCTTTACTTCCTTCTCATCATCGTTTCAGCGATAACTTCATTCACGATACATACTGATAAATCACCATTCAGCGGAAAAGCCATCATGTACTTGAATAGGCATCAAACCGAGGAGTGGAAAGGCTGGATGCAGGTTTGTCATTTAACTTTTATGTTAGTGTTTTATCTGCCTTTTCATTTGCCGCTACCTCATCATTGTTTTCTTATTCTGGTGTTGTAGGTCCTTTTCTTGATGTACCACTACTTTGCTGCTGCAGAGTACTATAATGCGATCCGTGTTTTCATTGCTTGCTATGTATGGATGACTGGATTTGGGAATTTTTCTTATTATTACATTCGCAAGGACTTTAGCCTTGCAAGGTTTGCACAGGTAAGAGCTATGTCCTCCCGGCTTTTTTCTTATTTTTGGCTGTCACCTACTTGAAATTCTAACATATTCTTGGTCTACAGATGATGTGGCGGCTAAATTTCCTGGTCATATTCTCCTGCATCGTCCTCAACAACAGTTACATGCTATACTACATCTGCCCAATGCACACTCTGTTTACTCTAATGGTCTATGGGGCACTTGGTATTATGAGCAAGTATAATGAGATGGGTTCAGTCATAGCTGCCAAATTTTTTGCCTGCTTCGTTGTTGTTATCATCGTTTGGGAAATTCCTGGCGTTTTTGAATGGATTTGGAGTCCATTTACACTCCTAATGGGTAAGTGAGAACCCAAATATTTGTTTACCAAGATAAACAATTTGCTCATGCCTCACAAGACAGCTGTTTAGAAAACAAAACTTGAAAACAACAATTGCAGGTTACAATGATCCCGCAAAACCTCAGCTTCCCCTCTTGCATGAGTGGCATTTCCGCTCTGGACTTGATCGGTACATATGGATAATCGGGATGCTATATGCATACTACCACCCAACTGTAAGTTCCCAATACTAGAACTTCACATCAACTCTGTTCACAAATGGTTAGCTCAGTGATAAAGACTTACCGTTTCATTTCCTTGATTATGTATCTTATAGGTTGAAAGTTGGATGGATAAACTGGAGGAAGCTGAGATGAAATTCAGGGTGGCTATCAAAACATCTGTGGCACTGATAGCACTAACGGTATTACAAGTCATCATTTGACTTTCTTTCAGGTGAAAGAAGCCTCTTGCATATTGTTCTTCCAGCTAATCTATCTTTGTTATTATGAAACTTTTAGGTGGGATATTTTTGGTACGAGTATATATACAAGATGGACAAGTTAACTTACAACAAATATCATCCTTACACCTCTTGGATTCCAATAACGTAGTCCACTTTACCTGCAAATCTCTATACAACCACTCTTCTAAGAACCAGTCCTTACTTGTGTACCTCGTTTTGCTTTTCTTTCAGTGTTTATATCTGTCTCCGGAACATCACCCAGTCTTTCCGCGGCTACAGTTTGACCCTTCTGGCGTAAGTAAAAAATAATTCAGTCAATAGATATGTTTATCCTCTTATAACGATTTTTTCAAGAAAAATTTGTTCATGAACTTTCAGGTGGCTTGGAAAGATAACACTGGAGACATATATCTCCCAGTTTCATATATGGCTCAGGTATGTCACACTTTTCTTGCCCAAGTTCTCAATTGTAGAGTAAGTGGGAAATTGATGGTGGAGCATGCTAATACAATAAGCTATTAAGATTTTTCCTGACCCATTGAACTATGAAATAATCTAATTCACCCACAGATCTGGAGTTCCTGATGGTCAACCCAAATTACTACTATCTCTTGTCCCGGATTACCCATTGTTGAACTTCATGCTCACTACTTCGATTTACGTCGCTGTAAGCAAACCCTGCTACAACAGATAGAAACAAGTTGAAAGCCAGACAGATACAAACAAACTGATTGGCTTTTTGTTGCTCTGTTTTCAGATCTCTTATAGGCTCTTTGAGCTTACCAACACTTTGAAAACAGCCTTCATACCAACCAAGGACGACAAACGCCTTGTCTACAACACGATCTCAGCACTCATAATCTGCACTTGTCTCTACTTTTTCTCATTTATTCTTATCACAATTCCCCAAAAACTGGTAAGTCAAAATTTTATCTTTTTGTGTGGGAGAAAGCTTTTTTTTCCCTGGTACTTGAGTTCATTGATATGTTAGTGCATACACAAAGCGAGGACGAATGTCATCCTCTCATATTCGATTGAACCATCTCACGTTTTATTATTTCACTGGAAACAAACAGGTGTGAAGCACTTCTGAACCGGACCAGAGTGGACTATTCGAATGAATTCATAGGAGTTGAACTACGCGATATGGTAGATATACGAAGATAGAAATCAGAGGTAGATGCATACAATGTTGCTGTAATGTCATCTTTCTGTATATTTATTTATGAATAAGGTGTTCTTTCTTGTTTATTTGTGTTTCTGTTCACGATGATGTTAAGACTTATTATTGTCTATTACAAGTTAAAGGAAATCCATATGAGTAATTGTATAGCTATAAAATCCAGATTAATCTTACATCAAAGTAAAATATGATGGACTTGCAAAAGCCATTACTTTAATGTAAGGAAACATTGATATACTTAGATAGAAAGTGTAGTCATAGCATGTGTGTCAAGCTTGTCCTCTATTGCTCGGTAGGCAGAGAAAGTGTCCGAGTCTTCCCATTTGGAGAAATTATACGCGGGCCCAAAGGAAAGCAAAAAATGAGGTACTGATATTAAAAACAATAACAGTACCTTATAGTCACCCCGGTATAGATTGTTAGACATGCTAAAGAGACAAGATAACCAACCGAGGAAGAGCGTGTACAAAGCATGTCCGATCTCCATCCTAAACTTATCCGATAGCTGAATCAGCCCTAACCCTCCGGTGAACAACGAGATGGTGAATAACGACATGGACAATTCAAACTCTTTGTTTGTCAATAGCTCATATATTAAGGGCAATGCCAACGCTAAATTTGCGGAAAATGTCGAAAACAAAACCTGAGGTACTCTCTCCAACTTTGTAGTAAACTCCTTGTAGCAAGCGGAAGGAGGAGCGGTGAAAAAAAGATATCTGAGTAGCGTCACTGCGTAGAATGTTGTGACACTGACCGCACCGTCCCTAAAGGACTGAGACGATGAATCTCCAGGTGGCCAGAGAAGATTGAGTGATTTGGAGAGGCCAAAAAGTGAGAGTAGAGTCATTATATACCATATTCCTCTGCAAACAAACACATCCATATCACTAATCTTCTTCTCCATCGTGTGTGTGTTTTTACTAGGACTATGGGGTTTCGGAGATTTAATAGTCGTCGTGAATTCGTTTTTCGATTTCTTTTATTTAGTTAGTTAAATCTGCTTTTATCCAGAAGAATGTGGTATATCTCTATTATTAGTTAAAAGTGGTTAGAAGATTTTCATAATCACAACAAACAAAAGAAATCTTCGCAATCTTTATCTAACACTTTTTTTTTTCAAGATATATAAAATTCTTTTATATTCAACAAAGAAAATAGTTCAAAAAATCACATTATAAGTGGACCACTGACCAGTAAAGTGAACGAAGAAAGTATAAACTCTATTTTCTTCAATTAAACCGTTTATATAAAAAAAAAAATCATATTTTAAGTTTCTAACATAAGAAAAACAGTAGACCCTATAGTCTATGCGTTGATTAAGAAGATGGGCCATGTTGGGCCGATTCACACTTACCTCTTTTATTCATTTACATCTTAGGCCCATTACGTTTGTATATGTAATGTAAGAAGAAACTTCTTCTTCTCTTGAACCTCTTCCTCGATTCTCCTCACTCATCTCAACATCTTCCCAGATTATTCAACGCTCGTGTATCGATCAAGCTACTGAAGTCACGTTGGTTCGACTTTTGATACACAAATCTGTTCGAGCCACCATGATCGACATCCCTCCTTACCCGCCGCTTGATCCTTCCAACTACGATCTCATTGTCGTCGGCACCGGAGTCTCTGAGTCCGTCTTAGCCGCCGCTGCTTCCTCCTCCGGTAGTTCTGTTCTCCACCTCGACCCTAACCCCTTCTACGGCTCTCACTTCGCCTCTCTTTCCCTTCCCGATCTCACTTCTTTCCTTCACTCAAACTCCGTTTCTCCTCCTCCGTCGCCGTCATCTCCTCCTCTCCCTCCGTCAAACAACCATGATTTTATCTCCGTGGATCTCGTTAACCGATCCTTGTATTCCTCCGTGGAGATTTCGAGCTTCGAATCGGAGATCCTCGAAGAACACTCTAGAAGATTCAACGTTGACTTGGCTGGTCCTAGGGTTGTCTTCTGTGCCGATGAATCAATTAATCTCATGCTGAAATCAGGAGCTAACAACTACGTTGAGTTCAAGAGCATCGATGCCAGCTTCGTTGGGGATTCGAGCGGTGAGCTACGAAATGTGCCGGATTCGAGAGCTGCTATATTCAAGGACAAGAGCTTGACTCTGTTGGAGAAGAATCAGCTCATGAAATTCTTCAAGCTTGTTCAAAGTCACTTGGCTTCTTCTACCGAAAAAGATGATTCAACAACAGTCAAGATATCGGAGGAAGATATGGAGAGTCCATTTGTGGACTTCTTGTCAAAGATGCGTTTACCACCCAAAATCAAATCGTATAACCTCCTTCTCTGTTAATGGCAGCTCTTTGGACATTTGTCTCTGCTTAATGCTTCTTAGAATTTTGTCTCTGAAATGTTGATAGGTAAGGCTTTGTTTCCTCTTCTTCTGTGTAGGATCATCTTGTATGCCATTGCGATGCTAGATTATGATCAAGACAATACGGAAACTTGTAGACATTTACTCAAGACCAAAGAGGGGATAGATCGATTGGCTCTATACATCACATCTATGGGCAGGTCATTCATCATTTTCTCATTCCTGGCTCTTACACATTTGTGATCATCTTTCTTATTGGTTTACATTATCATTGGTTATATTGAGTATAATTTAGCTTTTGATTCTCTACCTTAGGTTTTCTAACGCACTTGGGGCGTTGATATACCCAATTTATGGACAAGGAGAACTTCCACAAGCCTTTTGTCGTCGGGCTGCTGTCAAAGGATGTATCTATGTACGTTTGGAACAATTTTCTGCATTGTGTACTGTGTTGCTGTTGTGGTATTTGTTACTTATTTAGTCTTTCATTGTTTTCACAGGTTCTCCGGATGCCTATTACTGCTCTGCTTTTAGACAAGGCAAGTTAGCTGACAGTTGTAGCATAAGATAAGTTTAGTTGACGGAAAGGATTCTTACTTGATTATTTTAAACTCTTTTTGCAGGAAACTGGGGGTTACAAAGGGGTTAGATTAGCTTCTGGTCAAGAGATATTCAGCCAAAAGTTGATTCTGGATCCATGTGTTACTGTTGGATTAGAGTCTCTGTCGTCATTGACAGATCAGCAAAATGAAACTCTCAGTGTTCTTGTCCCAAAGTCGATGATCAATAAGGAGAAAATTGCAAGAGGAGTATGCGTCATTAGAGGTTCTGTGAAAGCTAATGTATCAAACGCTCTTGTCGTTTATCCACCTAAATGTAAGCTAATTTTTGAAGACCCACTAGTTAGTTGTTTCACTTACATGTATATCGTCTTTTGCGTTTTGAAGGTTCTAACATTAATAGTTTTTTCCTCTTAGCTTTGTTTCCAGAACAGCTAACTGCAATTCGGGTTCTGCAGCTTGGTAGTGGTTTAGCGGTTTGTCCTGCTGACATGTAAGTTGTGGTTTAGCCTAAGATGATCTTTTCCCATTTTAGTTCTGTTTCTTTCCATTTGCTTAGCTTTAACTGTTCTCTAAGCCATATATATTTGCTGCTGCAGGCATGTTTTATATCTTTCAACTTTGTGCGACAATGATGACCAAGGGATAAAGGCGCTATTATCAGCCATGAGTAATCTCATCAGTTTGCCTGTTCCCGAGAATCGTCAAAGCGATTCCGTTGTTGAGAATGATACTTCTGAGACAAAACCTATTCTACTCTGGAGAGCACTGTACGTGCAAGAGCTAGTCAAGGTGGAAAATGTGATTGGGAATTTACCTTTTCATTTCGACGTTGGTAATGTCATTTTCACTAAATAAAAGTTTGATTTGGATCAGGGTGAATTTGGAGGTACGATCAGTTCCATGCCTAGTCCAGATGGAAACTTGAACTACAATGAGATAGTGGAATCAGCCGTGAAGGTTAGTAGAAGCTCCTTACAGCAGTTATCTCATTAAGTTATGGTTTTGATAATGTTATCATATTGGATTTGGTAGCTATATGAAAAGCTCATGGGGAGTGAAGAATTATTTAAAGAAGAGACCTCACCGGCGGAGAACACAACGGAGGAGGAAAACGATGGTGGTGTTGAAATAGAAGATTGATTGATGAATGAAACCATTGGTTTTAAAGACTTAGAATACCCATTTATTTATTTGATTGTAACATATAGTTACCCCGTTATTAGAGGGGAAGCAGGAAGATTGGCAGAGGGAGGGTGAGCCATTTTCTTTACTTATTCACTAGAGAGCAACTATGATTAGGGAAGAAATAAAGGATTGAGAAGAAGTGATTAATCCACGACCGCTTGTCTAACCATTGAAACTCCACAAACTTTAAATCAACGACTAAAAAGAAATAATGAATTTGTATAGAAATTAATTTATTCAGACATCTTTTACCGATCACAACCATAATCGTTCTATGTTTCTCTTTGAATAAACACTTCCGATTTCGTATATTTCGACTCCAATTCTGATTTTCATGGCCAAGTCCAGAAACTTAAAAAATCAAGGAAGATATCATTATCGACTAGGAAATTTGACTTTGAAGTCAAGATTAAGAATTTGAATGCTTTTTTCGAGATCGTTGGGTTAATGTTATCATATGTAATGTGGTGCCAAGCTCTCATTATGAGGCCCAATTATGAGGGTTTGGTTATTCTCTGGAGAGAATCGTCAATCGTTTATCCAATCCCAAAGGTTGACACTTGACAGAATTTAAAGCCCATTGGGTCTGAATTAGCGTCGGAATTGGACCCGAAATAATTCTATCAATTAAAGATTAAAACAGAACTACACGCGTGTAGGAATTTAAAATACAAAACCACTCGCATCACAGGCGCGTTTCGGCGCGTGAGACTATAATCCGTGGACTATAACCCTCCTTTTCGGGGATTTTTGCATAAATTTAAAATTGAAAAGACTTGCAGCGCGTGGGACGAGATTTCATTTGTTGTATAACTTATTGTTCACGACTAGTTTTTTTTTTTTTTTTTTT
>Ga0041059_1001500_pt1 | contig 18441 bp, 17 predicted proteins | sample AraColnosormetaG_FD_56232 | JGI IMG/M metagenome (GOLD analysis project Ga0041059, IMG submission 56232) | Arabidopsis roots microbial communities from North Carolina, USA - Col MF nosort | ecosystem: Host-associated > Plants > Roots > Unclassified | place: USA: North Carolina | collected...
AAAAAAAAAAAAAAAAATTAAGTCAAATATTATTTACTTCCAACTCTAAATTTTGTTTAACAAAAAAATGTTCCTAAGCTGTGCCCATAAACTCTTTGGATCAGATAATGTAGTTTTCTAATTAACTTATTATTACATATGTCATTTTTATCCTCCTCTATCTTCGGCCATTGCCATTCTCATCTTTGCAATACTTTAATTGTTAACTTAAGATCCGATTAATAACACAAATTGATTTAAAAAAAAATAATGGATTTTTTTTCATAAAATAGCTTTTAAAAAGAAAGATAAATGAAAGTACTGTTTTCAATACATCTATTTTTTGTGTTTTATGATTGGTTACAATTCATATGATATACTTTTACCGATTACTAATACGGTAAAAAAAAATATCAATCAAATCCATTGTTCAGTTCATGTTCTAGTCTTCAGCTGTCCCGTTTATGAAATTAATTCCTATACAACTTTTTATATAGCTTCATACACAAAAAGTTTTTGATAAGAAGAATAGTGATAATGTATGGTCAATTATGTAGCCACTAAAATCTTCTATATAATGCATAAAGCTACAACTCTCCAATCTTTCGTACCTACAATTCTTGGGAACCGCAGAATATTATTGGAGAAATCCTTTTGAACAGATAATTGATTTATAAAAGTTTAAATCTAACCCTATTAATAAAATCTAATGGTATCAAAAAGTATTCATGTATTTTTATATGCCTTGATGTATATAGGCTCACTCGCCCATGTTTTGATGACTCGTTAGGCCTAGATTACATTAAAATAAAATGATTTTTGATTATTTGATAAGGAGATAGATATACTCACGATATTGTAATGTATAAAGTATTTTAGAAAAATAACTACATATTTTTAAATCAGGTACATAATTTTAAGAGGGCGGAGGTAAAATTACATAATTTTATTCTCAAGATTAATTATTCACACGTAATAGTTTATTTTTATCCCATAAAATGTAAATATTATATGATAATACGTTATATCCGATATTATTTTTTCTCGTATACAATGGTATTGAATTTGTTCGTCGTAGTTGAACATCATTTTTTATAGGTTAATAGTTAGCATACGATATGCAAAAATGAACATCGAGAATGGGCATCTCGTAGAACTGAGTTAGGTAAATTCTCTAACAATCCAAAATAGAATCAATCATATTTCTTGGTTCGAAATTGGAACCATATTTTTCGTCTTTTGTATGGTACAAATAAAGACCAATAAATCTCAGAACTATGCACCCCGTAGAGCCAGTATACTACATTGGGTTGTAGGATCCTTTTGTGAAAACACTGTTTCTTATCTTTTTTGAATGCGACATGTAGCTCAGCGCTCATTAACAATCCAAAATCGTCAACGACGTTTTTTTTCCAAATCATCCCTACAAATTTAGCTTTCCAATAAACTCAAAAATATTGTTTCTAAGAGTCATCAATATTAGATGAAATAATAAGGGTCATCAATGTTATTGTTTCTTGAAATGGTTATATATTTACCTATGTATTACTGTATATATTTACCTTGAAATGGTACTCGATCACTTGGTATAAAATTTAAATATATTAAATTTGAGATTTCAAAATTTATAGGATAAGAAATAATAATTTACGTAATAATTTTGAAATAATGTCCAACACATTTTTCATTCATGCATATTAAATTCAACATTAATAATTAAACCAAAAAAACATTAAAAAATGAACATTTATAAAAAGACATGAGTTACGATAAGAAATTTAAAAATTAACACTTCATTAATTTATTGTGCTGGGTATTAAAAAGAAATCAAAAGTATATTTATTCTATGTTATGGAGCCCACAAATCTGCCAATAAATAAACCATCTCACCAAAAACTTCATTTCACCTGAAAAACATAACTCTTAAGAAAGAAAAAAAGTTCACTTTTCATTTTCTTTTCTCGTAAAACCTCATAGTGTCGACATGGGTTATTGCCAAGACGACCAACTCGTAAACAAGATCTGCGATCTTTACGAAAAGATCTCGAAGCTTGAGACCCTAAAGCCTTGTGAAGATGTCGACACTCTCTTCAAGCAGCTCGTGTCCACATGCATACCACCAAACCCTAACATCGACGTCACCAAGATGTCTGAAAACATCCAAGAGATGAGATCAAACCTCATCAAAATCTGTGGTGAGGCTGAAGGTTACTTAGAGCATCACTTCTCTTCAATCTTAACCTCTTTTGAAGATAACCCCCTTCATCATTTGAATCTTTTTCCTTACTACAACAACTACCTCAAACTAAGCAAGCTCGAGTTTGATCTCCTCGAACAGAACCTAAACGGTTTTGTTCCAAGGACTGTAGCTTTCATTGGCTCTGGTCCTCTCCCTCTTACTTCCGTCGTTCTTGCCTCTTCCCATCTCAAAGACTCGATCTTTCATAACTTTGACATCGACCCATCAGCGAATATGGTAGCAGCTCGTTTGGTTTCGTCTGATCCTGATCTTTCTCAACGTATGTTTTTCCATACTGTTGATATAATGGATGTAACCGAGAGCTTGAAGGGCTTCGACGTTGTGTTCTTGGCTGCTCTTGTAGGGATGGATAAAAAGGAGAAGGTTAAGGTGGTCGAGCATCTTGAGAAACACATGTCTCCTGGTGCTTTGCTCATGCTGAGAAGCGCTCATGGACCTAGAGCTTTTCTCTATCCAATCGTTGAGCCTTGTGATCTCGAAGGTTTCGAAGTTTTATCGGTTTATCACCCTACCGATGAAGTTATCAACTCCATTGTAATCTCAAGGAAGCTAGGTGAAGATGCTAATGGTGTTGTTCATGATCATATAGATCAAGCTTCGGATCTCGCGTGTAACTGTTCCAAGATCCACGTGATTATGAACAAGAAGAAGAGCATTATCGAGGAGTTCGCAGGTGCTAATGAAGAACAACTTACCTAGAAAAATGCTGTGTTCTTGATCAATCTATGATGTCTTTTTTTTTTTAATTACGAAAATGTTGGCTGTTTTTGCTACAGTCTTGTTCTTGTCTCTGTCTTCTTTGTTCTGTTTCTTAGCATCTGATTTGAAAATTGACAATGACCACTTCTTTTTGGTTGGATTCTCCAATGTCTATTGCAATTTGCAAAGGGTGGGTCAAACAGATTCTATGAGACAGAACCGCTTATTCTTGTCGGAATAAAACAAAGATAGCCCAGCATAATAAAGATCCCATTACGATAACGATACGATTGGTCGAAATTCTTGCTTCTGGCTCTGTTCTAAGAGCAGACTTTGAGAGATTATATCCTAAAGTAGAAAGATCCGATTCTTAAGAACATGATTCTTAATTCTCATGTCTTCTATGAAAATAGAAGAGCCATTGTTTCTATTCTAAGTTCCAATCATCGCAGAAGCAAAATATGGATTCTGATTCTTAACCCCGTAAATAGAACTCTCCTAATATGCATTATGCAACAAACAATACACATTAGATGAAATGAAAACTGACAATAGCTTTTTCTGAGTTAATATTAGTTGACAGTTTACATGTAAACCAAAAGAAAACCCCGAGCAACATATACCCATTTTAACATTCTAAGTTTTTTCGGTTCTTTCGGTAAATATATGAACAAAAAACTGGTTCATTATCATCCAAAATGCTTACTGGCCTACTGGGTGTGCAAAATCTTCACCATGTACACTACTAAAAAGAGCCATCTACTAAGTTACTGTTTAAGGCAGTATCTTGACCTTAGTTTGTCTAAGACCTCTGCATACTCCATTGGGGTTGCTTTATTGCAGAAAACATCTTCCCATATCTTCAGTAGCTCTGCACCAAGAGAAATCAGATATCACAATTGTTATGATGTAGGTCATTTACACTACATGTATATGCTTTGATCATATTAAAGATCGTTGACATGACATGAAGAAGAAAGGGAGTACCGTTTTTCTCGGTTGAGGTAAGGCACATGACGAGCATGTTGAATCTAGGAACCTTTGTTAGGTTCTCAATGTATTTAACTGCCAAATCCATGTCTTCACTGCAACAAGCAAGAAACCATAAGCACCAATTATTACAAGATTTTTTGGAGAACCAGAATGCAAATGGTCAGTTTACTCACGTGAAGAATGAGGCTACACATTTGATTATGTCAACCAGCACCGGAGAGGTCAGGGCGTTCTTGAAAATCTGAGGTAAAGAGCTCGGAGTCGTGACCTGATATATTTACAAACCTGGTGAGTTGCACTGTTATTTAGGGATTGAGTTTATTTTTTTGCAGGTGGTATTTCAAACCTTCAACAATTGGCTTCGTAGGGCACTGTCGCCGGAAAAACTCCGCCAAGAGTTCTCAAATTCGTAAGCAGATTTTGGGGTTTTAATGTTTTTAGAAGCTTCAGTCATCGCAAGTGACGCTGCATGAGCAGCAAGCTCTTGTACTGATGGCTTTAGTTCCAGCTGTTTAGAAACCTGGTTTTCCTGTAACATTAGAATGGGGACAAGTTTTGTAGCATCAGAGTGGATTTTTTTGTACCACATCAACCTTTTTAACACTTAGACCACCATTACTTACCGGTCCAGAAGGCTGAGTACCATTTCTGTCAGAAGGCTTCGCCTCCTTTTCATAACTTTGGCTTCCAGGCGTCACTTTCTTGCTGTCTAGAATTTCCGTGATAGCTGGAATTTTCATGGAACCTTCTTTGCTTTTCTCCTGAAGATAGCATGACAAGTATAATGAGATAAGCTCTCGAAAATTCCATCTATGCTAACTAAAGATAAAGTTTCCATGTGATAATAATATCCGACAAACTTTACTAGTAAAACTAATTCTACACGACCTTTTAGATGTGCACTTTTGAACTTAACTTATATCAAACAAAATAAACTTGAAATATACCTCAGGTTGTATATTTTCAATGAGCTTCTTTCCCGAACTTTCATTGCTACCTAGAACAGGCTGAACAATATCCCTGTTCGTTTTGGCCACTAGGGTCACTGGCTTTGAAGTCATTTCTGTCTTTGGCTTTTGTATTTTCTTATCTAAACCTGATGTTTTGAGTAATTCTTGTGCAGTGCTTTGCATTGCTCCAGTGGCTTTCTCAATGATTTCCTGCTCAAAATTCAAAAAGTTAAGTATTTGTGAAGCATTTAAAATTAACCTGGCAAAAATGCAGCAAAGAAGCATATGAAAATATTACTTTCTCGAGCAAAGATTTGATATCGGCATATTGCTTCTTAAGTTCCTGGCTCTCAGGCTCCAATCTTAAGGCAAACTCAGCATCTGCGAATAATTTTAATCACCTTACATATGCAGCAACATGTAATAAAGAAATTGTATGTATCTTAACAGAACAGAATGAATGATTATATGGGTGCGAGGGATACCTTCTTTGGCTTCTTTAATCATGCCGAGTTCTTTTCTTGCTGTTGCTCGGCGTGAGTAAGCTTTTATATATCGATCATCCAGATTTAAAGCTTCTGTGCAGTCAACCTCAGCCTCTCGATATCTAATGTAAGAATCATTTTACAAAGTCAGAAAATATAGCTTAAAGAGGATCAGGTAATGGAAGACAAGTGGACACACACAAGAGTCACAGTGATGAATGAATAAAACCAATGAAACAGACAATGAGCAAACCTTTTGATTTTAAGGTAAGCCATTGCTCGATTTGCATAAGTCACAGCATTTGGCGATAAAGCAATGCTCCGAGAGTAACAATCAATCGCCTCATTGAACTTCTTCTGCTTGAAGAATTCATTACCCTGTATTCCAAGAGAGGTCCATGAGAAAGATTGCATCACGAGAATATCACATAACAAAAACAAAGCTTGAAGAAGAGAAAGTACCTGCTCCTTCTCTGAACTAGAATCCAATAGACTTTCTCCAATCAAACTACTCGACAAATCCCTAATGGAACGATACTTTTTAGCAAAGTCATATTTCCCTGACCCACTTGGTCTGAACGTCTCACTACTCTGAAAGTTCAAAACAAGGAATCTCATAAGGATGCATTAAGTTTTACAAATGAGAGCACTTCTGTATATACACAAAAGAACGAACCGGATTCGACGAATTAGCAGGTTGTTGCTTAATCTTCTTGTCTTTATCCTTCAATGAGAGTTCCCAATCCTGCAAGTCATTGAAAAATCCCTGGAAATCCTGGAAAAAAAAATTCGAAACCAAACGATGCAAGTAAACATCTAATTCGTTCTTAGTCTATATACATAATCGATTGTACAACAGTTCGTTGAACTAACAATCTCCATGAAATCTAGATAACGAAGTGGAGATAAGGAGCACGAGTCGTTTCGATTTTTTTCCTTTTTCATTCTCGAGTAAACAGAGATTTTAGCTAGAGAAGATTCATGTAAGAAAGATGAATCGAGTAGAAATGGTTACCTGAGTTTGATCGCGGCCGTGTTTGCTCGGTGACCTAGCCATTCTGAGAGAGATTCTCCGGCGAGCAAATAGTCGACGAGAAAGAGCAAAGATGATTCTAGAAGAAGACTGAGAAAGTCACAGAGTTCAATTTTGAACTACAGTATTGGACTTGGGCTTTCCGATATTTGAGTAATGTCGGGTGGGGTCATGTCAGTAACCGGGTTAAATCGATAATATTGGTTGAGATCGGGTAGGTCGGGTCAAATCGAGAATAAACCGGCCCGTTTGACACCTCTACGTGTGAAACTGAGTCAGGTCGGGTCAGGTAAAGAACCGTATTAAACCAATAAATTGATATTAGTGTGTGAGATCAAATCGGATCGGGTGAATAACCAGGTTAAACCGGTAAACACCGGGTCAGGCCCGATTCGCTATGTTTCTTGAGCGAAAGGAAATCACAGAAGTCTTTTTAGTGAGGTAAACAAAACCAAAACCATCAGATCTTAAGAAGAAGAACCTAAAGCTCACTACGATATTTTTCGAGAATATGACGACTGTAAGTCAGATCAATCTCGTCTTCAATGTTCTTATTACTATCTCTGCTTCTGATCCTTCTAGGTTTGATTTCGTTTTCCTGATTTTGATTTTGTTTCTTCTTCTGAGCAGTTTTCTGTTCCGATTGATAACGGAGATTCTATGAAGATCGCAGAAGAAGAATCACAAAGAACACTGTAAAAATCTCTTACTCTTATGCTTATGTAGGGTTTTCGATTTTGAGAAAATTTGGGATTCGATTTTGAATTTATTAGGGTTTTGTTTTGGTTTTTTGTTTAGGTACCCATATGTTACTGGAACTTCAATTGTTGCAATCAAGTACAAAGATGGGGTTTTGATGGCTTCTGATATGGGAGGTATGTCTCAGCTCCTAGTTTCAGCTCTTTATTTGGTTAAGTATTTGTATTGGTTTAATGTATGCACAAATTTTTGCAATGTATGTTTAGATTTACATCTGTTATAAGCTTGATTGCTTGAATCGTTTGTTTTGCCTCTCTTGGTGTTTGTTTGGTTAAATCTGTTTCTTTTTCTCTGTGAGAGATCATCACAAGTCAGTGAATAGATCATGTGTTTCAGATATGCTCGTTTCATGCGTATGAATCCTTCAAATTTCATTTCTCTAGTGTCTTTTCTGCTACATTTTTAAGTATGGTTTGATTCTTTTGGTCAAATTTGATTTTTGCATCTTTATAGACGATTCAGTGAATTAGGGTCAAACACTATTATGCAGAACAGGTTTTGTTATGTCTATTAGCTGCTTGATTGATAATAATATGTATTTTGGGCTAAACATATAGACAAGCAATTGCTTTTTGTTTTTTATGAGATTAGTTTCACATCCCCCTTGCATTTGTTTTCTTAGCTACGTTATCTTTCCAACATAGAATGTTACAGTTCTTTGGTTGTTCCTGTTTCGTCTCTTTAATATTGTTAGATTTAGGGTAAACTAAGAATTGAGGCTTCTTTTATGAATGATCCAGAGAATAATGTTGAAAAGTCTTGACTGTTTCTAGATCTTTTTGCTTTTGTTTCGGTTCCCTGTGTGCCATCCATTGTTAATTAGGTCAAGAGATGACAACTGAGAATTAACGTTACAACCATCAACCAGTACTTAGCTATGTTCATTGAAATAGTTTGATTTCTCATATCTTAACACCGACTCACAATAAGTAAGAGCTGTCATTTGTTTGTACGGTTAATAATTTTGATGGTATATCTATGTAGCTTGGATTATTCTTTTATGTTCTAATGGTGTGATCCTGGTTTCCTGGGACTTATGCACCAGGGAAATTACGATATTGTGCCATCAACTCACTTTCAAATTTTTGCATGCAGGTTCATATGGATCAACCTTAAGATACAAGAACATCGAGAGAGTGAAGGCTATTGGTAAGCATTCTCTTCTTGGTGCCAGCGGAGAAATCAGCGACTTTCAGGAGATTCTCCGTTATCTTGATGAGCTCACGTAAGAATCCGTTTGGTTCAATTTTTTTATATTTTAATCTTTCCTTGTCAATTATCAAGCCTCACAAGCCCTTGGTTTTACACAGCCTGAATGATAACATGTGGGATGATGGTAACTCTTTGGGACCAAAAGAGATTCACAACTATCTGACCCGTGTGATGTACAACCGTCGCAACAAGTTTAACCCTCTGTGGAACACTCTCGTCCTTGGAGGCGTCAAAAATGGGAAAAGTTACCTTGGAATGGTACGTCTCAGTCTTTCAAGTCACATATATAAAATTTTCTTATGAATGTAACTATTGATTTGGATCCATTTGCTTCTCTCTAGGTGTCAATGATTGGTGTTAGTTTTGAGGACGATCATGTTGCCACTGGATTTGGAAACCACCTTGCTAGGCCAATTCTTCGTGATGAGTGGCATGCAGACCTGAGTTTTGAAGATGGTGTCAAGCTACTTGAGAAATGTATGCGTGTGCTTCTTTACCGTGACAGATCTGCTATTAACAAGCTTCAGGTTTGTCTCTAATAACAAGTTTTGTTTACCGTTATCTCATCTCGTATAATCTTTGTTTAGTTTGGTAGAAGTTCTTCATAAGGATTGTAATAACAGAAAATATGAAAACTGTGCAGATAGCGAAGATCACGGAAGAGGGCGTGACGGTCTCACAGCCATACTCATTGAAGACATACTGGGAATTCTCGTCATTCCACAACCCAACTGCTGGTGCTGCAGGCTCCTGGTAAGAAGCCAAGCAACCACATCGGCTGGCGATCTTTTAAGGAAGCTTTTATTTTATTTTATGTGATGTTGTTAAACACTTTGTACTGTAGTTGTTTTACTATTAAACTTGGTGGTTTCTTTCTGACAGTCCAGAGTTTAGATCAATGAGGATTTATAAAAAGTACTGGATATCTTTGGGTAGTAATCCATACCTTTGTTCATTGTTGATCGTTCTCCATCGCTTTTTGGTCTCCTTTCTCTTTTCTCATTTTAAGTGAAGTTGACACAATTTGCACACAAATTCATAAAATTAATAAATCATCTATTGGAACCTACTCTCTCATTATTTATTAATCATAATTATTTCAGTAAATTCTTAACAAGTAAAGTATTAACAACTCCATTTCGTGATATGCATTATTCATCTCCTAATTGAATCCAAATTCCAAAAGTACAAATTCCATCAGGTTATTATCTAGTCAAATAGGTTTTTAAGAGCATCTCCATTAGAAATTCAAAGAGTTTTCCAAACAAACAAAAAAATAAAGTTTTATTATATGATTAATTTTTTTTATTTTAGTTAAAAACTGAACTAATGATAAAGAGAGAAATGTCATGATGAGTTGTAGAGAGTATCTCATAGTTTCTCAAGTGAGAAACTTTCTACCTTCTTTCTCTTTCATTTTTAATATTTTTATTTTTTTAGTTGTGAAAAACTCTTGTGAAAAACTTCTAATGGAAATGGTCTAATAGTTACAAGATCTATTAAATTCATAGGGTGAGTAGTTTTCTTGAACTTGTAAACGTAACAAGTTGTATATTTTCTTGAAATTTATAACCCGTTTTCTTGAACGCTGAATTTTATAGTTCTTTTAAAATTCCAATAATTATTTAAATTATAATTTAACTTTTCTAAAATCAATTTCCGACTATTGTGTTATCATTTTTGATCAAATTACAAATAATTTAGATTTTAATTTCTTATATTATTTTTCATGAAATTTATACTCATGAAAATACCCTAACGACTATTACTAGTGCTCATTTCTACACACGTCTTAAATATTCAAATTAGATACTCCAACTCTCGATTTTATGCGTATTCAGAATCGTAAATTAACAAATATTAGTCAACTGTTACAAATGTTGACTTAATTGACACGTGTGTAACAAAGTGGCGATTCTACTTTGTAAACTTCGTTTAGTCAAACCTTAGATCTTTTACAAATTTAAGCATATACAATACCAACCACCAAACATGGTCGTTTTACAAAGAAAAATTGCCAACTTATCACACACGTGACAACTGAGTCAACATATATCCCGATTGACTAACGTCCGTTAATAACGACTTGAAATTATGCATAAAAATCGACAGTTAGAGTATGTAATTTGAATAATTAAGACGTTTTCATATAAATGTTAGAATAAGTACATGTCTAAAAGAGTTCTTTGCAGATTGTTGGGATTGGGAAAAACTCTTTCTTTTTCTTTTGTAAATAGAAAATTTTACGTATGTCAAACTAATATAAACATGCTTTAATTTATATAATAAATATAAATAAATGGGGAAGTGCCTTTACTCAAGTGGTTAAGTCTATTTGATTCCATATTTCCCATCGTAGTTTGACTCCACTAAATCGCGTTATCCCGCGTAGTAAAGATTGACTATGGATCGAATTTTCTCGATTCAAAGATGTCAAAAAAACATAAACAAATATATACTAACATTTTTATCAAATATTAGAAAATTCAGTCCTATGAACTCATTATGTTTCTTTATTTTTTTTAAATTATTTGCAAACAACACATTACAATGCAACAATAAAACATACTTTCAGATTTCAATCCAAAATGTTAAGTAACATATACAAAAACCAAAACATATATTGCTTGTACACGTACCACTACCTTCTCAAGTTTTGCAATCTCTATAATAATAACATAAACATACATTATCGTTAGACACTTGAGAGATGTGAGGGAGAGTGCAGTTTTGTAATGGGCCGATTTACGACAAAATAAGCGAAATATAAGGCCCTGAGTATATAAATATTACTGTTTAGCGGTAAACCCTGTCTGTGAACGCTAACGTTAACCAAGTAGGCTTAGATTAGTCTAACCTACGCCCTTTTGTTTCTTTGGCTCCAGAGGAACAAGAGTGAAGACGGTGAAGTTCCACAGCTTCTTCGTCAACTCCAATAAACCATAAACGCTAATTCCAATTTAGCGTGCTCAAAGTTCGATCCTTTGAATCTAAATCAGGTATAGAATTTTGTTTAATCGACCTCTTTATTCGAGCTCTTAGCTTTTGTCTTTGTTGTTTTTGATCGAATTGAAGAAACTGGGTAACAATTTCAAAACCCAGATCCTTAAACTTCATTAAATTGACCAATCCAACTTGATTTCTGATTCTAAAACATGATTCTTAAAACCAATCCTCTACATGCTTGCTTAGTGTATGAACTTGAATTGATAACAAATTTATCAGTCAAGTATCTGAATTTAGCTAAGACCTTCTCTTTTTTGGATGTTCTGATTTCATTATCTGATGGACTTAGGTATGTGGAGCTTTGATTTTTGAGTGAAACAAAAACAATTATGGAAAGTCTTGGAGGTATTGGATTCAGTAATACGAGTAGTGCAACAAAGAAGAAGAGAAGCACTACATTGCGTCGGCCTTGGAATGATCGACAGTTACAGGATTCTTCTTCATTGCCATCCACACCAGTCGCTGACAATGTAAGAAACCAAAAACATATCAATCTTTGCAATGAAAAATTCATTCTTTTACTTGTTAGAATAGTTTTCGGGGTAGGTATTGTCTTCATACTTCTTTAGTATCTATGTAGAATAGTCACTTTTACTCTACGGCCGTTAAAGTTTCTGCCTTTATCTATCTATCCATCTCAATAACACTTTGGAGCATTGTGAACTTTCTGGTCCCTTCATGTGTCTACTACTATTATATGCGCGAGTTGTGTTAACTGATATTGAAAGTGGCTTTGTGTTTGCAGAATAGTTTTACCGCTAAGTATCGTCTTCATTCTTCTTTAGTATTCATGTACAATAGTCACTTTTACTCTGCTGCCGTAAAAGTTTCTACCTTTATGTATGTATCCATATCAATAACATTTTGGATCATTGTGAACATTTGATATTAATGTGTCTACTACTTTTATGTGTGTGACTTGTTTTAACTGATATGTGTAGAAATTGGCTTTTATGTTTGTAGAATGAGAATAAGATAGAAGAGAGGGAAGCAGTGGAGTCGGATGAAGGTTCAACGAATGGTTCATTCCAAGGAAGTAACCAAGTGAGGCAAGGTGGAGGCCACAGCACTGCATCCACTGAAGGGTTTCTTGTACCTAGTAAAAAGAAAGACACAATTGACACGACAGAACGTCGAGCTGGTTTTGATGAGAATATCATCAAGAAGGTTAAACTCAAACTTGGTGGTTCGTCAAAAACTATAAATATAATATCAGCATCCGATGGTGCTTCTGATATTGGATTGTGTTCGACAAAGTCGTCCCATGCATCAGATGATGCCTTGGGGATTGGGCAGACTTACCAGGTAGTTAATCCTTTCTTAAATGCTAAATGTTTCTCATTTCCTCAACGAAGTATGTGTTGGTGATTGCCTGAGTTTTTTCAGTCTTTCTGATGAAATTAGGCTACAACATTTGTAATTTGTTATTGTCTACTTATTTACTCACAGGAAATTTCAAACGAGCGATCGACTAAACTAAGAGGGACACCGTTGGACACTGCAAGCAAATCAGATTCATGTAATGATACCCGAGATAGCAAAGCGAACACAAATCCTATTCGTAAAAGCAACCGGATTTCTAAACGACGTGTTCTGGATGAAGAACTCGATAGTCTTGATGATGATGACGAAGAAATTCAATTTCTCAGAAGGATGAAAATGGCTAAAGTTGTGGCTGTAGAAGAAGATGTTGATGACGATGAAGACAGGACCAGAAAACATAAAAAGCTTTCCAAGGTAATGAAACAAAATGTAGAATTCCCACGTGGTGTAGGAACATCAGAAAAATCAGCCAAGAAGGATAAGATGGGAAAAGCATTTGACGATGCTGATTATGTCAAGGATGATGATGAGGAAGAAGAAGAGGCTGTTTCAGATGTTGAGCTAGAAAATAAGAGCGCGAGAACTAGAAGAGGAGCTGAAGAAGGTCAGAGTGAAGTTAAGACAGAAATGACTGTGACTACTCGTCGACGTTCTGGACATAGTGGAAACCTTATCGAGTTTCCTCGTGGCCTACCTCCTGCTCCACCTAGAAGTAAGCTTGATGAATATCTAATCTACTCTTCTTTTGTTATTAGATAAAGAGGCTATCACTAAAATCACAATCTTGAATTTTTAGTCGGGTACTTGCTATGTTGCACTCACGTTAGATTGTTGACTCAATCGCAGGGCCTAGTGACTTTGTTCAGTGACCTACATAGTTGCTCAATTTATGCTATAGTTGAGGTTCTTATCAAATTGTTCTCCTACTCAGAGCTTTTTGTTTGTTTTGTTTGCTTACAGAGCGAAAAGAAAATGGATTAGAGGTTGATCAGCAACTAAAGAAAGCTGAGGCTGCCCAGAGACGTAAATTGCAAGTCGAAAAGGCAGCTAGAGAATCAGAGGTTTGATCCTGTTTTTCTTTTTTCAGTGGAACGAAATATATGACGAGCATGCTTACATAATCTTTCTCACATCGGTAGGCTGAGGCAATCAGGAAGATTCTGGGACAAGACTCTAGCAGAAAGAAGAAGGAAGATAAGATAAAGAAACGCCAAGAAGACAAGGCCAAGGTATAAACTGCAATGATACTTTCGAAAGGTTTCATGGCTGTATAACCAATTTCTGCTGCTGTTGAATGAAAGCATCTTATGTGTGATCATTTCTATCAATCTTACGATTGTTTGCAATCTGTTTTATGCAGGAGAAGGCTGCAGACTCGATTGCCCGTAGATCAGACACAGTGAAGTGGGTGATGGGTCCTTCAGGAACCATAGTAACCTTCCCAGAAGAACTTGGATTGCCAAGTATATTCAACTCTACACCACACAGGTATGATTCGATGCAAAGACTCATTACCTCATTTGGATCAAGCAATGCTGTTAAAGTGAATTTAACCGAAATTGACATGGTTCACCTTGCTAACGAAGTAGTTATCCTCCACCGCGGGAAAGATGTGCGGGTCCAGAATGTACAAACCCATACAAATATAGAGATTCAGAGTCAAATCTTCCATTGTGCAGCCTCCGATGCTACAAGGCAATCAAAGGCTAAGTGATGGATATATTGTGATCATACTATTTGTATAATATAATATTTTAGCGTTCATGTAAATACTAATAATAAAGCACTATATCATACTGTTTGTTGTTAAGCAAGATTTGAATGTTTATAAACATATATGAATATATCATACTGTAACAGTTTTATTTCTAACTTTCGTTTCTTGAATCCAGTTAACCGGACCTAACCAAGTAACCCAGTTAGCTACAGAGAAGTCAATATCCTCAGCTGCCGACTTCCTTGTCCACGGTTGTTTGTAGTCAATGCCAAAAGGTCTTTGCACCGGAGCCCACTTGTTTGTTTGTAGTAATAAGTTTACTTTTCTCATTTCCTTCTCCATAAAAGGCTTTATCCAACAACGTCTATCTGATCCTGGATACAATGTCTTCTTCACGACTTCACCTCACACCTGGAGATACAATGTCTTCACGAGCTTCCACGGACCAGATGTCCGTAAGGCATTTCTAGCCCATTTACGTAAACAGTTTACCTACAATGGAATTACGATGTTTGATGATCAAGGGATCGAGAGGAGCCAAATAATCGCTTCAGCTCTCACAAAAGCCATTAGCCATTAGAGAATTAAGGATCTCGATCGTATTGCTCTCGAAGAATTATGCTTCTTCCAGTTGGTGTTTAGATGAGCTGTTGGAGTTTTTGGAGTGCAAGGACAACTGTTTGTAGCCATGTGAGTTCTGTAAGGTGAAAAATATGTAGTATTCACCAAATGAATTATTGGTAATTAATGAAACCTTTGTAAATTTTATAGCCTTCCTCGATAGCTGTAGGAACATTTTGAATTGTAGTTTATCCGATCAACGATATAATTGATACACGAACATAAGAAGAAACTACATATTGTTGAGAAACCAAAAAACTCTATATATCCATCATTTGCCTTTAAATGAGTCAGCGATAAACCTAGGGGTAAATCACAATGACAAAGGTCATTCACGTACACTAGATTTACAAATTATTGATCATTTAAAAGATGGAAGACGGTAAATATAAAGAGACGAGAGAAGAAGGAAGAGTGGCTATCCAACCATCTTCATCAATGAAATTTTTTGGTTCTATAAGAGATTCAACATCTTTAGCAGAAAGATTCTTCTCCCATCCAACTCTTCCTTTCTTACTCGCTCCTTCCCCTGTGCAGTTTATCTCCGCATATGTAAATTTATCCCTGATTTTTGGTTTTTTGTAAGTCGTGATTGTTGTTAAAATATGGCTCCCAAATATATATGTAACAAATGCATATAGTATAAGAAGAAGAGAGTAAATATTACGTACACTTGGTCGCTATATTCCCAAGCATCCCATCCTTTACGTACGACAACATTGGACATGGTGGTTTCATAGAAGACAACTCTAGAGTAGTTTCGGTAAGCTCTTCCTAAATATGCCTTACCATCTCCTTGAATCACACAATGTTTGAACACAAATCCACTTTTGTCTTCCTCGCTTTCCCTCCCTTGTGCGGTTATGAACCCTTCTAACATTCCTCCTTTCTTCATCATGCGCTTTGATGTCACTGCTTTAACGTTTATCACACAATTCTGCATCCACACAAAAAGTCATTTAGATATATAAATGTATTTAGTGTGTATGATATGCAAAAAACATAAGAATAAAATAACGCGTTCTTCTATTTAGTTTGGCCTTGGTAGGTTTTGCTTCTGTGTGTCAGGTTTAGGCATGAAACAGGTTCAATTCGGCCAGTCCCTAATTTTTAAAATTATATATTGGCCAACGCTCATGTCTATATCAAGTTTTATATATCATTCTCTATTCTTAATCCTCATTTATGAGATATATATGAGATTACTTGGTATATAGATTGGCCTCCTCCCCATATGAAATCGATGGCTCCTACAATGTTACAATTTTGGAAGTAGTGGCGGCCGAGTAAATCAGCGACTGTGTCTTGGACACTGATGAAGCTGCAGCCATAGAACCACGCCTTGTCCGCAGCTAGTATAACTGATGGAGCTACCTTTATTGCTTTATACGGTATAACTGGTGTCATCCTTGTATTCGTATTCTGCACAACCAGGATGTCAGTTTCGCAATATTTAATGTACTAGATTTTATTTCATATCATATCTACATGTGCGGAAATCAGTCTGAATAATCTATCTCATCATCAAAGAACAAAACAAATTGATTTGTCAGTTCAATATTGAAATGATGCAAATAGCTAAATATTAAAATAATGAAATCACTTAAGGTGAAACTTTTTTTCCTACTGAATGATCACCCTAAAATGTTACTTTTCTGTTTCGTATTACGTGTCGTTTTTACAACTTGAATCTTATTGCATAATACATGTCATTTTATATTTTCAAAGTAAAGTTTTGATAAAATATTATGTGTTATCCTTACTATCTTCATGTTTTGACAAATAAAAAGTCATATATTTTACACTATTAGATAGGAGTAAAAATGAAATTTAATTAATATGAGTGAAAACAATCTAAAACAACATTTATTATAAAATAGAGAGTAGACTTTCCTAGATAAATAAATTTAAATTTTTATTATATTTTAATACATGCATTGTATATGGCTGGAATCACAATTTAAAAACTTAATAAATGTTGTAACCAGTAAATACCATATGCTTAAGACATTCAAATCAAATCAAATGTTTTAGTTATGCCATAAATACTCGTACATTTGTTTGGAAACCAATATATACATACATATACACGTGTATATATATATATGTATACACACATTTACACGTATTTTCATCCATCTAGAGATAAAATATTGTATAATTTATAAAATTTGATCGTATGAGAATGATTGATAGAACTAGCCATATTAATAGTCAACTACATATATCATTTTTTGGTTTGAAAGCTTGTTATAGATGCACTAACCTTGAAAGTAATGTTGATAGCGACGAAGTATTCAGCGTCTACTCTTAAAGGACCACTCGAATTGGCTAGTCCTGCATCATTATATTGAATTATCACTTTTGATGCATTGTTTCCTTGCATTATTATCTTTTGCTTCTCCTTCGGAATCACTATCTTTTCGCTGCATGAATATACATAATTTAATAAACCCTAAAATAAAAAAAGAAGTCAATTGCTTGATTCTTCTTAAGTTTAGATGAGAGAGCTTACTTGTAGATTCCATGTCTAAGATAAATCTTAACCCAATTTTTGTTACCAGAAGGAATAGAGTCCATGGCTGCTTGGATGGTTTTGAAATCACCTTTACCCTTATGACTAACCACCAATGTCTTTGCTATATCTTTGTAGAAATCTTTCGGTTCCAAACCATCTGAAGATACAAGTGATGTCGTAGCCATCAAATACAAAAATGAGAGAGCCAAAATATTTTTAAGAGATTTCATTGGTTGAAAGCAAAAGTGTTTAACTCTTTTAAGCACCAAAATTAAACTAGGCAGAAGTTTGAACTTGGTGTATCAAAAGAAAAAAACTTTCATCTTGATTTGTTTCTTCTTTCGCTAGAGTATATTTTGGACGTTTATATGAACGGCAATGATATTTTAACAACTTAAAAACATTTTATACCTGATTCCAAGTATAGTTAAAGATCCACTGATTGAATTTATTATCCAAAAGCAAGTATATGATATCCAATAATTTATTATACATTAATTTTAAAATAAAATTTCAAATTAATTACAGAAATAGATAAAAAATAATTATATCCATTGAAGTGATTCATTAACCAAAATCTAAATTAAATTTTAATAGTTATCGTTTAAAATCTAGTTAAAATAAATAAATTTAAATAAAGAAGCCAATTTATTAAAATTTCCAATTGATTTTTAAAATTATTTCAATTGACTTTTTGTCCTTTATATTTTTTCGAGAATACAATGAAAAATGTAACTAAATTAATGTAGTTGGAACTTCAACCCAAAGACAAAACTCTAAATGCTTTTTATCATTTTTTTTCATAAAAGAAATCTCTAAACTACATGGTAAATAAATTTGTAATAAATAAATATATATATATATATATATATATATATATATATAA
>Ga0041059_1001501_pt1 | contig 18438 bp, 17 predicted proteins | sample AraColnosormetaG_FD_56232 | JGI IMG/M metagenome (GOLD analysis project Ga0041059, IMG submission 56232) | Arabidopsis roots microbial communities from North Carolina, USA - Col MF nosort | ecosystem: Host-associated > Plants > Roots > Unclassified | place: USA: North Carolina | collected...
TTTTATTATTGGTTATATTCTTAGATGGTACATAATTGATGTTTTAGTTTAGAAAAAAAAAATAATTGATTTTTAATTTGTACACAATCCTAAAACATCAATTATAAAAAAGATATCGATTTAATAAATTAGATGTCCATATATAGAAACAGGTACAGTAAAAAAAAAATGACATATTCTGCAACACTTAAATGACATGAACAAAAAGTCAAAAACTTTTATCAAAACTATATTTGACAAATCTCCAATATATTAATAGAGAAACACTTAAAACACACAAATTTTATTTTGATTTGTTATTAACGAGAATGTCATGCTAACATGTTGCTCTCGCAATGATTCTTCGCCAATTTCAATAATTATCCAACTTTTACTAGATTATTTACAGATTTTGCCATTAGTCTTATATACAAAATTCTAATAAAGAGTAACAATTAAGCAATCTAATCTTTCCAAAATAAATATATTACACAACCTTAAGCAAAATAATCAAGTAACTAATCCTTTCTTTATAAGAAACATAAAACAAAGGTTATGATTACTTGATAAAACATAAAAGATATGAATTTGATTCTTAAAAACATAGAAAGACATATTATCATAAATGGTAACATTTTGTCAATACTTTCTCCATCACGTTGAAGTTTTATTCCATGTTCAAATATTTATAGGTAAAACATATTCTTATAATAAAAAAAACTTTAATTACATGTTATGGATCATAAATAATAATTTTACTTGAATTGTTTTATTCCGCACAAATTGTGCGAGTTCTTATCTAGTTAGATATTATAAGTAAAACAAATAACACGTTGCAGTAAAAGAAAAACACTCGTCCGAAAGTGAAAGAGGTAAAATTTTCAGTCAAAACAAAGAAAATAAAGAAAGCGGTAACATCGTCCAAAATGCTCAAAATCCACTATTGTTCAATGTTCACTACTTGTCATTTTCCTAATACTTATTGCGTATTCTTTAGTCATAGGAACCTAATAATCGCCTATTAATGTAGTCTCCTACATACTATAGGATTCATCAATTTGGATTGTGGTTTGTCAATTCAAGGCTCTCCTTACAAAGAATCCTCGACCGGTCTAACATATACGTCAGACGATGGTTTCGTCCAGAGCGGGAAAATTGGTAAAATCACCAAGGAACTCGAGTCATTATACAAGAAACCGGAGCGGACGCTAAGATACTTTCCTGATGGAGTAAGAAATTGTTTCAGTCTGAATGTCACAAGGGGAACAAAGTATCTAATCAAGCCAACCTTTCTCTATGGAAACTATGATGGTCGTAATGTCATCCCGGATTTTGATCTTTACATCGGCCCAAATATGTGGATCACGGTGAATACTGATAACACTATCAAGGAGATCCTCCACGTATCGAAATCAAACACTTTGCAAGTGTGTCTTGTTAAGACAGGTACAAGTATACCTTATATAAATACATTGGAACTACGACCATTGGCCGACGATATATACACCAACGAAAGTGGCTCCCTCAACTATCTTTTTCGGGTTTATTATAGCAATTTAAAGGGCTATATAGAGTAAGAATCGCTTGCTTGATCATTATATTTTTTGCTCTAGAGTAGACAAACATATTATGTTTAATGTAAGTTTGTGCCAGGTACCCCGATGATGTCCACGATCGCATATGGAAACAAATCCTACCTTACCAGGATTGGCAGATTTTAACTACGAATCTCCAAATAAACGTTTCTAATGATTATGATCTACCCCAACGTGTAATGAAAACAGCTGTAACACCCATTAAAGCTAGCACAACGACGATGGAATTTCCCTGGAACTTAGAGCCTCCAACTTCACAGTTTTACTTATTCCTTCACTTTGCAGAGCTTCAAAGTCTACAAGCCAACGAGACGAGGGAATTCAATGTGGTGTTGAACGGAAATGTTACATTTAAATCTTATAGTCCTAAGTTTTTAGAAATGCAAACAGTATATAGCACAGCACCAAAGCAATGCGATGGAGGGAAATGCTTGTTGCAGTTAGTGAAAACGTCAAGGTCCACTTTGCCGCCTCTAATTAATGCTATGGAGGCTTACACTGTGCTTGATTTCCCACAGATAGAAACAAATGTAGATGAAGGTATGTGTGTTTTTCATATACTTATATTCTTTTCGGGTTTTAATGTTAAGCTTTAAATATATACCGAACTTGAATAGAAACTAGACTAACCATATATATAGTAGCTCAAGAAAGAAAGATAGAAACATGGAACCTTTGAAGACAGTTACAAAATATGAATATTGATATCAACTAACTTTATAAATAATTACTAGTGATTGCTATCAAGAATATACAATCTACTTATGGATTGAGTAAAACAACCTGGCAAGGAGATCCATGTGTACCCAAAAAGTTCTTGTGGGATGGTTTAAACTGCAACAACTCGGATGATTCTACGCCACCAATTATCACTTCCTTGTAAGGACATGATTTCATCGTTTTCCTACTTTTCTTTTGTACACTTAACATACTCATTATTTTTTCATCACTAGAAACTTGTCTTCAAGTGGATTGACTGGAATTATCGTGCTGACCATTCAGAATCTCGCCAATTTACAAGAACTGTCAGTATCAGATAACTATATAGATAAGCATCATTAGTTTTTAAAAAAAAAATGTTGGTAGAAATTACTAAGATGAATGGTTATTTTATCTTAATCGTTATAGGGACTTGTCAAATAACAACTTGTCTGGAGGTGTTCCTGAATTTCTAGCGGATATGAAGTCGCTCTTGGTCATGTAAGTTTCCCATGAGAATGATGTCTATTAGCCCTTGATCCTTGTGCTTGATCTATGTCTCTATCTAAACAGAAACTTAAGTGGGAACAATCTCAGTGGTGTAGTTCCTCAAAAGCTTATAGAGAAGAAAATGTTGAAATTGAAGTAAGAATTTGTATATTGTATTTGTTTGATACTAACATGTTTTTTTATGATAAACTAATTTTTTCTTGACTTGCAATCCAAAGCATTGAAGGCAATCCGAAGCTTAATTGCACAGTGGAGTCATGTGTAAACAAAGATGAAGAGGGTGGACGACAGATAAAGAGCATGACAATCCCAATTGTGGCATCAATTGGTTCTGTTGTTGCCTTCACAGTTGCATTGATGATATTTTGTGTTGTTCGAAAGAATAACCCGTCAAACGATGAAGGTATTCACATTATATTCATCGATCAAGATACTTATGAATACACACACATTAAACTTGCATAGTTTCATTGAATGTTTTCATCACAACTTTAGCTCCAACATCATGTATGCTACCCGCGGATAGTAGATCATCTGAACCGACAATAGTGACGAAGAATAAAAAATTTACGTATGCGGAGGTTTTAACCATGACAAACAATTTCCAAAAAATCCTTGGAAAAGGAGGATTTGGAATTGTATATTATGGTTCAGTAAACGGTACAGAGCAGGTTGCTGTGAAAATGCTTTCCCATTCATCAGCTCAAGGATATAAGCAATTTAAAGCTGAGGTATTCATACCACAACTCATAATGGAATTTTGTGTGAAACATTCCAGAGTTTCTTTCAAAGCTAATTTGGTGTATCATTATGGTACGTTAGGTTGAACTTCTTCTTAGAGTACATCACAAGAATTTGGTAGGCCTTGTCGGGTATTGCGAAGAAGGAGATAAATTGGCTCTCATCTACGAATACATGGCCAATGGAGACTTAGATGAGCATATGTCAGGTAAACATAATATTTGTTTTTACTAGAAAGGCAACATATTTGGTTTTCATAACAATACATCATGGTGAAACTATAACATACCAAATGGTAACTCTTTAAGAAAAAGAAAAACAAATAATAACTCAGAATAATATATTTTTTTGTCATTTACAATTCACTCATTAGTTATTTTTTTGAATATAATTTTGAATATTTGTCTATTGAATGTAAGAATCTAACACACATTAGTTATTTTTTTAACAATACATAGGAAAACGAGGTGGTTCTATATTAAATTGGGGAACAAGGCTAAAGATAGCTCTCGAGGCTGCACAAGGTTCGTATTGATTTCTCAAATACCTAACCTCATCATATTCTTTCTTTGTTTCTTTTGCTTTGACTGACTGAAACTTTGTGAAAATAATATTTTTCATAGGATTAGAGTACTTGCATAATGGATGCAAACCCTTAATGGTTCATAGAGATGTTAAAACCACAAATATATTGTTGAATGAACATTTCGATACCAAACTTGCTGATTTTGGGCTTTCGAGATCATTCCCGATAGAAGGGGAAACTCATGTATCAACTGTTGTTGCTGGAACTATTGGTTACCTCGATCCCGAGTAAGTATTACTTCTTCAATAAGAAAATATATTTTGTAGATATTTTGTCTCCAATGATTACGTAATATTCTTGCACTTTGAACTATTTTATAGATATTACCGAACAAATTGGTTGACGGAGAAAAGTGATGTGTATAGTTTTGGAGTTGTATTATTGGTGATGATTACAAACCAACCCGTGATAGACCAAAACCGCGAAAAGAGACATATAGCAGAATGGGTGGGAGGAATGCTTACGAAAGGAGACATCAAAAGTATTACTGATCCAAATCTCCTTGGAGATTATAATTCTGGTTCTGTTTGGAAAGCTGTTGAACTAGCAATGTCATGTATGAATCCTTCTTCGATGACAAGACCGACAATGTCTCAAGTTGTTTTTGAACTGAAAGAGTGTTTGGCCTCTGAAAGCTCCAGGGAAGTGAGCATGACCTTCGGAACTGAAGTGGCCCCTATGGCTCGGTAGAGGTCCTGATTATATTTCCTATTGTATCGCGTGGATCATTATTTTACCCTATATATCCTTTACAACTATCCTAAATTTTGTGCATCAATTTTATTTTTTGTAAGCAATGAACTTCTAATTACAATAGAAGTTCAAAGTCTTTTTTCCCCCATGTTTCAGTTTATTCCAACTAACCATGAATTAAATAATGGGTGGTGGTGCATGTTTCTTTTACCAAAAATAACCATGAATTAATAACTATAGCATTTGCTTATGACCCTTCAACTTCTAACATGCAGAGTGACCTTTGTATATAAGCAGCGTCACCTAAGAGATCCAGTCACCAGTACGGAAACAGAAGAAATTCCTGACAATAAAAGAAGCAAACTCACCTCCTAGCTTTTCAAATTACAAAATTGATGAAATTTGGTTTATAGATTCTCTTCATTGGGGCAAATCATAGAAATAGTTTGGTCGACATTGGGGCAAAACATGGAATAGAACGGGACAATTTTGGAAATAACAGATTGAGAGCATCAGCAACGGCAACTTCTCAACTTCCGATTCTCAATATATGTGTGAACATAAATATAAGTGTGAACACAAATATTATTAATATTTAATTGGAAAGTATTTTAATTAAACCAATGATTGAATGACAACTGTGAGAAACGTTGTCGATGAGTTTTTCTTGGTTTCTCTAAAGAAAACTTTCCCTTACCTCTCTCCTCCTTTTGACATTTTTTTCTTATTTTATTGGTGAGAGATTTTATGAGAAACTCCCGTTGGAGTTGGTCTGAGTGTCCTTCAAACATTTTTAAAATAAATATCACACATTCACACTATAACTGCTTATTCTACTTTTAAAACCATAAAATGATTGCTCCAAGCCATTGGGAATATAATCAAATATATATACTTAATCCAAAAGGTACATAAAATTTGGTGACAAAAATTTACTTTTTGTTGGAAAAAGAAAGTATCTGAGCAGAATATTGGACGGAGCAAAGAAACAAGAGAAGGATATCAAGTAGCACAACTTGACAAATTGACAAAGGATCAAACAAGATTCATATGTTGTAATAATCTATAGTCAACTAAGGCAACACATTGCTTACAAACTACAAAGTGAAGTCATTGTCATTAATGGTTATCAGATGATTACTTATGTCCACATAATATAGAAAAAAGCATATCCTTGACAATATTGAAGATAAGAAAATTCAAGGAGAATCTAAAGACTGATTGTTCTTTCGAGTTGACTTAGTCAACGGTTTTGTGGTTCCAACTTGTAAGCTGTAATTACGGCTGGGCAAGGTAACGGACCACTCTTGTCATTTTCTCTCAACCAAATCATTTTACACCATCGAAATAATATCCTCATTAAATGTGTTCCCTCAATTATTTGATTCATTAATGTGACACTTATAAGAATTTGACTTAGGACTTTGAGAAATACCTCATATACATAATCATAAACTTATATGCATAGCTTTGCTAACTCAAAAAAAAAAACAGATCCCTTCTTTGCATAGTAAGGAAGATATTAATGGAGAGTCATCGTGTGTTCGTTGCCACTTTTATGCTGATACTTCATCTTGTTCAAGCTCAAGATCAACCCGGTACATACAAAATTGTTGTTTCAATCTATACATATGTGTTCTTCAATGGTTTCTTAGACTATAAGATATATATTTTCCATCTATTATTTCATTAGGATTCATCAATGTGGATTGCGGTTTACTCCCTCGTGATTCTCCTTACAACGCACTCGGAACCGGTTTAGTATATACATCAGATGTCGGTTTAGTTAGCAGTGGGAAAACTGGTAAAATCGCCAAGGAATTCGAAGAGAACAACAGTACACCGAATTTGACATTGAGATACTTTCCAGACGGAGCACGAAACTGCTACAACTTAAACGTGAGCCGTGACACCAACTATATGATCAAGGCTACATTCGTGTATGGAAATTACGATGGTCATAAAGATGAGCCGAACTTCGACCTTTACTTGGGTCCAAATTTATGGGCAACGGTAAGCCGCAGTGAAACTGTTGAGGAGATCATCCATGTGACGAAATCCGATTCGTTACAGGTTTGTCTTGCTAAGACGGGAGATTTTATACCTTTTATTAATATCTTGGAGCTACGACCATTGAAGAAAAATGTGTACGTTACAGAAAGTGGCTCACTCAAGCTCTTATTTAGGAAGTATTTTAGTGACTCAGGTCAAACGATAAGGTAATACTTGTTTGTTAAAAATTCTATTGTAAATTTAAATTTACCATTATATTTATAGTTTACTAGATTATATCCCACATGATACGTAGATAATATATACAATATTTAGATTCTAAATTGCTAACCCGTATAAATAGGTTTTAAACTAAAAACCTCTTTTAGTTATCTGTAAATTATGTTTTATAATTCGTGATTATTAAAATTCAAAAACTACCCATATTACCCTTAAATAATCCCTTTAGGTGAATAAATATATATTTTTGAATATTATTTTCTGAATTTAGTTGTTCTAACATGCTGCAACAAAAAAAAGAAAAAGAGAAAAAAAGAAAAAAAATCTAACGATTGAGAAATGTTTTGTTTTAATGTAATAAGTCAGATTTAAAGTTATACCCTGAATTTTTGTCATGTAAGAATTCTAAAGCACACGATAACAAACTCTTATTTTCTAATTTTCTATATTATGAGTCTTATGTAAATTTTATAGTTTACATATTTTCAATTTCTAGGTTCTATATTTTTATATTGTACCTTACTTTTTCGATTTGATTAGTTTTCATTTTTTCAAATCACAATTTCCTTTCAATTTGTTTTGCTGTTCTGTCTATTTAAAATTAAAAAACTAATAATAATTAGAAATACTATATTATTACATTGACAGTAAACATAACTTTTTATTTGTGTAATGTGGTCTAACATTTACTTGTGGCAGGTATCCAGATGATATCTATGACCGTGTATGGCATGCATCCTTCCTGGAAAATAATTGGGCACAAGTATCGACGACTTTGGGTGTAAACGTTACTGATAATTATGATTTATCACAAGATGTAATGGCAACGGGCGCAACACCTCTAAACGATAGTGAGACATTGAACATTACATGGAACGTAGAGCCTCCTACTACAAAGGTTTACTCCTACATGCACTTTGCAGAGCTTGAGACACTAAGGGCCAACGATACAAGGGAATTCAATGTGATGCTGAATGGAAATGACTTGTTTGGACCTTACAGTCCAATACCGCTAAAGACCGAAACAGAAACCAACTTAAAACCAGAGGAATGCGAAGATGGGGCATGTATTTTGCAGCTTGTGAAGACGTCAAAATCAACTCTTCCGCCTTTACTTAATGCTATAGAGGCTTTCACCGTGATTGATTTCCTACAAGTGGAGACAGATGAAGATGACGGTATGTCAATTTGACATTCTTGATCTTATTTCAAAATGTTTAGCGTGTTGTGTGTTGATTCTTGATATCATCAAGCTTTACAATCGTAGCTGCTGCTATCAAGAATGTTCAAAATGCTTATGGATTGATTAATAGAAGCAGTTGGCAAGGAGATCCATGTGTCCCCAAACAGTATTCGTGGGACGGTCTAAAGTGCAGTTACTCAGATAGTACTCCACCAATAATTAATTTCTTGTAAGATGAATCATTCAATAGATTTTCTTGATTTTTTTAATCATGTCAATTTTGAACTAGATATCTCACAGTTTCTTTCTCCAGAGACTTATCTGCAAGTGGACTAACCGGGATCATCGCGCCTGCCATTCAAAATCTTACTCACCTAGAAATATTGTAAGTCTATCTCAACTGCTGACCAAGCCAAAATTTTTGTAACCATTGGAAACAGATAATGTTTAATGAGTTATTTCACTTTTGTTAATGGAAGGGCCTTGTCAAATAACAATTTGACCGGAGAAGTACCTGAATTTCTAGCTGACTTAAAATCAATCATGGTCATGTAAGTTTTTCATGAGACACTACAATATATTCTACTCTTGACATTCTCCTGAACATGTTTGTTTATCCTTTAACTATTTTTCTACTTCAATAGAGACTTAAGAGGCAATAACCTCAGTGGCCCGGTTCCTGCCTCACTTCTTCAGAAGAAAGGATTGATGCTACAGTAAGCTATATTTTTGTTACTTTCAACCTGTTATATATATATCAGGGAAATTGATGTATTTTGTTTCTTTAACAACACTCACATTCTGCAGTCTTGATGACAATCCCCATATTCTTTGCACAACTGGTTCATGTATGCACAAAGGAGAAGGCGAAAAAAAGAGTATCATTGTACCAGTGGTTGCATCAATTGTTTCATTGGCTGTTATTATAGGTGCACTCATTCTGTTCCTTGTTTTCCGAAAGAAAAAGGCATCAAAAGTTGAAGGTATCAATAAATAAACTCAAGATTAATATTAGAGCATACATGCACATCAAACATAACAAGATTTTGCCTTATATAACCTTAGGGACACTACCATCTTACATGCAAGCATCAGATGGTAGATCGCCGAGATCCTCTGAACCAGCAATAGTGACGAAAAACAAAAGGTTTACTTACTCACAAGTTGTGATAATGACAAATAACTTCCAAAGAATCCTTGGGAAAGGAGGGTTTGGAATCGTTTATCATGGCTTTGTGAACGGTGTTGAACAAGTAGCTGTTAAGATACTCTCTCATTCATCATCTCAAGGGTATAAACAATTCAAAGCTGAGGTAAATTCTAACTTTCATCACTGTCTCGAATGAAAACATCAATGATTCAACTATCTTTAAAAGCTTAAACATATGCATTTTGGCATGGTATTTAGGTAGAACTTCTTCTTAGAGTTCATCACAAGAATTTGGTTGGTCTTGTTGGGTATTGCGACGAAGGAGAGAACATGGCTCTTATCTATGAATACATGGCCAATGGAGATTTAAAAGAACATATGTCAGGTAAGCAAACAAACATGACCTAACCATATATTGCTGTAGATTTATCGTGATAGCATCAGACATTGATATCTTTCTCTCCTTTTAAAACATAGGAACAAGAAACCGATTTATTTTAAATTGGGAAACTAGACTAAAAATAGTCATTGACTCTGCGCAAGGTTGGTTTACCTAGTATCCCTATTATTTCTCTTATATATGTTTTTTTGCTTTTCATTTGATTGAATTTTATGGATTTTGTTGCATAGGGCTTGAGTATTTGCATAATGGATGCAAACCACTAATGGTACACAGGGACGTCAAAACTACAAATATATTGTTAAATGAACACTTTGAAGCCAAACTTGCTGATTTTGGGCTTTCAAGGTCTTTTCCGATTGGAGGTGAAACTCATGTGTCAACAGTTGTTGCTGGAACTCCTGGATATCTCGATCCTGAGTAAGTATTATTATTATTATTTTTTTATTATATATTGTATTATTTTGGTAAAAGAGAGTAAGTAATATAGTTTAAAAGAATTTTGTTTTATTGGAAAGGTAAATTGATAAAATTCTATGCTCCTAAATTCTCCAGATATTACAAAACAAATCGGTTGACAGAGAAGAGTGATGTATATAGTTTTGGGATTGTATTGTTGGAGATGATCACAAATCGGCCAGTGATAGACCAAAGCCGTGAAAAGCCATATATTTCAGAATGGGTGGGGATAATGCTTACGAAAGGAGACATCATTAGCATTATGGATCCAAGTCTAAATGGAGACTATGATTCTGGTTCTGTGTGGAAAGCTGTTGAACTAGCAATGTCTTGTCTGAATCCTTCTTCAACAAGAAGACCTACCATGTCTCAAGTTCTTATTGCATTAAACGAATGTTTGGTATCTGAAAATTCAAGGGGAGGAGCGAGTAGGGACATGGACTCAAAGAGTTCCCTAGAGGTAAGCTTGACATTTGATACTGATGTGAGCCCAATGGCTAGGTAGATTACATGAAATATTATCATGCGGTATCACATAAATTTGTTTATATGTTTTTATTTACAGAACTATCCTCAAATTAGTATCTCTCTTATAGGCCACCTTTGTTAATGAACTCTGAACTTTTTGTCATTGATACATGTGTGAATAACAGTCCAAAGTCTATTATTGTTCCGCCGTAATGTATCAGTTTCAAATCAGTGCATTTTTTGTTTGGAGAATTTAGATTTACTCTTGTTCTTGATTACTATTGGAACACCTCCACTTCGGAAGCTCCTACGTTGGAATGAAATCACCCATTTCTATGTAATATAGTCTCCACCATTTTTACCATAGGGATAATCTATCATCATTTGACGATTTATCCTTTTCTTTGATTTCACACCATTTAAACAAACTCTAATGCGGATTATTTATCTATATATTTGGCTCGAGTTAAATTTTCAGATTTTTATTGGTAATTTTCTCTCTCTTTTGATTGAATCACCAATAGTAAATCTTGATATTTCAATTTAATGTTGTAGTTAACAGAAATAATTGTGTGATTCTAAGACTTTCACGTACTTAGTTAGAAAAGCAAAAAACTAGAATCAGTGGAGAACCTTGGAATTATGACAAAATTGAAGGAGATGTACTAGAAATAGACAAATGTAACTTTTGTTATAAATACTCGTAAGCTTTGTTCATGTTTATTAAACTTTTAAAACATCAACAGTTTTTCCATTGAAAATGAGAAGTAAACCCAATCCTCTCTGGGCCACCATTATCACTATCTTCACCATCCTTGTTATAGGTTTGTAATTGTAGTTACATTTACAACTATTTAAATGTTTTTTGAACAGCGTTTAAATAATTTATTTATTATCATTCGAATCTAAATTAATTGTCGAAAACATGTTATTTTTCTCTATATAAACAAATTCAATTATCTTATGTTAATTTTTTTTTTATCTAAAACGACGGAACTCTTTTTTTTTGTCATCCGATATTAATTAGAGGTCAAAATTCCTGAGAAATATTGTTTATATTGATATGATGTAGTTTGACACAAACTTTTTGTGTCAAATTATCTGTTTTAATATTTGCACTAAGTGAAATAAAAGATAAATAAAAACTTTTGAATTCCTCTTTGTCACTCTGTAATTCCTCCAAATAGGCTGAGAATGTTGGTCATCTGGTTGGGGAAGACACTATCTTCACCAGATCTAAACAGTCTGTTAGAAAAACTGCTTCTTAATTGTTATCGGTAATCATACACTTTATCGCCCAGAGAAAAGCTTGCACTTCTGAATGTAGTAGAGATAGACTTTTTCTGGGATTGCCAGCTCCCATTGTGGCGTCTCTCCATTTAATGATGTACAATATCATCATGTTCCACAGAACTTCTCTTTCTTTCCATGATCCATCCATATAGCATCGATTTCTTGAATAATTGATATCGTTTGAGATATTCCTCACTCGATTCCAAGTTTCTAAATTTGAAAACCATGATTTTTATTATAAAACTCATTTTGAGCTAACTGCCACGATTGTGCCATAAAATGCTTTTCACATTCAACTTATGATGCATCTATTTGGCATCCCCTATTATCGAATATATATATATGGTGATCGAGAACATACTTTAACGGGCTTTTCAATACCAATTTTTTGGTAGCGTCCACCAAGTAAAACTCAAGAGAGTAATAATTGATGTTAAACTAATTTCTATATTTTTTAGAACATTTAATGAAAAGTCCCTCATGGGCTGATTAAACCCTTCAAGTATCAATCTATGCAATTTAAACCCTTGCACTAAATTTTTTTGGTAAGGAAACCCTTGCACTAAATCATTAGTGAAAAAGCCTTTGTTCAACTAAAGACCCATTACAAAAATAAGCCTTTGTTTGTATTATTGTCGAAATACTTCCATTGAATCAATACTTACATTTTGGTTTTTTAAAAGCTGACGATTATAGTTTTCACAAAAATAAGAGAGAATGATGTTTGGTTAAAATACATCATAAATATGATTGAAAATCTCAAACGATCATGTCAATGTAACTATGATATCACTTCATAGGCTGCATAAAACGACTGTTACCAAATCCATCTACAGTCTTAGAAATTCAGCGCATTTGAAGAGAAGAAGTATAAGAACGATATACGGTTTCTACTTTCTCACAAAGGTTTATGTTTTATATATCTTATCTAGAATTATATGATTATTGTTATTATATTTCTAGTGATATATTTCAACAATCAACTCTATATGTGTGTGTATTTTACTAATATACACAAATTTAGTTAAATATGTATATAATATATTTGTTCAATTGTCAAAAAGAAAAACTGATATTTTTTGTGTTAAATATTAACCATAATAGGGTTGATGGTAATGGAAACAATGGGGCTGAAACTGTGTTTTGAAGTTCTACCAAATACATATGGGATTATGGGGTATCTTTGAGTTCATCAACATGTGTCATTCAATGGTGTGCCATTCAATGTAAGAGGAAAGAAGCTAATGGGATCGGTACTTGCAAGCCAAGGCCCAATCAAGGGAAAATACAATATAGAAAACTAAAAGAAGAATGCCACTGCGTTTATAAATGTTCATAAAACTATATTAAATGGTGAACATTAAATCACATTTTTGTTTATTTTATAAAAAATCGTAATATTTATATTTATAATACTAAATAAGTAGACCGCCAATTTTGGTATTCTGCCAAATTAAAATTCTGAAATTCGTACAGATTTCCGATTTACTGTTGGAAATATCCGATATTTTTAAATGAACATATTTTCGTCGGACAATTTTATTACCAAGACCGAGTGAACATCTCCGCACAACCTAAAATCACTACAAAAAAAAAAAACAGTGCGGCTTTTCTACCGAATCTCGACAGACATCAATTTGGCAAAATTCTAATGATTTACCGACAAAAATATGTTCATTAAAAAAGAAAAACCTAGAAGTTACCTCATATAAAATTTGAAGAACCAACACTGTGGGGTTGGGCTAACTCATATATATACTTTCAAAATTTACATACCTTGTTCTTTTCACTGAAAGAGAAACCTAGTAACCTCATATAAACTTCTTTGGCTAACGTTTCATGAAGAAAAGTATTGTGCTACTATAAGAAATATTTGTCGTCATTTTCACCACATACATCTACCAACACTAAATTTCATTCAGATTATATAAAAAATAAAATTTTAAATAACAAAGAACTATAAAAAATAAAATTTTATATAACAAAGAACCGGAATAGAATACAAGTAACACTCACTCTGTTCATCACAAACAGAACAAAAGAAACGTGTGTACGAAGAAACTTCTAGCTTCAAACAAATTATACATAAGATTTGATTCATCTAGCTCCTGGATTAAGCTCTGTTGTGAAATTCATGGACAGCTCAATTGAAGAATCATTAGTTGAATCCGTCATACGGCTTCCCATGTTTCTTGCCATCTCCATGTTCAGACATTCTTTCAGATCCATTACGACTTGAGTCATTGTCGGTCTCCGTGAAGAAGACGGATTCAGGCAAGTCATTGCGGTCTCAACAACTTTCCATATCGTGTTTGGATCAAAGTCTCCTTGAAGCTTAGGATCTACAATGCTGTTAATGTCTCCTCTTGATAGCATCAAACCTACCCATTCAGCTATGTGTGATTTTTCTCTTTTCATGTCTATCACGGGTTGGTTTGTTACTAGCTCTAGTAGAACAACACCAAAGCTGAACACATCACTTTTCTCGGTCAACCAATTAGTTCTGTAGTATCTGGAAAATAAAAACAAGAGAAAAAGGAAAAGCCACAATGTTTAGAGTTAACACGAAAAAGAAAAATCAATAGTTGTTTTAAAGAAAAGTGTTTAAGGTTTACTCAGGATCAAGATATCCGGGAGTTCCAGCAACTATGGTTGAGACGTGAGTTTCAGTTCCAAGTGGAAAAGACCGTGAAAGCCCGAAATCCGCAAGCTTAGCTTGAAATTTCTCGTTTAATAAGATGTTAGTAGTCTTAATGTCGCGGTGAACTATTTGCGGTTTGCATCCATTGTGCAAATATTCCAATCCTTGCGCTGATTCCGCTGCTATACGAAGCCTTCCTTCCCAAGTTAGTATCGACGGTCCACGCTTCCCTGAAATCAAATTTTTGAAACAATATATATCAGAATCATAAAACTAAAAACCACAATGTTAAAACATTGATTTTGTATAAAAACCATACCTGATAAGTGCTCTTTCAAGTCACCATTCGCCATGAACTCATAGATTAGAGACATTTTATCTCCTTCTTCACAATATCCAACAAGACATGTGAGATCTTTGTGATGAACTCTAAGAAGCAACTCAACCTAAAAAGTAAACAAAACAAAAACAGATCCAAGACGCAATCAAAACACCATTTCTAATAATAGTTAAGAGAAACATTTGGTTCAATCTGTTATTACCTCGGCTTTAAACTGTTTGTAACCAAGTGCAGTGGACTCAGTGAGCATCTTTACCGCAACTGGTTCATTATTCAAGACGCCGTAATAAACCACACCAAAACCACCCCTACCAAGAACCCTCTCAAAGTTGTTTGTGATCTTAACAACATCAATGTAAGTCAATTTCCGGTTTTTCGCTATAACGGGAGGTTCAAAACCGTGGTGAGACCTCGAATGTAACGGTGTTGTACCAGTTCCTGAATTAGGATTCAAACCAAGCTTGGTTCTCTTCTTCCTCTTGAGGATAAGGAAAGTAACGATTCCAGCTCCAATGAGGAATACTGAAACAAGTGATGCTGCAACAGGTGCAATAACAGTGTTTTTCTTCTTCTTTTTCGTGGTAGCGCATGATGTAGATGAACAAAGCCCGGTATTTCCTTCGATACTAGAGTTTTCACATAGATTAAAATAAAATTTTGATTATTAGAAAACTCATAAGCATTTCATTCTTCTTTTGATATTTGTTTCCTCATAAGCACGGATTATTACCTTAACGTAATAGATCCTCGTCGTTCTTTATCAAGGAGAGTTGCAGGGATAGAGCCATTTAGCTCATTTCCAGATAGATTTCTATACAAAACAGAGTGAATATAGGTTAACGTTTGTTAACCTTTTGGTGTTAATAAAATGCGTTTGAGCTTACATGAGTTTTAAGGTTTCCATATTAGCTAGAAACTCTGGGACTGAACCAGTTAAAGAATTGTTAGACAAGTCACTGCAAGAAAATCAAATGTAACCCATCAAAACATACGACTTAAAGCAAAACTTTAATGCATTTTCTGAGCATGTTAACTACTTACAGAACTTCTAAACTGGTAAGGTCTGATATAAATTCTAAGATCTCTCCGGTCAAGCCACTTGTAGACAGATCCCTGTTTCCAAAAATCAAAAAACAATTAAAAACCTTTTGTGAAAATCATATGAAGAAGAACAAATCAAAACTCTGCTTTAAAAACAGAACAAACTCTATACTTACAAAGAAATGATCTTTGGGGTCTCATTGTCAACATAAGTGCAATTAACACCAGACCACTTGTAATCCAGCGGCACGCAAGGATCTCCTTCCCAGTCAATCTTGTTCACGCCGTAAGCCGACTTGATGTTCATCATTGCATCAACTGAAAACATATTTTCATTAGGTAAGTAAAAGTTTGGTTCTTAATCAACAATAAAGAAATAAGTTTTACCAACCTTCTTTTCTATCAGTTTCCTGTTGCGGCAACAAGTTAACCGAATAAATCTCCATAGCGTTGAGCAGAGGAGGTAAAGTCGAATTTCCTGTTCTTTGAAGCGAAAATATGTACTGCCCATTTGCATCGGCGACAACTTCGGTAGGTGTAAATACGGAAGACGTGGTGAAATTAAGTGGTCTAAAAGGTCCATAGATATGCTTGTTATTGTACATGATGTTGAACTCTCTTGTATCATTGGATTTGAGCTCTTGAATCTCTGCAAAATGCATAAAAACGTAGAACTGCACAGTACGTTCCACCCCGACTAGCGAAATGTTCATAGCTGCGTCCGGGTCTGTTGGAACAGAGGCTGTGACCATAGCAATCTCTGGTGGTTGATAGTCATTGTTTATATTCACTGACTGATTGGTACTAATCTGTGACCAGTTTCCGAAATTATACGGAGTCCAGACACGATCAAACACATCGATTCCGTACCTAAGACAAAGAAAAACAGAGTATATTTAGAAGCCTTTTCAGACTAACTTTTAACATTAGGGTTTTGAAACTTATAAACCTGTAGCCTTGGTTAACAGTCGCGCCAACGTCTGCTCTGATGAAGGTCTGCAAGGAACCTTGTCGAGTCAAGTAAGTTGTGTTCATGAGTTTACGAAGCTCTAAAGCGGAGATAAAAGGCGTTGCGTTTCCTGTCTTGACCAGACAGATTTGTAAACGATCAGTGGTCAAGATATGAATCATCTCAAAGATTGATGCTTCGGTCTCGTTCGTGGTTGTAACTGTAGACCAAAGATTAGGTCCGAGGTAGAGCTCGAATTGCGTTGAGGGTTTGTCGTCATAACCGCCGTGAAGGAAATTGGCTCTGATTAGATATTCGTCGCCTATGGTTAGGTTTAAGGTATAGCAGTTTCTTATGCCTTGTGGAAAACTCCGTAGGTTCCTTGTGGAAGAAGTAAAAGTGTTAGGTTTTAAGATAACATTCATTGATCTTGAGAAAGCTATTTATTATACCATGTTTGTTGCTGAAACTGAGTCCGGTATCCTTGTTTGATGCTTCCACCAACACCGGTATTGATGAAATTCGCATCGGAAATGTAAGTAATGTTTGTTGTTTTCTCACGAAAGCTAGTTTCTCTAGGCGAACCGCAATCCAAACTGATGAATCCTGAGAACAAAGCAAAGAAAAAGCTTTAGAAGAAACTTTTGAATCAATGAAGATGTTATATTTTTTTACCTGACTGATCTTGAGCAAGACAAAGAAGTAAAGCTGAGAAGATTTGCAGAAGAACTAAGAGAAAACAAGAAGAAAACGCCATTAATATTCGTCACTTTGGTTTTAATTGTTTCCTTGTTTTTGTGAGACTAGAAAGTGAAGAATCAAAAGAAGATATATGTGGTGTAATTAAAGAAATGAAAGATGGAATTGTTTTCTTTTTGTCTGAACCGCGTTAGTACTGGTTACTATTATGATGAGCTCAAAGTCAACCTTTTGGTAGAGGTGACCAATTGTGAATTTTTTTACGTTAAGAGGCGTTGACGTATAACAAAAATGCAGAATTTCTAAATTCGAGTTAGACAATGACATTACGGGGAAAATTTAGCTAATCTTAAAATTTCACCAATAATTTCGATTTTAAAATATTTAAACTATTGTTTTAACTAAATATTCATCTGGTTAAGTCATTGAAGAAGATTGTCTTTCTGCCAATAAGCTACACTTCATTGATCTGTAATAAATCTGACGAGGGTATGGAGCTTACTGAAAAATATATGTTGATTGTTCACCAGAAAAAAAGGCAAGAAAAACATTAGAAATATGTTTTGATTTAATGAAAGTTTATAAGTTATAACCATAATTCAGTTGAATTTTTTTACGAAAACTAAAACGAAACGAAACATTAAATTTTGAGAAGTCAGAAGGAAAGTGGTTGGTGACTTGGTGAGGAGCTAATAATACATGCACCAATAAAACAACTCTGATTATGGAGAGACGACCACGACTTCACTGAACCAAAAAAAAAAAAAAATGAGAGAAAAA
>Ga0041059_1001502_pt1 | contig 18416 bp, 19 predicted proteins | sample AraColnosormetaG_FD_56232 | JGI IMG/M metagenome (GOLD analysis project Ga0041059, IMG submission 56232) | Arabidopsis roots microbial communities from North Carolina, USA - Col MF nosort | ecosystem: Host-associated > Plants > Roots > Unclassified | place: USA: North Carolina | collected...
GTAAAGAACTGATCAANAGTTTTTTTTTTTCTTTTTTTTTTTGTAAAGTTTAGAAGTGACTGCCTGACTGGTATTGACGACACAAGTGATAATTGATAAATGATGAGTTTGGATCGTATGAATTGACTTGTATGGTAATATTGCATAACGCGTCATCGTTTCTCCCATTATTCTATAAAGATTAGAATCAAAATCTCTTTTTAATTTCTTTTCAACTTTTAAAAAATTAACATTAATATTTACTTTTGAAAAGAAAGTAAACTTACAAAACATGTCCAAAGAACAGAGAAAATTTGAATCCATAATTGATGTACATTCTTTTTATGAAAAGATATGTAAGACTTACATAGAGTATATATAATTTAAATTGTAAAAAGAAATTTAAAGGAAATGGAAAACAAGGTTAATGCATACTTTGCTTCATCTTTTTTTATTAATCACTTTTATCAAAAATATATAAATTAATCACTATATTCTTTGGGTTTTCTTTTCCTTGACACTGTCATGAACATTTATGCGCTATACATGTAATCATTTCACATCAAATTGTCACTGATTAAGTTCACTCGAATATAATTGTCACTGATTACGTAATCATTGGTGAATGATGATGCCCAAGGAAGCAAACTTGTCTCTTATCTGGTGTTTATATTTGTTTGAAGTTATCTCATAACAACAACTCGATGCCAGAAAATTTTATGCCACAACAACAACTAAAATTATAGCTTGAATCTATCAATGAGCGGTGAACTATCCGTATGGCCCGTGCTTGGGGAGATATATACCTAAGTAAGTGTTGTTTTATTTATAAAATTATTTTTCTTTGATATATATCGTACACCACATGATTTATATTACTCATTTCCTTTCATTATGCACATTTTATACAATTTTCACACATTAAAAACTATAAATTCATCTTATAATTAACATTTATGATATGCAATTTCATTTTATTTCATTAACTAAGAAAGCAAAAATTAAACAGAAAAGTTTGGAACTTAATTTTTAAAATATACATTGAAAAATATTTTTTGTTAAAGTATATAACAACATTTATTATGAAAAATGGAGTAATACTTAGAGAACACTTATAAGTTATCAACTATACACATATATACCATCTTTTCCAAAAGCAAGTTTTCACACAAATTTGCGGATATAAAGATGTTTGATTCTCCACTAAGGATTATCCTTAATCCATATGACTAAATTATTTTTAATATGATTCTTGTTAACTCTAAACCAATCAATTAATATGCCGACAAAAAAAAAGACCAATCAATATTATATTATACGTGTACTTTTTAGGCTTTTAGCTTCCCATCTTAATAACAAAAGTAGAACATTTACACCAAAAACAAAACAAAACTAGAACATAATAAGTGAATACAAAATTAAGCAAATAAAGAGTGTAACAGTTATATTATTATTTAGTTTGCTATCTGAACAAAACATTTAATTAGTCACATATCTTTGGTGGAGCCGAACGGAATAAACTATGGTCAAAGTTTGGGGGGAATTCGAATTTCCGAATCGATAAATATTATTGGAATATATATTGGAAAGGTCGCTTGAAGACTACATTATGTTCTTATATTATTACATGCTTTTCTACATTAAAATGTATCTAGTATTTTGTTCCGGCTAATCTCCTAAAGTAAAATATACTTTTTGTTTTGGTCAATTTACTTAATGCCTAATTGATCAGAATTTATTATTCCGGCGGTTTGTATTTCATTGATGTGTTACGTGTACTAGTTAATACTGATTTTCTCTTATTTTATCCATTCAAATATGAGATGATATATATTGTTAAAAAAACAATAACTAACGTTTAATTTCTTAAAAGCTCTAACAACATCATAAGTCATAACGCAAACGTCAAAGAGAATAATTAAAAATAGTTATCAACTATCTAACTCTATATTAAGGAAGAGAGACGATCACGAAAAGTAAGTAAGTGACTTGTATATATATAAGTGAGATCTAAAAAATCCATAACGGTATTTGGAATTTCACCAGTTTTGTTCTCCTCTCTCTTCGTTGCCTCACTTCTGTATCTCCCTCTTTTGGTCCTTCTAGAAACTCTCTTAAGATTCTCATAATTTTACAGTCTGGATTTTATTTTGTTACCAATTTGTTTTTTTTCAAGAACGCGTATCAAATTTTGATATCTCTTGCTACGCAATAACCTTCCCTTATATATAAAGCCTTCTCTATTTTTATTTCCATCTCCTTCCTTATAGATCCCGTGAAAGTTTTTATATTACCTAACTTTTTTTTCCCTAGGATAACTATGAAAAAAGAGGAGGAAAGAAAAGAAAGAATGGAGGAGAAATCTTCGAAGAAGAATGATGGTGGAAATCAGAAAGTGTCGTTTTTCAAACTCTTTTCGTTCGCCGACAAAACCGACGTAGTTTTGATGACCGTCGGGACTATTGCCGCCGCGGGTAACGGCCTTACTCAGCCGTTCATGACTCTAATCTTTGGCCAGCTCATTAACGCCTTTGGCACCACCGATCCAGATCATATGGTTAGAGAAGTGTGGAAGGTTAGGGTTTTTTTCTTTTAATTTTGATTATTTATTAATTAATTTGGGTTTGATTAGATTATCGAGCCGGGTCAAGATTTTCTCGATCAAGAAATAAAACATCCTTGATTTTAGGATTAGGGTGAATAATAATCTTGATTTGAGTTATTACTTATTCCATTTGAGTTATTTCGGCTTATTAATCTACAATTTTGATTATAAAAAAAAATTATGATGTAACTTAAATAGTAAACACCCTTAAATTTCTGCTTTAAAAAATCACATTGATTGATCTAATTACACTTTATTTCTTTAGATGAGTTACATGAAATTTTCATGATAAATACATTAATGGAGTTTACTGTTTTCTTTGTCTTGAAGATATAGACAAAGATACTGTTTATTTTAGCCTTTACTTTAAAGTTAAAGATTGAAAGCAACTTTAGTTTTCATTTTTTGGAATTTGGCGTGGAAAATAATCGAATGATTTAGTAACTAATTCATCAAACTTATGACTTTTACAGGTTGCTGTAAAGTTTATATACCTTGCAGTATACTCTTGTGTCGTCGCATTCCTCCGTAAGCTTACTACTCTCTGTTTATTTTGCCCTAACTTGTATTCCAATTTAACAATTTCTTTTGCAAATTCTTTAACAGAGGTATCATGCTGGATGGTAACGGGAGAACGTCAATCCGCCACAATTCGTGGTCTATACCTTAAAACGATATTAAGACAAGATATTGGCTATTTCGATACTGAGACAAACACCGGAGAGGTTATCGGAAGAATGTCTGGAGACACAATTTTGATTCAAGACGCCATGGGAGAAAAGGTTTTTTGAACTAAATTTAATCACAAACAAATTATTTCTTGCGGCGCAAGATACTGAAGAAAAACTGTTGATTTTGATGCACAGGTTGGCAAATTCACACAACTACTATGTACTTTCCTTGGAGGATTCGCGATTGCGTTTTATAAAGGCCCGCTTTTAGCTGGTGTTCTTTGCAGTTGTATCCCTCTGATTGTGATCGCAGGTGCAGCCATGTCTCTGATCATGTCTAAAATGGCTGGTCGTGGTCAAGTCGCTTACGCAGAGGCTGGAAACGTAGTTGAACAAACCGTTGGAGCCATTAGAACAGTGAGTTTTCTCTTCTTTTCTTTTTCTCCTTTCCAAAAATTAATCGCGATTTTTTTGGCTCTCTTAGGTAGTAGCGTTTACGGGAGAGAAACAAGCAACGGAAAAATACGAAAGCAAGCTCGAGATCGCTTACAAGACAGTGGTTCAACAGGGTTTGATCTCTGGTTTCGGCCTTGGTACAATGTTAGCCGTGATCTTTTGCAGCTACGGTTTAGCGGTTTGGTATGGTGCAAAGCTGATAATGGAGAAAGGTTACAATGGCGGACAAGTCATCAATGTGATTTTTGCAGTCTTGACCGGAGGAATGTGAGTTAAAAATCCTAATCCCTCAAATTGACTCATCGCTTACGATCATAAGTGTTGATCAAGATACATTGTCTTGTCAGGTCGTTAGGGCAAACATCGCCAAGTTTGAATGCTTTCGCTGCTGGAAGAGCTGCCGCTTTCAAAATGTTCGAAACGATCAAGAGGAGTCCAAAGATTGATGCTTACGATATGAGCGGTTCTGTTCTTGAGGATATTAGAGGAGACATTGAGCTTAAAGATGTTTACTTTAGGTATCCGGCTAGGCCTGATGTTCAAATCTTTGCTGGATTCTCACTCTTTGTACCAAATGGCAAGACGGTGGCTTTGGTGGGACAGAGCGGAAGCGGAAAATCGACGGTTATCAGTCTAATCGAAAGGTTCTATGATCCGGAGTCAGGACAAGTATTGATAGACAACATTGATTTGAAGAAACTTCAGCTCAAATGGATAAGAAGCAAAATCGGTTTGGTTAGCCAAGAACCTGTCTTGTTTGCGACCACGATAAAGGAGAACATTGCTTATGGGAAAGAAGACGCGACTGATCAAGAGATTCGAACTGCGATTGAGCTCGCTAATGCGGCTAAATTCATTGATAAACTCCCACAGGTACCTTCAAATTTCAATACAGAAACTACTATTAGAAGAATTTGTATTCGTTGCATTTTCTTTTAAAATGAAATTATCTGTTTGTAGGGTTTGGATACAATGGTAGGAGAGCACGGGACACAAATGTCTGGCGGGCAGAAACAGAGACTAGCAATCGCTAGGGCGATTTTGAAAAACCCTAAAATATTGCTTTTAGATGAAGCAACAAGCGCCTTAGACGCAGAATCCGAACGGATTGTTCAAGATGCGCTCGTGAACTTAATGTCAAACCGGACTACCGTTGTGGTCGCTCACCGGTTGACCACAATAAGAACTGCAGACGTAATCGCTGTTGTCCACCAAGGAAAAATTGTCGAGAAAGGTATAAAGTTACCGTGTGCTCAAAGTTACATATTTCGAGAACGATATTATGAACTATAAGTCTATAACTGTATAAGCAATCAATTGTAAATATTCTACAGGAACTCACGATGAGATGATTCAAGATCCCGAGGGAGCTTATTCACAGCTTGTTCGTCTTCAAGAAGGATCAAAAGAAGAAGCTACCGAATCAGAGAGACCTGAAACAAGCTTAGACGTCGAGAGGTCAGGAAGTCTTAGGCTATCATCTGCGATGAGAAGATCCGTTAGCCGGAATTCATCGAGCAGCCGCCATTCTTTCTCTCTCGCTTCCAATATGTTCTTTCCGGGAGTTAACGTCAACCAAACCGACGAGATGGAAGACGAGGAAAACAACGTGAGGCACAAGAAAGTGTCATTAAAACGACTTGCTCACCTTAACAAACCGGAAATTCCGGTTTTGGTACTCGGTTCAATTGCTGCAATGGTTCATGGAACGGTGTTTCCCATCTTCGGTTTATTGCTTTCCAGCTCAATCAATATGTTCTATGAACCAGCAAAGATACTGAAGAAAGATTCACATTTTTGGGCGCTGATTTATATCGCTCTCGGTTTAACCAATTTCGTCATGATCCCGGTCCAAAACTATTTCTTTGGAATCGCTGGAGGGAAATTGATTAAACGCATCCGATCAATGTGTTTTGATAAAGTGGTTCATCAAGAAATCAGTTGGTTCGATGACACAGCCAATTCCAGGTACTATAACTTTATATATATAACTAAACGCGTATTTTGTATGTTTTGATTCTAATATTTATTTGCGTTTTGTTACAGCGGTGCGATTGGAGCGAGATTGTCCACGGATGCTTCAACAGTGAGGAGTTTGGTAGGAGATGCATTGGCGTTAATAGTACAAAACATAGCTACTGTAACCACTGGGTTGATAATAGCGTTTACAGCGAATTGGATCCTAGCTCTCATAGTTCTTGCTCTCTCACCATTTATTGTCATCCAAGGATATGCTCAAACCAAGTTCTTGACTGGTTTCAGCGCTGATGCTAAGGTTTTAATATAGTGGTTACAACATTTTTTTGAATATATCCCGGTTTAGTCGCGATTTCGGGTTTACTGATCGATTTTTTTTCTGGTTTAGGCGATGTATGAAGAAGCGAGTCAAGTGGCGAATGATGCAGTGAGCAGCATAAGAACGGTTGCATCTTTCTGTGCAGAGGAGAAAGTGATGGATTTATACCAACAAAAATGCGATGGACCGAAGAAGAACGGTGTCCGGTTAGGTCTTTTGAGCGGTGCTGGTTTCGGTTTCTCATTCTTTTTCCTCTATTGCATCAATTGTGTATGTTTCGTCAGTGGTGCCGGGTTGATTCAAATTGGTAAAGCCACATTTGGTGAAGTCTTCAAGGTAAGATGAGAAACATTTCTCGGTTTAATTAAGATCTGGTTCGGTTTAGTGATCTTGAGAGTGTATTTTTTACAGGTTTTCTTTGCATTGACGATTATGGCGATTGGAGTTTCTCAAACGAGTGCTATGGCACCTGATTCAAACAAAGCTAAAGACTCTGCAGCTTCGATTTTCGATATTCTCGATAGTACACCGAAGATTGATTCTAGCTCTGATGAAGGTACAACGTTACAAAACGTTAATGGTGATATCGAATTCCGACATGTTAGTTTCCGATACCCAATGCGACCGGACGTTCAGATTTTCAGAGATTTGTGCTTGACTATCCCTTCTGGAAAGGTAAAAAACAGAGCTTTTTAATTACCGGTTAAATCTGGTTCACCGGTTAATATTGGTTATTGGTTGTTTTTTCAGACCGTTGCACTTGTTGGAGAGAGCGGGAGCGGGAAATCAACGGTGATAAGCATGATTGAGAGGTTTTATAATCCAGATTCAGGCAAGATTTTGATCGATCAGGTGGAGATTCAGACATTTAAATTGAGTTGGTTAAGGCAACAGATGGGTTTGGTTAGTCAAGAACCGATTTTGTTCAACGAGACGATCAGATCAAACATAGCTTATGGTAAAACCGGTGGAGCCACAGAGGAAGAGATTATAGCAGCAGCAAAAGCCGCAAACGCACATAACTTCATCAGCTCATTGCCTCAGGGTTACGATACGTCGGTTGGAGAACGCGGTGTTCAGCTATCGGGCGGTCAGAAACAGAGGATTGCGATTGCGCGCGCGATTTTGAAAGATCCTAAGATTTTGTTGCTTGATGAAGCGACGAGTGCATTGGACGCAGAATCTGAGCGTGTTGTTCAGGATGCACTTGATCGAGTTATGGTTAATCGAACCACTGTAGTTGTGGCTCATCGGCTTACGACGATTAAGAACGCAGACGTGATCGCGGTTGTGAAAAACGGAGTTATTGCTGAGAAAGGAAGGCATGAGACACTGATGAAGATTTCAGGTGGTGCTTATGCTTCTCTTGTCACTCTGCACATGAGTGCAAATTAAGAGACTTTTTGTTTTTGGTTGGAATGAAAGAGAGAATTTTTGGAATTGATTCGTTAATTTTGTCCATTGGAACTCATAAATTTGAGACAAACAGATCCTTTTACTTCGAGCTTTAAAAGCCTCGTACCACACTAATTGAATTCTTTGGGTTTGCTTTCTAACAAAGTGCGTTCCAAATGTTAGAAACGTTTCATTTGTTCCTTTTCTTGTTATCTTCATTAAGAACACTCTTCAATAAGAAGAATCAATAAAACATTTTTTGGAGGTAAACTCTATTTTGGATCAACAAATATGAACAAGAGTAGTAGTTTGTTGGGGACAGGACATAACTGAAACAAAGTTTTCAGACACAAATGTAAGAAAAAATGAAATCTTTGAAGAAGAGACTCAGTAAACTTCAGCAGCAAAGTTGGTAGTGGGAAGTCTCTGTCGCTTCTCAATGTAAGCCATAGGAAACCAACCAGCTTTGCCTTTGCATTCTCCTTCAGCCCAACCGGTTTGGCTCACCTGAGAATACGAAAGAAAAACAGCACACAGAGAGTTAAGTTTCATGCTCTCTCACTACAGAAGTTAGTTCTTTGATACTAGTAAGAAGATGTGAACCTTTCGGACAACGATGTAATCTCCTTTGTCCAAGTCTAACTCTTTCTCTGAAGCAGCGGAAAATGGATGAATCACCTGCGAGAGAACATATATGTTGCTTATGGAGAGTCTTTTTCTTTCTGTGAGATATGCGATGATAATATTACGGAAGATAAAACTTACTTCAGCAAGAAAGTATGACGTTTTCTCTGAGCCGTTCTCTGTTGGAATCGCAGGAGGAGCAGATTCTTTGTGTTGTTTCTCGGTTACCATCTACGCGGTAAGACCAAAAGTGTGAGCCTTTGATGAGAAAAAGATGTGGGAAAGATTCATCCAATACTAACCTCGGCTTCAATGTCACTGAGGATGGCTGCTATTCTTAAGTGATAATTCTTCTCCCCTTCAACCTAGAATAAGCGATAAGGTAAATAGTAATCTGCATATGACAAAAAAATCCAGTGTGTGTGTATGTAAAACATACCATAGCCACAAGCCTCTGGAAAGTGAGTCTATGTTGCTGTGATTCAACAGCGGCTAATGCAGCAGTTGCTTCTTTACCAAGGACTGCCATATTTGCTTTTAGCTCTTGCATTTTTGCTTCCGCTAGTTGAAGCTTTGCTACGTTTTCTGGAATCGGAGCTTCTCTTACACGTGCTTGCCGTCTAGAGACTTCCGTTGCCTGTTTTGCTTTTAAGTTTTAACTTACATTACAAAATAAAATAGCCAACATCATCATAGAACTAAGATCTTAAGATGATTACATGTGTCTCTGCTTCTTGTCTCATGCGGCTGTAACGTTGAGCAAGATGACGAGCATCTTCAAGAGGAGAACCGGCAACCATAGCTCTTAGAGGATCCAAAACCTTAACGGCATTTAACAAAAAGGTTTTCTCTTGTTATCTACTAGATTTAATTCTACGTAAACATACTAAGATTAAACACAGATAATCCAAGCCGAACCTGAGAAGCCAAAAGCTTGTTGAAGTCTTCTTGTTCTTTGTCTACATGTTTCCGTGCATCACCGTATATAGCTGCAGCCTTGGCCAGTATATTCTCATCAATGTTCTGACTATTTTCGTTCCCATACCTACAACAGTCTTCAGACAACTTGGTTCCTGAAATTTTAAAGAATATTAAAAGAAAACTCACAAAAGTATCATAGTATAACTTAATTCAATGATAGGTAACACAAAACAGACACTCATAAGTAGTTAAGTACCTGCTTCAATGTGTCTGAGCCCGATCGTGGTAAATGCCTCAGCTGCTTTAACAATATCTCTCTGGAACTCCTGAAAGTGACAATAACATATGTTTGAGGGTATTGTGCTACGATGAATCATACTGAAACCTTCTCCCCCAACAATGAACTCATATAAAATGTGACAATGCCATTAGGTCAATATCAGTCAAACCTTTGCAGAACGAGTAGAGCGGTAAAGTTTATCGAGTTGATGATGCCTTTGCATTTCAAGCTCATCAATCACCATTACATCTGAGCTTTCATAACCAGTCCCACTGAATTGCTTTATCACAGCCTACATTCCCCATTACCACACATCAATCAACACATCATCACAACCAAGATTGTGTAACTCTATAATACTCAATAATATACAAATCAAAACCCATCAAAAAGTTTCCATTTTTTTTAATCCAAATTAGCAACAAAGAACCTAAATTGAGCTTCGTTTCGCTGAATCGGTAACAGTGAAACTAGTTGCGGCGATGAAAAGGAATTACCAGTTGCTGCTTTGCGACTTGGTCTCTAAGCTTACTCGCTTGTCTTCTAAACGCATCCATTGTCACTTCTCCTCTTGATTTCCCCAAATTGATTCAGAGATACCAAAAAGAGACAAGCTTTAAAGGATTTTGAGTGGAATTGAGAAATCTCAATTAGATCAGAACAGTTTAAAAACTGACAAAGCAGATCAGATCTGATTCAGTAGAAATGTATGTTCTTCTTCGACTCGATGTGTCACTGATTATCCCTCTGAGAAAATCAGTCAATCACAGAGCACACACATCGATCTAAGCGGGTCGGGTCGATTCGATTGATTGAACCAAACCGGTCCGGTCCGGTCTGATTAAAAGGAGCGTTCGCGATTGAATTATTTGGAAGCAGACGAGGCTTTTCTACTAAAAACCTTACGTTACGACTTACGATTATTATTGAGTAATTAATTAAAATTAGCTAAATCCGTTTGGCATAAACTGAGATTAAGTTAATTAAAACTTAAAAGTATAGGTATTAACAAAAAAACTGACATGGACAACTCATAACCACTTGTTATTTGTCCCCACTCCTCCCATATCATTTTGTCCTAACTGCCATTACATAATTATAATCTGAAAAGACAACCTATATACTTTTTCTTTTATTTTATTATTAACGTTGCCTTTCTCAGTATAGTATAGATTCCTACTCTACCGACTTAAAATTTCAGTGAGATATTTCATTAAATTCCATGTTCTTAAAACAGGGTTCTATTGTTGATGTAAACTTAAATCAAATTATAGTCAACCAAAAGACAAATGTATATTGGTATCTAAAGTACTGAATGACAACATTTTTTTGTTTTAATTTATCTATAACACAATCAAGTTGTAAAGATGATTTTGTTTGAACAAACTTTACAAAAATAATCTCTATCCATTATACTATTTCGTTAATAGCTAAATTAGTAAACCAAACGCGGAAAATAAACGAAACAAACGCGGAAACAAAATTACAAGAAGATCAATTAGTGATTTTACAGTTAAAAAAAAGCAATAAAACTCAGAAACCCTTTCACATGTATGTATAAGAAGAATCTAAAACTTTCCCACTTCCACCAATTTGAGTTTTGAAACATTTACGGCTCGACAGAAAAGAAGACGCCATTATATTTTAACAGAGAGAAATCAAAGAGACAAAAGCCACGATCCGCCATAGCTGTTTTTGAGATCGATCCCCACCAAAGGAGCCTAGCCTAAATCATGCCTTCAGGTGCTAAGAAAAGGAAAGCTGCCAAGAAAAAGCAAGAGGAAGAACAACAACAACAAGGATCTTCTACTCTAATCAACCTCAAATCCAACAACCATGGTTTTTAATTCTTTTAACACCCCATAATCTCACTACTACTTTCTTCTTTTTGCCTTTTTCTTCTTGTTGTTGTCTCTCTGTATCTCTCAATTATTCACTCACACCACACACGTTTAGGCCACCTTTCTTGTTTGTTTATATATTTGCTTCGCTTTAAATCTGAGTTTTTTTTTAACTTTGTTCTCTGTATAGTTTCTTCAAGTTTTGATTTTTATGGTTTTGTGCTCATTGATCTAAACAAATGGGTATCTTTTTTACTCTTCTTTGTGTTTTGATTGGGGTTTTAGGCTCACAATTTTGGGATCTCAAGCTGTAAAAATTTGATCTTTCGGTTAATTTTAGCATGTTCTGCTTCGTAATCCATATGGGTTGAATCTAGTTTTCTGTTTTGGACTAAAGGATAGTTTTGTTTATCAGATTCATGATTATGATTGAAGTTGTTTATCATTTGCTGAGTTTTGTTTATCTCTGATGCTTTGGTTTCATTAGTAGTAGCTGTGCCTATTTTGTTTACTAGTATATGTTTCATTCTCTGGATGGTACAATAGTTAGATTTGACTTGAATAGTCAGTGTTAAGTCACTCTGTTTGTGATATTGATTGGATTTGTAAACTGATGTGCTAGATTCGAGAAGCCAAGGTGACAAGGAGAGCGATGATGGTGTTAATGAACGCATAGAGATCACTGATTCAAGCCATGATCATGACAAGAGCTCTAGTAGCAGCAGTAGTAGTAGCAGCAGCAGCAGCAGCTCCAGCTCGGATGATGAGTCACGGGAAGTCAAGAAGATAGATGATGATAAGAAGACTGGTGATGATGTTTCTGAAGTTATTACTGTGAGTTCTGTGCCAATTCAACCTGTGCCTATTGCTGCAGATGCTCCGTTTATGGGATTTACTGCTAATGCGATTGTAGAGAATACTGGTTTGATGGATTCAGCTGTGCCGAATGATCCCGAATCTGGAGAACTGGTTGAGATCTCGCATGTTGATACAATAGTCTCAAACGAGGCTGATGATAATTCTTTGCCTAAAGCAACTGAGATTGCTGCTGAAGTTGCTCTTGCATTTGATGAGATTAGGCAGACGTCTTCAGGTGCTACTGACTCTGATGTGAAAGAAAATGAGGGAAAAACTTCGCCTCTTCCAGAATCCAACGGTGTTCCTGAAGGCAACATAGAGTCTAATGTTGTCATTTCTCATGAGGAAGAGGTCTTTATTGTTTACCTATTTGGTTCATCTTTTATGTTGCTCATGTTACCTAAAAGACTAACATCAGTTTTCTCTCAGGCTCCCATCTTGATACCAACACATGGAATTGCGAAAAGAACCTCATGGTTTAGTTGCTGCGGCTTGTTTGATGTGGTCACAGGATCCAGTAGATAAACTCAGGTAACTTCTCTGTTTTATGTGAAAACATCGTCGGATGCATAATCTCTCTTTTTGTTTCATGAGTCTATTATCTATATGTGATTCTTAGTTCATGGACAACAACCATACATGGAAGCATTTCCTTCATTATTTCTGTAGCAAGAGTCTATAAACATCAATGGTACTGTCAATTTAGCTGCGAGTAAAATAGCCTCCTGCATTGCTGTCTGAAAACTCACATGTCTTGAGTCACTGATGAGTTATATTTTCTATGTAATAGCAGAAACAGTGTGTTGCCTACAAATTGGAAGCTGCAGAAGTGTTATAGCGGCGAAGAATTATCGGTTTCCTCTCTCGATCACCTGTGAAAATTCAGTAACTTGATGAATGAATGTCTCTCAAATCACAAATTTTCTCAAATGATAGAGTACTCATCTTCTAGTAATATTCAGAACAGATATGCTTACAATTTCTGCTCTTTATATATGTCCTTACCAAGTTCTTTTTAGTTTTTCATTCTGTCATTCGTTTTGATATGTACCATTTTCTTGTCTGTTATTGTTTCGTTCTCTCAGCTTATGAGACTTTGAGACTGTTTAATATAGATATTTGCTTCATACATGACCGGTATTTTAAAATTAATATATCTATATATGCCACAAATTGGATTCGTGTTAGTAACACGGTGTTACACACGGTTTCCACATTTCTTGCAGATACAGTTGATGGATACAATATGCGAAAATTCTTAGCATTCGTATGAAGCGTGTGTAAGAACCTACATTGTTTTTATTTCTAGAGAACAAAAAACTTTACACAAAATTTACCAATCAAAGTCTACAAAAAAATCTCTGGTCCAAGAACAGTAGAAATCCAGAATCATGCTTCTAATCATTCACAGCTCCTGTAATGCCTCTGCTTGAAACAGAGACTGCCATATCTCTAGTAAGTAAGATCCAATCACTGATCTCCCAAATCTGTTATCAGCAATGACCCTATTCATGAGCTTTATTCTTAGCAAACTATCAAACCTTTCTGACTTCGAAAACGACTCATAATCCGTGGAAACCGATCTGTAAACCTGTTGCTTCATCTCTGCTAGCTTCAGCTCTATCTTCATCAACACTTTTTGGCAATCTTCAAACAGAGAATCTAAATCAGAAAGCTTGAGTCTTTCACACTGTCTCTTTTCCAGAGCCAAAACAATCTTTCCCAAGGCTCTAGTTGCATCTGCACAAAGACGAATGAAATCATCATACCGAAAAATAGATTCAGGAAGGTCCACATTATGTTCCTTGTTCTCCTTCTTCCAGATCACTACTCCAAAGACTTCCTCGAGCTTTCCTATGACTACACTTGTACCCGTATCGTCTTCATTGACCCCTAATAGCTTTGTACACAGACTGTACTCTCCAGTTTCACCAGCAAGAATCTCAATAGGTATCAAAAACATAAATTCCGCCACAAGAAACGAAAGCTCCACTCCAAATCTAACAGCTTTCCTTCTCCTCTTCATCAGATCCTCAAGTCGTTCTGTCAAATTCTCGATCAAATACATCCGTCTATTATACCCCAAACAATTACGTTTAGTCACACCTGAATCTTGTTCAGTCCTCTCCATTTTTACCACCATTGGAGTCATCAACTTCTTCTTCTCCTTTATATCTCTTGTTTCTTCCTTCTCTGCTTCTGCAACTCCAGTTTCATCAACTTCAGGCTCTCCATTAGAGATCCAAGAAGAAATCTCTTTCTCTTCCTTCTCAGCTTTCTCTCTCAATCTATCTCTTATCATATCCTCAAGCAACCCTCCAAACACATAACTATCTCTAATCCAGTCTAAGTAACTTCCATCTTTCTCAACCTCTTCTAAAATCTTCTCAATAAACTCATCAACCTGACCACAACGTCCTGGATCTTCAGCTCCAAGCATAGTTGACAATATCCCATCTAAAGTCCCAAAGTTGTTACCATCTTCTACATTGCACACAGATTCTTCAGCATCAGTAGATATTTCGGATTTTACTATCTCATCTCTTAAAAGCCATTCTATAACCTCATCCGCAAGAAACATAACTTCTTCACGTTGTTCAACTTTCCCCTCTTCCACATAATCACATCCTCTAACGTGATCAGAATCAAAAGACACAAATCGATCACTTGTATGATCTTTGATCTCAATTTCAGATCTCAGAATCTTTAGTTCTTGATTAAGAATTTCGACTAAATCAGAATGGGTTAGGGTTTGCGATACCGTACAAGAGAAGTCAATTGGGGTTTTCTTCATTGATCCTCTTCTTCGAGTCTTCTTCAACTTCTTGTTCTTCTTCTCCAGTATCGTTGGATTCTCTTCATCACTACCATCGAGAATTGTTGACAATTCAGCGCTCAAATTCCTCTGCTTCAGCAATATCGTTGGATTCTCTTCAATATCAGTAAGAATACTTGAAAAGATAGAAGATTCAGGACTCATCTTCTTCTCCCAATCACTTTCTTCTGCTTCGTTTGTATCTTCCCTCGAATCTCTGATCTTCATCTTCTCGTTTCAGAGAGAGAGAGAGACTTTCTATATGTTTGTACTTAAGTAGTCTTTCATACAAAGACGTTTGAGCTGACGTGTAGTGTAAACGACAAGCAAAACGTAAACTCCAAATTTACGCGTCTCTTCTACATTCTCACAGTATAGAATCTCTCTGAGGCATTTCGTCGGGGAAAAGTTAAACCTTTTGAAAATCCCACGAGCTCTGTCCAAAGATTTGGTTCTTTAAGTGATTAGTATACACAATTTGTAACTAAGGAACCTGAACCGTTGAGGAATGACGCGACTCACCATCTCCTAAAAACTCACTCTTTAACTATGAAAATATGGTGTTGCTCTCTCTCGCATATCGTTTGGTAGACGAAAGGTCAAAACTTTTGGTGTTACTGTTAGAGTTTGTGTGGGTCAATTGTCAGAACCAAAAAGCCATTGAGTTTATTGTAAACTCATGTGTACTATAATTACATTGTATTTAGTTATGCTGTGTTTGTAAGTCAATCAAGTTTAACTGTACATAGATGCATTGTTTCAGCAACGAGACACGAGATTGCTCTCTACTAGTAATTTGATCGCTTCTTGTCTACCGAATGTGAGAGACTCGAACAATTCAAATCATCCACCAAGTTAAATTGAGATCCTCTGACAAATTATTAAATTCTAGATGAAATAGGCTCAACCTTTGACAAGTAATGAATCCGAAATAGCTTTAACAAAAGGTCTTAACTTGATCTGTTTCATACTAAAACCAAAACTCATGTTTGTTCACTCCAAACACAAACACAGCAGTAATCAAAAATCGTCTTATAACAAAAAGGAAATGCAACAAAACAGAAGAAACAACTAAGTAGTAGGCAAGATTCTTCTTCACTCGTCTTCTTGGCTACGGAGCCTAGCAAGCCTGTTGGTAACAACAACGTCTAGCTGAGAAGCTCTCTCAACAATTGCCTTTCTCTTCTTAGTGGAGACGTTGTGAGCAATCTCAGCACAGTAAGTCCTGTTGTGCATCATCAACAACTCGAGCTCACTTGTGTTGTGAACAACGAATTTCTTGAATCCATTGGGAAGATAGTGACGAGTCTTCTTGTCAGATCCGTAACCAACATTGGGCATCAAAGTCACACCTTTGAACTTTCTTCTCACCCTTGAATCAATACCCTTTGGCCTCCTCCAGCTTTCCTGAATATTTCCCAACCACAAAGTACATAAGAAATCAAACCAAATCACCACAAACATGTCAAAAAGCTCAATTCTTCCAAAAACGACATAAGAGACTAATCTGGAATCAAACTCAACCTAATCTGGAATCGAATGAATATTGTTCATGAGAGAACTCAGGCAAGCTAAAATCATCATTTTCATGTAATATCTTCATAGATAGAGACTAATGTCAGATGTTTAATTCAACCACCATATTGCATCCTAAAGCTACAAACTTTAAGATACAGCTACCAATAAAAACTTAAAGGAACAAAACCCAGAGATTGATCTACTAAAATCCTAAAACTCTGTGAAATCAAATGAGAAAAAGGGTTTACCTTGACGGTGATTCTACGGTCACTCTGGGGTCTGATGAACTTAGCAGACCTCTTCTTCACAACCTTCTTGGTAAGCAATGGGACCGCCATATTTGCTTCTTCGTAAGATCGATATCTCAAAAGCGACTCCGTAAAACAGCTGAACAAACCTAAAATGTCTTTTATAAGCGTACACTAGGGTTTCTGATATTACATTACTAAATGGGCTCACGTTGTGGCCCAATAAGATTTCTTTCACGGCCTTTTCGTTTTTTCCTTCAACTAAAGAAATTGTATGCTCTTAAGAAAACAATCTAATTTATTAAACTAAAAGGAAAATACACTTTTTTCTTCAATTAAGAAAATTTTTCGTTTTTTTTTTTTCACTGGAAGATTAATTTTCATTGATGAGATATTAGGTGAAATACAAAAAGCCGACGATCAATACATGATCCCGGAAACTAAGTCGAAGGATGACAAAGATATCCTCGGAAACTAAGCCAAGAAATATGGAGAGCAAATAACAACACTACAAGAGAAACAAGTCAAAACAATGACGACTAAGGAAGCACACAACAAAGGAAATCAAAACTCTTAACTCAGAATCTAGCACCAAACATCTTGCATATTATCAATCCAGAAACGAGAAACGCTTGAATTGTTTCTTTCTTCCTTTTTCTTTTTTTGTTTCTTAATTTCTTTTTACAAAATATCATTCATGGTGGTCTTCTTCTGCTCGACGATTGTGGATGTCGTCACGACAAGTAGGACATGATCGCTTGCAGCGTAGCCAGGGGAGAATACAATCTTTATGAAAACTGTGAGAACAAAGCAACTTCATGATCCTCCTCTCACTACCTGATGATGCTAACTCTTCTAGACATATTATGCACTCTTCTTCTATTGGTATTAGACAACCTTGAGAGTCATAATCATTGACTCTTAACCAATCACTATACAACGTTTCTAGAACAACTTCAACTTCAACCAAGAAACCATCTTTTTCTTCTTCTTCAAGGTGGCGTCTTATATCAATCAGGTCTTCGCAGATTTTAGGAACAATACTTTGCTGAATCCACTTGTTGATCTTTGACTTGGACAACACGTTAGCCACAAATATACTGCATATTTCTTCTCCGGTGAGGAAAACAGGTGGGATCTCGGATGCGATTCTTACTGTTGCATTCTTCTTTCCTAGCGATTTTTGTTGAGCCAAAGTTTCACGACCGCTAGGACTCCGGATAAGAATCCGCTCAATTCCTTGGATACTTATTGAGAAGGATCCTGAATTTTTGTGATCGACGATGTGAGTCTTAGATTCATAGTTTAGAATCCATGTTGATGTGCCCTCCATAATTAAAAGCCTTGTTGATTAAATTATGTCTGTTTTGGCTCTAAAACAATCGATCTCTTCTTTATTTATAGAGGTTCATTGGAGTCTCCAAATTCACTTAGGTTTCAAATTTACATTTATTTAGAAAAATAGAAAAAATGATGCCCTAAATAAATGGAACATGTTTAATCAATGATTATCTAAACACAAAATTAAAAAATTCGGGCCAAACTGATTTTTTTTGTTTTGTCAAATGTTTTAGTTGACTAAGTATTATCAACTAAAAACAATTAAACAGATATATTTTTCGGATTCCAAAAGAAGTTTAAATATAGTTGAATTTAATGGGAAAAAATAGAAAAAGGAGTAAAAAATGTCGAGCCACTTGGTCCTTTGTTACTCAATCATTCGCCGTTGTTCCGATCATTACTCTTCTCTTCTCCATCCAATTAAAGATTCTCTCTTTTAATAATGCTTTCAAAAGAATATCTAATTTCAGGAATAATCAAAAACTTATTTAATTTCTCTCTTCTTTATCAATGTGTATATATAATACACACATATATAAGAAAGTGTTTCTTCTGTATTCGTGGGAGA
>Ga0041059_1001503_pt1 | contig 18414 bp, 20 predicted proteins | sample AraColnosormetaG_FD_56232 | JGI IMG/M metagenome (GOLD analysis project Ga0041059, IMG submission 56232) | Arabidopsis roots microbial communities from North Carolina, USA - Col MF nosort | ecosystem: Host-associated > Plants > Roots > Unclassified | place: USA: North Carolina | collected...
AAAAAAAAAAAAAAAACCGACGAGATTTTTGTACCTTTCTTCTCCGAAGTGTTGCTGATTGATGTCTGTTGGATTTCTCTTTCTTCAACTAATCACCTTTCTGTGTCCTCTCGCTTCTCTCTTCTCTTCTTTCCCATTCAAAGGTGAGATTTTTAATTTGACTTTTTTTTTTTGGGTTGACCCATTTCGAATTTTTATCATCTACTGGTTAATGTTGTTGATTTGATTATATCCGAATTTAGTACAGGCTAAGCTCATGGCGGATCTTAACATTGTAATGAACGGTGACTTCTTTGCTGGGATTGAACCTTGGTATCCCAACGGATGTGAAGCTTTTGTAGTTTCCTCTGACCCATTTAGCTCAGAGGTAATGTCTGCTGATTCCTCGAGCGGTGGTTATGTCGTTGTAACTAATAGGAAAGAAACTTGGCAAGGACTTGAACAAGATATTACAACCAGGGTTGCTTCTGGAATGAACTATACTGTATCAACTTGTGTTGGTGTGTCTGGTCCTTTCAATGAATCAGCTGAGGTTCTTTCTACTGTGAGGCTTGAGCATGAAGACTCTCCTACCGAGTATTTGTGTATCGGAAAGTATGTTTTTTTTTATGGTTATATCTTTGAAATTTGATTGAGCTTTTGTAGAGATTTCTGATGAAGTGGAACTTATCTGCAGAACATATGCCTCGAGAGACAAGTGGGTTGATCTGGAAGGAACGTTTTCGATATCAAATATGCCTGATCGTGTTGTTCTCTATCTGGAAGGTCCCGCTCCAGGGAAAGATCTCCTTATACGCTCTGTTACCGTTAGATCCTCCACTTCTAGTGACTTCCAGGTGAACCTCATGTCTTTCTTGACCAGCCATAGTCATATGTTACTTAACTATTTGGGGATCATAGTTTTGCATTTGAATATGAATAAGTAAAGAATATGGGTATAGAGAAAGGTGATTATTAGAGAAGATAAAAGATATGTTATTGGAGACTGAGATAGATGTAACTATCATGTGTCCAAGTTTAACATTATTGTTAATTCTGGTTGTCTGATCATGAAATTATATTTCAGTTGTTTGAAATAGAGAGAAGTAAAGCTATATGAAAGAAGTTCAGCTACATGAAAGAAGTCTAGCTTGTTTCGTTGCACGTTAGTTGAGGCACTATATAGCTCACCGGGTTCATCTAATTCTTTACAGTATAATCCAGATTACAAGAAACCAGCAAGCTAATTACTTGTATTCTAACATCGTTTTGTGGCTTACTATTTCACTGCAGGAAACCGAAAAAAACACTGACGCTTCCAATGTCTTCCCTCTTGCTTTGAATATCATTAAGAACCATGACTTCTCTGATGGGTTGTATTCTTGGAATACCAACGGTTGTGATTCATTTGTTGTTAGTAGCAACGACTGTAATTTGGAATCAAATGCGGTTGTTAATAACCGAAGTGAAACCTGGCAAGGACTGGAGCAAGATATCACAGACAACGTTTCTCCTGGTTTTTCATATAAAGTCTCTGCTAGTGTTAGTGTATCAGGACCTGTTTTAGGGTCGGCGCAGGTCTTGGCCACTTTGAAGTTAGAGCACAAAAGCTCAGCAACGGAATTTCAACTAATTGGAAAGTAATGGAACCACATGACTTCTTTGTGATATATAGTCAAGAAGACCCAGAAATGTTGACATTGATAATGTTTTTATCTGCAGAACTTATGCTTCGAAAGATATTTGGAAAACTCTGGAAGGCACTTTTGAAGTGTCAGGAAGACCTGACCGTGTTGTATTCTTCTTGGAAGGGCCACCTCCTGGAATTGACCTTCTTGTAAAGTCCGTCACCATCCATTGCGAAAGCGATAATCAGTTTGAGGTAACTGTGATTAGATAGATAGACTGAAAGTACATTGACATGATCAATCTATGATCTAAATCTTAGCTTTGATTTAATGTTCTGCCTTATATGCAGAGAAGCCGAGAATTCTGTTCAGCTCCTGAATCTGATAATCACATCTTCCTGAATTCAAGCTTTTCCGATGGCCTCAATCATTGGTCTGGAAGAGGATGCAATCTTATGTTACATGAGTCTCTAGCTGATGGGAAGATACTACCGGATTCTGGAACCTGTTTTGCTTCTGCATCAGAGCGCACACATAAGTGGAGCGGAATCGAGCAGGATATAACAGAAAGAGTCCAGCGAAAACTCATTTATGAAGCATCTTCTGTTGTTCGACTATCACATAGCCATCACACCGTGCAGGCCACTTTGTATGTTCAATACCTTGACCAACGCGAAGAGTATATAGGCATTTCCAGGTTAGGCTCTCCATATGACGATTTTTTCTTTTTCTTCCCACATGTTACTGTAAATGTGAATCTTGGCCCAAATATATTGTCTGATACAAAGAATTTGAAGAAAGTTTGTTCCCTTTTCCAAGTGTTCAGGGAACACACGACGATTGGGTAGAGTTAAAAGGAAAGTTCCTCTTGAATGGATCTCCAGCTAGAGCAGTTGTTTACATTGAAGGACCACCACCAGGGATTGATGTTTTTGTCGACCATTTTGCTGTAAAGCCTGCAGAGAAAGAGACTCCTTCAGGACGACCATATATTGAGGTTACATTAAAAGTTTTGTGGTTTTTAACATTTACCTTCTCTTTGTGTTTAATGTATTATATGTTGTTTCCATTTTTCTACAGAGTCATGCTTTTGGGATGAACATTGTTTCGAATAGCCACCTAAGTGATGGAACAATCGAAGGTTGGTTCCCTCTTGGAGACTGCCATTTAAAAGTTGGAGACGGCTCTCCTAGGATATTACCTCCCCTGGCGAGAGACTCACTTAGAAAAACACAAGGATATCTATCTGGAAGATATGTGCTTGCGACAAATCGAAGTGGAACATGGATGGGTCCTGCTCAGACGATAACTGATAAAGTGAAGCTGTTTGTAACATACCAGGTCTCCGCTTGGGTTAAAATTGGCTCAGGAGGACGTACCAGTCCACAGGACGTAAATATAGCACTCAGTGTTGATGGTAATTGGGTTAATGGAGGAAAAGTTGAGGTTGATGATGGTGACTGGCATGAAGTTGTGGGTTCATTTAGAATTGAGAAGGAAGCGAAAGAAGTTATGCTTCATGTCCAGGGCCCGTCTCCTGGTGTTGATCTTATGGTTGCAGGTCTCCAGATCTTCGCTGTTGATCGTAAGGCACGGTTGAGTTATCTCAGAGGACAAGCTGATGTGGTAACCTACGAAACATATTACTCATTACATGTTTGGAACGAAAATTAAACTTCACATCAAATGCTCTTTCTCTGTTATGCAGGTTCGTAAACGCAATGTTTGCCTCAAGTTCTCAGGTTTAGATCCTAGCGAATTGTCTGGTGCAACGGTGAAGATCAGACAGACACGTAACAGTTTCCCACTCGGGTCATGCATCAGTCGGAGCAATATAGATAATGAAGACTTTGTCGATTTCTTTCTTAACAATTTCGATTGGGCAGTGTTTGGTTATGAGCTGAAATGGTACTGGACAGAGCCAGAGCAAGGAAACTTCAATTACCGGGACGCAAACGAGATGATCGAATTCTGTGAGAGATACAACATAAAAACCCGAGGCCATTGCATATTCTGGGAGGTAGAGTCCGCTATTCAACCGTGGGTCCAACAGCTGACAGGTTCCAAGCTGGAAGCAGCAGTTGAGAACCGCGTAACAGATCTTCTTACCCGTTACAATGGGAAATTTAGACACTATGATGTGAACAATGAGATGCTCCACGGATCGTTCTATCGAGATCGACTAGACTCTGATGCAAGAGCAAACATGTTCAAGACTGCACACGAGTTAGACCCATTAGCAACTCTGTTTCTGAATGAATACCACATAGAAGACGGATTTGACTCGAGGTCATCACCCGAGAAGTACATAAAACTCGTACACAAGCTGCAAAAAAAGGGTGCACCCGTGGGAGGAATCGGGATTCAAGGACATATAACCAGCCCCGTCGGTCACATCGTTCGTTCTGCTTTAGACAAGCTAAGCACACTCGGATTACCGATCTGGTTCACAGAACTTGATGTGTCCTCGACTAACGAACATATAAGAGGGGATGATCTAGAGGTGATGCTATGGGAAGCCTTTGCTCATCCGGCAGTTGAAGGAGTGATGCTTTGGGGATTCTGGGAGCTGTTTATGAGCAGAGAACACTCACATTTGGTGAATGCAGATGGTGAGGTTAACGAAGCTGGGAAGAGGTTTCTGGAGATCAAACGCGAGTGGTTGAGTTTTGTGGACGGAGAGATTGAGGATGGAGGAGGATTGGAGTTTAGAGGTTATCATGGGAGTTACACAGTGGAAGTTGTCACATCAGAGAGTAAGTATGTGACGAACTTTGTTGTTGACAAAGGCAATTCTCCAGTTGATGTGATTATAGATCTTTAACGTTTCATAATACTAAAGATCTAAACATTACAAGTCTTTATCTTTATTTTCTTCTGAAGATGGGTTTTTGCTGAAATGATAGTTCTTCTTTATTTCCGATACTTGCATCACAAGAAAACATTACTACCTTATTTAAACAGAAAAATTATATGTATTAAATTTGAATTTCATCAAAATATTTCAAAAGAAAAAAAATTACCTTATGAAAATGCGTACAAGGTTTACTATAAGTTATCAGATGCAGTGGACGAAAGAATATGATCCGTTAGTTGAGTCGATCATTCTAATAAGAGCAATCACGAATGATCCACACCACCTACAATCTCATACGTACTTGTCCAGCTTCACTGCACCTACCATATCCTTAATTTAGTTGGCAGATATTATGTAGATATATGTATATTTCAACTTGGTGTTCTCCACAACCACCCATACATACAACTTTCGACAATTGATGAGACAAGTATACAAATAGGTTGGGTTTTAAAGCATTTAGTACTATCCTAAATAGAAACGAGAAGGGATCATTTAATGATGACCTTGAGGAAATAAAGTTGGTTTGCATTTAGTTTCCCATTGATATTTATGTGAATAGTGACCATACGTAACTGTACCATACTTTTATGTTTCCACCATCAGGGCAACACAATAAAATTGAATGCCATCTAAAACAAAGCAAAAAGATTTACTATAATTATTTTCTTACTCATGCATGTACTCCCAATCTCCCATAGATATTTTCGAAGGTATTTTTGTGGTAACGTACAAGTCTTGGCTTCGTAATCTAAATACCGAAAAAGAAAATGCCTCTAACTTCCCTTCCTCTCTCTATATATTTCAACCACTCTCTGTCTCTCTTCCTCTTTGTAGTTTCTCAAATATTTTCTTCAGAGTTGGCACGACCTCATTAATAATAATCTTCTCTACACCTATCAATAAGAGATATATTTTAGAGTTTCACTTTGGTGCACAAACAAAGCTCGTACAACATTCTTCGTATATGGCTCTTCGTCGCTGCTTACCTCAATATTCAACAACTTCATCTTATCTCTCCAAGGCTCGTACTTTCTCCAATATACCATCATACTGTTCTTTTTTCTTTTTCTTTTTTCTATACAGTAAGGAAACTGTACAACTTACATAATTTTATTTTATTTTTATGTAATAGTAAAAATAAAAGACATTTGCTTTGTTTGTAATAACACAGATCTGGGGATTTCGTATGCATGGGACCAAGGCAGCAGCTTCTGTTGTAGAAGAACATGTCTCGGGGGCAGAACGGTAACAGTAACCTCCAATCAAATTCAACATTTGTCCGTTCTTATTCATTGTTACCATTTACAAGAAATATGCAAGAAACAAAATGGGGAAAAAATTAAAGGAAATAAAAAAAATAAAAAATAGATGCTAAAATTGTATACTTTTAGAAAAAATATTGCGTGACGGAAAGCGCTTATTGGTGGTGGTTGCACAATGCAGCTCAAGCCCGTGATCGTTTCGATGGAGTAAACAAATTTTGTAAAAAAAAGTGTAGTATGTTTTTTTTTTAAAATCAGTAAAAATAGTGCTTTACATTTCCAACCATTAAAAGTTTTAAACCAAAAAAACAAAAGTTTAAAAGTTAGTGTTTTGTTAGGAATATGAATAGTCCTTGTCTTGGATTCTAGTTATCATATAAGAAAATAGGCTTCAATAGGCAAAATATTCTTCCTGTGATGCAGTGAGGATGAAGAATATGCTGATGTAGATTGGGACAACCTTGGATTCAGTCTTGTACGGACAGATTTCATGTTCGCCACCAAAAGTTGCAGAGACGGAAACTTCGAACAGGGTTACCTTAGCCGTTACGGCAACATCGAGCTCAACCCTGCTGCTGGAATTCTCAACTATGGCCAGGCAAAGCTTCAAATCTTATCCAAAATCACACAAATATATGATCTCAGTTGTGATAAAAAACTACTTTTCTGGTCGACTTTGCAGGGACTAATAGAGGGGATGAAAGCGTACAGAGGAGAAGACGGTAGGGTTCTTCTCTTCCGTCCAGAGCTAAACGCGATGCGTATGAAGATAGGAGCTGAGAGAATGTGTATGCATTCTCCTTCTGTTCATCAGTTTATTGAAGGTGTTAAGCAGACCGTTCTTGCAAACAGGCGTTGGGTAGAACCACATTTTCGATGCCTTTTTCTCCTAGAAAATGATCTTCGGTTTAGATCTCTTTAAGGGTCAGTTTTTTTTTTATTAGGTTCCTCCTCCGGGCAAAGGCTCGTTGTATCTCAGACCGTTGTTGTTCGGAAGTGGAGCAAGCTTGGGTGTGGCTGCAGCATCAGAGTACACGTTTCTTGTGTTTGGCTCTCCTGTTCAAAACTACTTCAAGGTCTTAATCGCCTTGAAGAGGTATTCTTGTTTTCTTTGTAGCAAAGAGTCTTGGTCTTAAATTTGATTGCTTGTATAGGAAGGCACAGCGGCGTTGAACCTGTATGTGGAGGAGGTGATTCCACGCGCTTATCTTGGAGGAACTGGTGGTGTAAAGGCAATATCCAATTACGGTCCAGTAAGTTTAAACACTCATCCTATATAGTTTCAAGTACTAAGCAAGGTGTTTCGTTCCAAAGTAAGTGTTAATTGTTTTGGTGATTAACTGTGAAAGGTGCTTGAAGTGATGAGAAGAGCAAAATCAAGAGGGTTTTCGGATGTTTTGTATCTTGATGCAGATACTGGGAAGAACATAGAAGAAGTCTCTGCTGCTAATATATTCCTTGTGAAGGTTAACAAACACTCTATTTAAGACAAAAGTGGAAGGGATTTTTTTTGTTCTAATGATGCTGTTGTATACTAATTGAAGTTTATTGAGTCTTTCAGGGCAATACAATAGTGACACCAGCTACGAGCGGAACGATTCTCGGAGGGATCACACGTAAGAGCATAATCGAAATCGCCCTTGATCTTGGTTACAAAGTTAGTAGTTATTCCACGTCTTTTTTCTTCTAACACCGTTTCCAATCTTGAGTCAAAAAACAGAGCAATACTCTGTTTCAAAATAGGAATACTTTTGATGCATGGAAGTTTTGATAAGTGTGTAATGGACTCAGGTGGAAGAACGAAGTGTTCCGGTAGAAGAACTGAAGGAAGCTGAAGAAGTTTTCTGCACTGGAACTGCCGCTGGAGTTGCTTCTGTTGGAAGCATCACTTTTAAGAACACAAGGTCTCTTCTTCCTCTCTGGATACATGTATACATATGCTTAGAATTTTACATTTATCTGTTGATAAATAATCTGCAGGACTGAGTACAAAGTTGGAGATGGGATTGTTACACAGCAACTTCGATCTATTCTTGTCGGAATACAAACTGGTTCTATCCAAGACACTAAAGATTGGGTTTTGCAGATTGCCTAAGTTACTTTCATATCCTATAAATAATGTTGCACTCTCTTGATCACCCATCAAAAGCTTTTGAAATAGTTTTTGGTAAATTTGTGACATAAATTTGTGATATATCACCACATCGTATTAGTATTAAACATTTGTTTCACTCTTCCAAAGAGACAAAAGCAAAACTAAAGACCTTCAACTTCAAGGTCAGGATATGTAATCTAATGGTTTGTCTTTGTGGCATTTTGCCACCATTGGTTCAAAATACCATTGCTGTATGATCAGCCTCCTCAGATTCTATTTGCCAGACTCTACGGCGGTATATTCGCTTTTAGAAAAAAAACAATTTTGTCGAAACTTTTTTTTTTTTGTAAATATTGTAGATTCCACACACAAGACTGTCTAAGATTCTTTGATAAGACACGACAAATGCGATTTAAGATTTTTCAAAGAAATGAGGTTCGTTGATTGTTCCACTAGGTTTGGTATATTTATAATTTGAATTTTTTTTTTTAAAGATATTTATAAGAAAACGAAGGAGTGTGCTCGCGTCAAGTGTGTACTAATAGTCGATGACACTAGTGATACGACGATACTGGAAAGGGACATCAATATTCATTAGTAAGCCATCTTAGCAAAAACGTTGTTATCAGATAAGAAAAGTTCTCAGACTGACGTGGCTGTCAATCTCCACAACGTGTTTATCTCCCATTTGGGTAGTTACGGACAAAGACGTTGAAAAGACAACAATATGGTCTAAAAGATTGACATGGAAAGAAAATTGTTTATCCGACAAAGACCTCTTGGTCCAACGTGGCTTTCACATCACTAGTTTACTATTTCACATCTCATGGAAAATTACTGAAATTAGTACTTGTCTGTATTTTGTTTTTTCGTCAAGTATTTGTTTGTATACTTTAGGTAATTGCGTGCCGAAGAAACATTGCTAAATTGATATTTATACCAACTTACAATAGTTTACAGTTCAAAAATAGAAATCTCCATTTTGAAGATACACCACTAATTTTCTTCATTTATTTACCCCATAAGAGAACGAGAAAAGAACAATAGTCCGTTGATTTCGTTAAAATCTAGTTTCAGAAAGACACGTCTAGATCTGTCTGATCAGGGCAGATAGACACAAGTGACGAAGCAAAAGAAACACAAAAATAAGATAAGAACTCTTACCACTAAAAGATAAAAATAAGAAAAAAAATAAAACAAATTCAACGATTTGCCAAGATAAAAGCAGACACTGTACATAAGCTCCGCATTCACTTACGTGTTGGATACTTAATTTGACACTCTTCTTTGTGTTTTCTCTTCCACCTTCTTTTTCGGTATATCATTCAACAAAATTCTCTCTTCATTTCTTTATTTTGTTGTTTTTTTTATTATTATTGAAATCAAGAGAATTAAAACAGAGGCTCTGCAAAAGAAGATGATCAAAACAATCACATCTCTACGCAAAACTCTGGTTCTACCTCTTCATTTACATATTCGTACGGTATAAACTGGATTCTTACAATCTAATGATGATTACTTACTTAGAGACATAACTCGGATCTCAGATACAAACATGTTTTATGTTCTGTTTTTTTTGTCCTGATGAAATAGCTACAAACTTTCGCCAAGTACAACGCACAAGCTGCATCGGCTTTGCGAGAAGAGCGTAAGAAACCTCTTTATCAGTAAGTTCTCTTTTTCATGATCCAGCCAGGTCATATAGATATTTTGTTACCATTGGAAAAAGCTCTGTTTCAAATTTGTTGTAATTGTATCATATAGAAATGGAGATGATGTATATGCGGATTTGGATTGGGATAATCTCGGGTTTGGTCTAAATCCAGCTGATTACATGTATGTCATGAAATGCTCAAAAGACGGCGAATTCACTCAAGGAGAACTTAGTCCCTATGGGAATATTCAGCTAAGTCCTTCTGCTGGAGTCTTAAACTATGGACAGGCAAGGATCTCGTAACCCCCAAATGTTTCTTGATTTGTTTCTCAACTGTATGATCAATAGAGGTTTTGGGATTCTTTGCAGGCGATATACGAAGGTACAAAAGCATACAGGAAAGAAAATGGGAAGCTTCTTTTGTTTCGTCCGGATCACAACGCTATCCGGATGAAGCTTGGCGCTGAACGGATGCTCATGCCTTCTCCTTCGGTTGATCAGTTTGTTAATGCAGTTAAACAAACCGCTCTTGCAAACAAACGTTGGGTAAAAACGCTTTCTTGTGACGTATATTTCTTCTGAAGAGGTTTGTTTTTGGGATCTGATAAGTGATGATGTGTTTGTTCAGGTTCCTCCTGCAGGGAAAGGGACTTTGTACATTAGGCCTTTGTTGATGGGAAGTGGTCCAATACTTGGTTTAGGTCCTGCACCTGAATATACATTCATTGTCTATGCATCTCCAGTTGGTAACTACTTCAAGGTATATACAATACTCTTGCATGTCCATGCTTTTTGGCGATGGAACGATTAGCAAATGTTTTGTTCACTGATTTGTAGGAAGGGATGGCTGCTCTTAACCTCTATGTTGAGGAAGAATATGTCCGAGCGGCTCCTGGTGGAGCTGGAGGCGTCAAGAGCATCACAAATTATGCGCCAGTAAGTGTTGAAACCAACTTAGTTTCTCAAAGACCAGAGTCAGAAAAAGAGTTTTGATAAACCACGTGTTTGTAGGTTTTGAAAGCACTGAGCAGAGCCAAGAGTCGGGGGTTTTCAGACGTTCTTTATCTCGACTCTGTCAAGAAGAAGTACTTAGAGGAGGCTTCTTCTTGCAACGTCTTTGTTGTCAAGGTAAGATATATTGTGGTGTCTCCATGTCTCTTTGTTGCATCCTAATTGTATCATTGATTCAGGGTCGGACAATCTCAACTCCTGCAACTAATGGAACAATTCTTGAAGGGATTACGCGGAAAAGTGTGATGGAGATCGCAAGTGATCAAGGTTATCAGGTAACACAGATAAGATTGAATCACTCTAAACACCCAAAAACTAAACTCAGCTAAGTTTCACACCTGAGTTATGATCAGGTAGTAGAGAAGGCAGTTCATGTGGATGAAGTAATGGATGCAGATGAAGTTTTTTGCACCGGAACTGCTGTAGTAGTTGCTCCCGTGGGCACTATCACATATCAGGAAAAAAGGTAAATCTCAATGCCTGAATCAAGTTTTACTCAAGCCTTAAGCAAAGAAATGGACTGATGTAATCTTTCTGAAACATTCAGAGTAGAGTATAAAACCGGGGATGAATCTGTCTGCCAGAAACTGCGTTCAGTCCTCGTAGGTATCCAGACAGGATTGATTGAAGATAACAAGGGATGGGTCACAGATATCAACTGAAGAATAACAATCTTCAATATTTTGCCACAAAGGAGATTACTCTGCATTTTAAGCTGTGTATACACGACAATGAAGAACACTATAAACATATATATGAGATAGAAACAGAAAGCTCTTTTGCTCATTTCTATATCGTAAAGTCAATGTCTTTCACAAAACTATGACAAAGAAAAGAATCGTCTATTGTACTTGTAGACAAGTGTTTCCAAGGATAGTTTCATTTCCTCCTGCAGTAACTCCAAATTTACATTTCATTTTAGGAGGCAAAACTGTATATACGTTTCAATGGCTTTCCCCACTTCTTACTTTCATCACCCATAAGGGTTTCAACTACTAAAATTGTAACTCAACTGCAAAAACACCTTTTCATCTGCAGAGTTATAAAGTATACATTGTAACTCAAGTATCTATGTTCGTTTGTAGATCTCGGCAAACCCTGGGGAATTACGAATTGGGGAAGCACTGGGACAGGATTTCACCTCAAGATCAAGACCAGATTTACTTCTCTGGAACTCCCATATGTAATCAGCTTTAAGATTCTCTTTCTCAGGCTTCAACTCTTCAGAATCTGGTAACTCCTGATCTGAGCAAGGAGAAGTGCAACCAGCTTTGCTGGATTCTTCAGAACACGTTGGTATCTGAGAGTATGCAACTTTCAAGTTGTTATGTATCTCTTCCATCTTTCCTGTCATCTCATCTGCTCTGTCCATAGCGATAAGAATCTGAAAGAAACTCATACATCAATATCTCTCAGGAGATGCAAATCGAGGTTATGAAAAGATGAGTAATATATATATATATGTATATATACCTCGGCTGGATATTTCTGGAATATGGGCGCAAACCTTTGCCGGCAATACTCACTAAATAGAAGAGTGAGAAGGATTAACGGGATGGTGAAACCTGAAGCAACCGTTGATAGCTTTAACCCGAAAAAGCCTAGAGCTATAACTTGCGACAAGATCAGTGAAAAGATTGTAGTGTTGTGAAAAACAGGCCAATATTGTCCACCGCTTTCATACTTTGTAATATAGACGTTGATTATCTGCAAAAAAAAAAAAAAAGACAAACTTAGTCAGATCCAAATAATTGTACTTCAAACTCACAGACTTGTCTACCTATGGCACCACTATTAGTCGATTAGCACAAATACATTAATCATATTTCCAGAAGCAAGCACTCAACGAATGCAGGGACAATCAGACAACACCTTATGCAGTTCTCAAAGTTATAAGGTAAAGCTTCAGATAGATCATGAGAACAGCTGGTAACTTAATGCAAGGTCTCGACGACAATGTTTCAGTACAGAGTTCTTGGAATTTAGTTACAAATCTTTCAAGAAAATAAAATAATACTCTTTCATGCTTCTGAATCAGGTTTCATATCAAATTGTGAAAAAGTCCAAAAACATTTGATCATGGATATAGGTGTCTATGTCACAATTTCTTGAAGTGCTTATTGGCAACTACAAAATGAGGTCTATGTAGAAGAGATCAGAGCAGATATGCACGTACCTGATTTTTGTATATAAGATATGCGAAGAAAAAGTAGATCAGCAGAAACGGCAGTATCAGAGGCGCTATGACTGAATTGGTGAAACCCAGGAGCCCGAACAAAAGTAGTCTTGGAATTTCTGTATGGTAGGGAAACCTAAGTGTTTCATATGACTCCTCCTTGTTCTTAACAATAACTTTTGCAATCAGATTCCAAATAAGACCTACAGGTTGCATGATTTCACATGCCAAACCGGCCCAACCAGACGTGAAACAATAGGTCATGAAGAAGCCAGCCTGCATGTAGTCAATGAATAATTTCATACCGTTAGCCTTATAGAAAATAACAAAATTGAATATAGTCACACGTGTGAAAGGAACACTGAAAATTACCTGTGCTGGAACAAGTTTCGCAAGTTGTGCAGGTACGTCCCTCACACTATTCAAGACGGTAAACTGCCTGATAACAGAGCCTGATAGAATATTGACGAAGAACACATTCCAGATGGTGAAGTATAAAATTTTGAGACATGCACTTTTTTTTCTTTGACTCCGAGAAACACATCCCTCCAAGGTTGAAAAGTACATCATCAATGGCGGAACGGTATAAAAGAATAGAACCAAAATCACACTTGGTAAATACCCTGTGATGACCTGCTCCATAAACCTCCTGCAATGTTTTTCAAAGGGATAATTAAATTGAAAGGAAATGAAAAGAAATCAATTACACAGAATTTAATTGTTCTCAGTTTTTTACTGCGCTTAAATCTAGAAAAATCTAGCATAAATATATCAACTGCCTAGCAGCCTCCGACTATACGCATCTTGAAATTCTCTAAAAGCAACGTAGCTACACCTACTCTTTAGTGCCAACTCTATGTCATCTTAAGAAGAATACGAACAAAACCTTCTATTACTGAGTACAAGAAGGAAATGCTGACCTGTTCAAGAGGTCTTTTAGAAAAGGAAAATTCTTGGATAACGTTGGTAGTTGAGTCAGCCCTTGAACAAAGGTAACAGGAAAAAGAAACACAAACATGAAGGCAATTGCACCAACAAGGGTTGCTATTCTTCGCATCCAAAGCTGCCGATAAGGTATTCTGAGATTTCTCCAGTGAACATCATGAGGCTCTGGAGCCAAGTCTGCCACCCATAACATAGGATTTGGTGTTTGAAGAACTTCTGAAACAACAAGAGCATCATAACGACTCTTGAAAAACACAAAAGCAACGGGACGTTCCTGCAAATGAGCAGAAAAGTGTAAGCCTTGCATACATATTTCAGGCGCTGATACTTCATTAAGCAATGTTTACAAATGCAGTCATGAATGGAGATATATTCCTTTTAGATCTAGCTTTTAAAGGTTTTAAACAAAAAGCTCTTTGTATCACTAATTCAAGGTCCATTAACGTCTCATTGTAGTATTTTTTGGGTTCCCCTAAGTCTCAGTGTTACCTCTAAAGCTCAATTTGTATCTCAGTAAAGAACAAAAGAGTCAATTCTCCAGTTTCAGCTGTAAAACTGTGAAGACATGCAACAGGTAAAACCCCACACTATGCCTATATCATGTACAGCACAAAGTTCACCTATCAAAGTGAAAATAATTCCTTACTTCCTCTGTCGTAGTCAAAGTCAACTCACCAAGCTCCAATCCTTTGACACTGTCTGTCTCGTTCGAGATGATTTGAAAAGAATTTGTGGCTGCAGGTCCACAAAGGACGCATGACTTCAAACTCGGATTACAACTTAAATCAGGAGAAACATGTTTTATAGCCTGACACATCCTCTCCGTCTCATTCTAAAATAGAAAGTGACACAATTAATATTAGAATCTAATTAACTCAATTGTTCTCCAAAATAGACCACTGCACTTCAACTATATGTTATCATGAGCACACACCATCCACTAGTTGTTTACCAAAGATATTGCCATTCAAAATGCTGATCAGATAACCAAAGCAAAAAACTGATGTAATATCAAAAGAACCTCAATATCAGATAACATGAACTACAAATAAAAGCGTTACAAATGAGCCAAAAACAAAATCAGTACTCCAAGAATGTGGATCAATCATATAATCCCCTTAGAACTTCCTATATCTTTAACTGATACATGACTATCAATCAAATCTTTACAACAAAGTTACTGTTCTGTTATTTCATCAATCTTTGATGCCCTTGGCAAATGAAGAAGCATTTATGACAGAACACAGGGGAAGTGTTATGGTGAACATTTTATAAAGAAAGAAGAAACATGTAAAGTGTGAAAAGTGTTAAATCACATTCCGGAACATAGAGCTATCACAGCTTCCTTTTTCTATTCTAGGAGATTCCTATTCTGCTAAGGTCAACCAAGCAGAGCGGCAGTGGTGTTAGCTGAAAAATTTATTCCTAATCCGACAAAATCATAACAAAAAGACAAGTGACTGATAATCAAGTCAGCATGTTGCAAAAATAAATAAAAACACATACCATCAGTCTGTGAATGAAGCCATCACGGTAGACCATTAGGTGCGACACATAGCTTGGTGCATAGTAATTTGTAAAGTATTTGCTCACTGTCTCGCTGTAGGACTGGTCAGGAGACTGAGGAATAGCACGAATAAGAACAGTAAAATGACTTGGCTTTGAGGCAGATCCACTAATATGGGCAAGCCTCTTTTTGGCTATGTTCTTATACTCCTACAGTGGTGAAACACGTATAAACAGGGTGAGAGAGAGAGACGAGAGACCAAAACGATGAGGAAGTGATGGAATAAAGAGAAACAGTAAGCGTGAAATGAACCAAGGTATAAGATCCTCACAAAGTAAAGAAGAGCACATGCTGCAGAGGATATGATGTACAATGAGAGACAATGAACCCAGAGCCTGGAAATAAAAATAGTAAAACAAGGATCAGCACTTCATTGTACAAAATACTGGCAATCTATCTTCTCCTGCACAGAGAAACATAATCAGATAGAAAAACAGGCTATGCATATTATCTGATAATATTAATATTATATGCCGCCACTTTACCATCGTGAGCGTGGATTAAGGTTCTCAATTGTGAATACTCCCAATGACTCCAAATGGACTTCCTTGTGCTCCATCTTTTGTCCATAATAGTTAACAGGTAACACAAAGGCAAGGCAAACGACTGCGACGATTGAGAAAATACGAATGCTGCAGAGTTTAAAAAAAACACGATAACCCAACTGTGAGAGTTGTTAAGAACGAAACACACAAATACCACATAGAAATAAAACAAGTGCTGGAACATAGAAACAGTAGAAAATACCATGCTTGTCTATTCAATTACAGTAAGCATGTTATAGGTGAAGTATCATTAACCTGCAAATGACCATCCTGATGAAAACCACAGCATCCAGACCAGCAGCAGCCAACATCTCTTCCTCAGTGGTTTCCCAAGCTTTCACGAGCCAACTAGGAGAGGGCGCGAACCTCTCATACCAACGAGGATCATGACGTTTAACTCTTCCGTCAGAAAGCAATCGACCAAAGTAAACACAATAATTGGCTGGCTGCTTTCGTAGAATGGAATAAAGCGATACAAGCACTACGCATATCGCTATATTAATCCCAGCAGACGTTAAAAGTGCTGAGACATCCATCTCACTATCTCACTTTTAGTTCAAACCCTGCCTTAACAGGGTTGGCTAATCAAGCCCAGGCTGATGGCTGTTTAACAATTCACAGCAGAAACTTAGGTCGTCAAAAGATCTGTAAGGAAAAGCAAGAAATAATCTAGGATAAGAGATATGGCCATGAAGCATGTGGTAACATTGAAACATGAATTGTGGTTACTCTAACAAGTAAGGACTGATCTCAAAAGTTGCATAAGTAACGTACTTGCCACTTGATCAGTTGTAAAACAGCGATTACTTAGACAAGGGATGAAAAAACTAAAAACCTAAAACTTTCCATGTTCGGAACAACCAAAGATACGGGATCAAAATATAATCAACTCTTAAAAGTTGTGGCTGATGATAAGATAATGTAACTCAATCGTCATTTATGATTGAACTAAAACGACCCACGATTCCATAGAACCTAAGAAAACCAGAACACCAAAAACAGAGGAATCAAAGGATTTGATTCGCGAAGAGAACTCACTACGACAATGGAAACAAGAAAGCGAGCGAAACCAAAGCCCAGATTATGAAATTCGATCAAAATCGAAGAGGAGATTGAGGAGAATCAACAAACAACGAGATCGTAGATAATTCGAACAAAAAATTTACCCACAAAAGAAAAGACAAAACAATAATTTGAACAATTCTGACTTACATGGACGAGAAAAGGTAATGCTTTGCTTTGACTTGAAAGGAATCAAAGCACGAGAAAACCCGAAGAATCAAAAACCCTAAAAGTTCTTCCTTTTAACCCCAATTCCGCGGAGAATTCGCTCGCGTTCTAAACTTTGCAATATGCAAAAAATCCAACAAAATTAAAGAAAGATAATGATTGATTAGGTATACTGTATACACATTACATGTTATTATTTTGGTGAGGATATTTCTCTAGACGGAAAGATAACTGAAAAAAATCATTGGGCAAAATTCTCCACGTTGGTGTAAATGTGGAATCGCCAGATCATGTGACGTGGCATAACGTGAATGGCCCAAACTAATATCTCGTCGGCAAAGGTCTTTTTAGCCTGTGATAGTGACTACCTTGTCGGCGAAATTATGACCGTTAGATTTTTGTAAAGCGATACGATTGTGACACGTGGAATTAACATTGACAGTTAACAACAGTTTTTGCCCGGGAAAATTAAAAAAGGTCGCATATCTATTATCCGCGTGGTGAGAGTGTGAGACCTACCCCATAACAAGGACCGGTCATATTAAATTATGCCCATTTGACTATTCATTCTCTTTATTATGTATGACTATATAATAACTCGATTCTCTTTATTAGGTGTGACTATGAATTATGATACATGCTTTATGATGCGGTATGCATATAACTGGTTTAGCATCTTTACATAATTATCGGTTTGATATTCCCAACGGTCAGTATCTTTATTCAAAGCTCATAAGAAATAGGTAAAAGAGTGATAGGTTTCCTCTTTCCAGTTTATTTGTGAGATTACTTGCTTATAAAGCAAATAAGCCTCTCTGTATATTCATCAACAAGGACTAGTCTGCAATCACAAGTAAAAACAACGCTGCTCGAGGACGGAATCGCTGCCCCACGATGTGGTAGAGTGCATCCTAGAGAGACTTGCTGTGGATTCTCTGCTGAGATTCAAAGGCCGTGTCTAAACAATGGAAATCAATTATCGAATCTCCATTCTTCCAACAAAGACAGTTGACAGAGCGTCAGCAATCAGGTGATCCAGATGTTCTCATGGTCTCCATATGGCGTTCCCTTTGATAGCTGTGACGGTCTCGTTTGTCTCATGGTCTCCATATGGCGTGACGATTATTGTAAACCGGATATAAAACATCTAACTACACTGGTGTTGGGTTCCTCATCATCGGTCAAGATCCCTACTCCTTGGGAGAAGGCGAAGGAGGACACAATATACTTAGTTCCCTTTGATAGCTGTGACGGTCTCGTTTGTCTCTACGGAATACGACATATCTGGTTTTGGAAGCTTATATAACCTTCATTCATTTTTTTAATAGGTTTGGTTACACCACTCGAAGACTCGTGTAACACTTGATGACAGAGATTTCTCGGCCAACTTCTTCATTAATCAACTCATTAAGCTATATCGGCGAAAATAGAAAAAAAAAAAAAAAAAAAAAAAAAAAAAAAA
>Ga0041059_1001504_pt1 | contig 18409 bp, 12 predicted proteins | sample AraColnosormetaG_FD_56232 | JGI IMG/M metagenome (GOLD analysis project Ga0041059, IMG submission 56232) | Arabidopsis roots microbial communities from North Carolina, USA - Col MF nosort | ecosystem: Host-associated > Plants > Roots > Unclassified | place: USA: North Carolina | collected...
AGTCCCCATGAATTCCCCTTTGAAACCCCCTCAAACCCAACTAGAGATCTACTCGCTCATGGCAAAGGAGCTAATCAAAAGTTGGATTGAGTAAACCATAACAAAAAGATGAATAAAACTTAGAAAGGGTTTAGAGATTACTTCTTTGAATGTAGAATACAAGAGGCAAAGTTCCATATAAAGAGTCTTACACAAAACGAGAAAGAGAGAGATGGTGATCTTCAAGCTTCAAGAGGTGCAGCTGCGAGTTGGCAGCTCTCGGCGACGGCTAGGGTTCGTTTGTGATGAAGGCACACCTAGAGTTAGGGCTTAGAACAAGTATTTATACTTGAGGGCCAGGAATTAGGTTTAGGGGTAAGAACGTCATTCCCCCGGGTAAGTAAGTGATCGGGCCGAATAGTGGGCTTCAGGAAAGGAGCCTAATGACGGTGGCGCAAAGAGGGAAGGACTTGGGCGTGAACTAGTGTTCGGTGGTGAGTTTCTCGGAGCTGCCCAGGTTCAAGTCTCCTTGGCCAGATGCTTTTTGGACTTATTATTTCTAAACGGCCGGTTCTTGACATGTCTTCACTCTTTGTGTCATATCTTCCAAACGGCTTTATAGATTGTTTTGATTCGACTTCTACGTTAATCTTGACTCTTCTATCATTCCATACATACCAAAATATCTCGTTTCCGTGATAGGGAAGACCTCAGACAGATGCTAAACTTCTGAAGTACTGGAATGATCACCTTTTGATACTTTTAGGTTCAAAACTCTTAAAAACCTTCTTGGCACCTAGAATACGTGTTTCTCCTCTTATTGGTTCTAGAATGGCATCAAATGCTCTCTGAAATATAAGAAAACAATAGCTAAAACGGGATAAAAAGTCGTGTTATCAAGTGCAGAGAAGGGAACCCTTACTTTTCAATAATTGGTTTGTTGCAACTCATATATGGGAGCCTGCTCCTGCCTTTAATTTTGTGACTACCATAGACCTTTGGGTGCAGATGAGGGGCATTCCTATTCTGTATGTTTGTGAGGAGACTGCTTTGGAGATTGCTCAAGAACTTGGAGAGATCATCACTTTGGACTTTCATGATGCCACCACGACTCAAATTGCTTATATTCGAGTCCGAGTGAGGTTTGGAATCACTGACAGACTTAGGTTTTTCCAACGCATCATTTTTGATTCTGGGGAAACTGCTCTCATCAGGTTTCAATATGAGCGGCTAAGGAGGATATGCAGTAGTTGTTTTAGAGTTACACATCACATGAACTATTGTCCATATCGACAACGCTTACCTAACTATGGAAGGGAAAGACCTGTCTTCCATGATGAAAGGTTCAGATCGAGTATGAATTCTCAGTCTCAAATGAATGATAATTCCTTTCCAGTTCCTATGACCCCACCTCCAAGGATTGCTACACCACAGTTGAATCATGGAAAGTTTGTTGCAGCGCATCCGTATTTTCCTACTACAAGAGAAGGACTTAACCACCATGGTAGAGGCACTAGTCAACATGGTCTCTGTCAAGGACAACAAGTCTCAATAGATTCTAATATCACTCCATCAGTGGGAACAACAATCACAGCTGGAACTCAACGTGTTTATGAAATTGGCCAATCTTCAAGAAGGTTTGAAACAAGGGAATCAAGGAAACGTCAAGAGGAGAAAGGACCTTACAATGACCAAGATCAAGCGCACATGAAGAGAGGGATTCTGAAACCTCCAAAGAAAAGATAAGCACTCTACTAATTCTGTCAACTCTTTTTGGTTTAGGACAGCATTGGTTTCAACAAGTGCATATCCAAGCTCTGAAATAATGCGTCGAAGGGGTATGGCCTTCATAACACTTTTTGGGTTAAAGAGTACTATATGGCTGCAGTTAGTGTTTTTACGTTCGCTCTGTAACTTTTTGAGTATACAACATGGTTAACCTTGTTGGTTTCTGATGCCATGGTTGTTAGTTTACTTGTTTTATGTGTATGTCTTCAAGCTGTAAGTGGTAGATCTACTATTGTACAATTATGATCTAAAAGAAGACAACACTTAGTGAAAAAAAAAAAAAGTTCATACATCTTATTTAGTCTCATCCCGTCACGATCCTTATTTTTAATTATTAAATCCTAATTACCAAACGTGTCGAAATTCGAATAATATAACCAACTTTTTGATTTTTGATTTTTCTAAACTTCATCATATAAACAACTTTACTAAAGAGGACAAGAAAAAAAAGAAGAAGCAAACAGTCAAATGGAAGAAACCAACATTAGAGTTGTTCTCTACTCCATTTTCTCTCTCATCTTCTTGATAATCTCTTTCAAGTTCTTAAAACCAAAGAAACAGAATCTTCCACCGTCTCCGCCGGGATGGTTGCCAATAATAGGCCATCTCCGCCTTCTGAAGCCACCCATCCACCGCACCCTCCGCTCCTTCTCCGAGACCCTCGACCACAACGATGGTGGCGGCGTGATGTCCCTCCGACTTGGATCCCGTCTAGTCTACGTGGTGTCGTCACATAAGGTTGCGGCAGAGGAGTGCTTTGGCAAGAACGACGTCGTTCTAGCTAACCGGCCACAGGTGATCATCGGAAAACATGTTGGTTATAACAATACAAACATGATCGCTGCACCTTACGGTGATCACTGGCGTAACCTCCGTCGCCTCTGCACTATCGAGATCTTTTCAACACACCGCCTTAACTGCTTTCTTTATGTCCGTACCGACGAAGTACGTCGCCTTATAAGCCGCCTCTCTCGTCTCGCAGGTATATATGTATTAATGTATATGCTACAAGTGCTTTCATCATTCGTTGACTTTTCATTTATGTTTGTCTTATCTTAGTGTTATAGTGACCACAAAAAATTGAAATATGATTATATGAAATAATGATGATACGAAAATAAGGATGAGATAGCTTGTGGTGGCCGTAATTGATGAATAGAATGAGTTTCTTTTGCAAAGTCGAAATACTAAAATGTACGTATTACGAAAATAAAGTTTTTATTAAAAATTTAAAATATGTTACATAGTAATGACTAATGAGAAAAGTTTTGTCACATGTGTTTTTTTCATCGTCGTGAAGTTTGTTGATAAAGACTAGTCAACTTTTCAATTTTTTTTGGTGTTATTTAAGTGCTAATTATATTGACCACTGAGTCTTTGTGGGCGTCAATCGTACCATGAAGATTTCTTAAAACTCTTTTACTTTTAGAACGTTTTACGTCAATATTTTTAGAATAGAGATTTCTAAAAACATTTTACAAAGTAATGAAGAAAAGCTCGACTACTCTATTTTTGGTTCTCGTTTGGTTCTCGATTTTCCTTTTTCTTTTAATAATTGCAGGAACCAAAAAAACTGTTGTGGAATTGAAACCAATGCTTATGGACTTGACATTCAACAACATAATGAGAATGATGACCGGAAAACGATACTACGGTGAAGAAACAACCGATGAGGAAGAAGCAAAGCGTGTCCGTAAGTTGGTAGCAGATGTTGGGGCTAACACGAGTTCAGGCAACGCCGTTGACTACGTCCCCATCCTCAGACTGTTTTCAAGTTATGAAAATAGGGTTAAAAAGTTAGGAGAGGAGACAGATAAGTTTTTACAAGGTCTCATTGACGATAAACGTGGGCAACAAGAAACCGGTACTACAATGATCGATCATTTGCTTGTCCTCCAAAAATCTGATATTGAGTATTACACTGATCAAATCATCAAAGGCATCATACTGGTTTATTTCTTCTTCCTTTATTTTTTCTATTAATTATTAGATCTTTTGTTAACTTTGATTATAAGTAAGATAAATTGTCTGATGTTATTATGTTAATGCAGATAATGGTAATAGCAGGGACTAACACATCAGCAGTCACTCTAGAATGGGCACTTTCCAATTTGCTTAACCATCCTGACGTAATATCTAAAGCGAGAGACGAAATCGATAACCGGGTTGGTTTAGACCGGCTTATCGAAGAAGCAGATCTTAGCGAGCTACCATATCTAAAGAACATTGTCCTTGAGACCCTTAGGCTACACCCAGCTACACCATTGCTAGTCCCACACATGGCATCAGAAGATTGCAAGATAGGATCCTACGATATGCCACGTGGTACAACGTTGTTGGTGAATGCATGGGCCATACATAGGGATCCAAACACGTGGGATGATCCGGATAGCTTTAAACCAGAGCGGTTTGAGAAAGAAGAGGAAGCACAAAAGCTTCTGGCGTTTGGATTAGGTAGAAGAGCGTGTCCTGGATCGGGTCTGGCCCAACGAATCGTGGGACTAGCTCTCGGGTCATTGATACAATGCTTTGAATGGGAGAGAGTTGGGAATGTGGAAGTGGATATGAAGGAAGGAGTTGGGAATACTGTACCCAAAGCGATTCCTTTGAAAGCTATTTGCAAAGCTCGTCCATTTCTACATAAGATTATTTCCTAAAATTGTTGAAACTACGAATAAAAGATGTGTGACATGTTAATGCAAATCAATGATTCTCTCTACATGTAAAATCTTGATGGATTATTATGGCTATCTTAATTATTTTTAATAAGTGTTACTAGCAGATTTATAGAAAAGCAATCGAGTATTATAAGAAAAGTAAACGGCTTCTAGAGGGACTATGACCGTTTAGGCCAAGGAAGTTTGAGGCAATAACAGGTCTGTGATGTCCTTAAATGTTCTGAGTCACACGCGCGCTACACTAATGTATTCAACGAGTTCACACTTTGGCCGACAGACCCGGGTAACTTTTGAAATTTCATCGTAATGAGGATAGATCATTGTAATTGTTGGTTTCCAACGAGGAATTCTTAGTAAGCGCGAGTCATCAGCTCGTGTTGACTACGTCCATGCCCTTTGTACAAACAGTCCGTTGCTCCTACCGATTGAATGATCTGGTGAAGTGTTCGGATCGCGGCCACTTGGATGACCCAAAAAAACATATAATTCAAAAACCTATAGCGAAAACAAGCAAAGAGTGGATGAGTAAATAAATGGCATTGTTGTTGTTGACCTCACTCAATCACCTAGTCTCATTCTCACTCACTCGCTTGCCTTCTTCTTCCGCTCACAATCTCTTCCTTTCTCGTTCCTTCTCTTCTTCGATCAGACGATTCAATCGCTTCTCACTCAAACCACTTCGCTCCTTCGCATCCATGTCTTCTTCTTCCCCCGACGCTGCTCAGACTCCTCTAACCACCGCTCCTTATGGCTCCTGGAAATCTCCAATCACCGCCGACATCGTTTCCGGAGCTTCAAAGCGTCTTGGCGGCACCGCCGTCGATTCTCATGGCCGTCTCGTCTTGCTCGAGTCTCGCCCTAACGAATCCGGGTATTACTTCTTCTTCTTTTGATTGATTTTGAAAATGAAAACCCTAATTTGATTGCGAGCTTGATATGATTGAAGGAGAGGAGTTTTGGTGCTACAAGGAGAAACATCAATTGATATTACTCCAAAAGACTTCGCTGTGAGAACTTTAACACAAGAATACGGTGGTGGTGCTTTCCAGATTTCATCAGATGATACACTTGTGTTCTCTAATTACAAGGATCAGCGATTGTACAAGCAAGACATTACTGATAAAGGTGATAGATAACCTCTTCACTGATTCTAGCTATGTAAATTTCTTGTTGGCAAGTTCTGATGTTGTTTGTTTTGATGGTTGATGTGTGTAGATTCATCTCCAAAGCCAATTACTCCAGATTATGGTACACCAGCTGTTACTTATGCAGATGGAGTCTTTGATTCACGCTTTAACCGTTATGTTACTGTTAGGGAAGGTTGGTTTGTCTCTAGTGTTTAGTATTGGTGACTCTCTTGATGTTTGATTGTGTTTTTATCGAGATTTACATGTTATTGTTTGACTGGTGTTTATAGATGGTCGCCAGGATAGATCAAACCCAATTACAACAATCGTGGAGGTTAATCTAAGTGGAGAGACACTTGAAGGTAGATTATCAAACTTTAGTGAAAGAAGTATTCTTACTCCCATTGAAAGAGTCTATAGGGGATGTGAGTTATGTCAGTAGTGCCATGTAGTACATGTTTCTAAGTTTCCAACTTATTACAGCTGATCATTGACACTCATATGTGTTCTTTCTGATATTTGAGATCCAGAACCAAAAGTACTCGTAAGTGGCAATGATTTCTATGCATTTCCACGGTTGGATCCCAAGTGTGAGCGATTGGCATGGATTGAATGGAGTCACCCTAATATGCCATGGGATAAAGCAGAGCTGTGGGTTGGGTACATTTCCGAGGGCGGGTAAGCATTTGCAATTTTTTTCAAATGCTTTGCATATTGCAAATATTAATCAAAGTTACACCCTTCTGCAGAAATATTGATAAGCGCGTATGTGTTGCTGGTTGTGATCCCAAATACGTCGAATCACCCACTGAGCCGAAGTGGTCATCAAGAGGTATTTGTCTTAAATGAAAAATATGCAGAAAATTACAAGGATTGTGAAATCCTCTGGGAAAAGATTGATTTGCAGTTCTTAGACACTGACCTTGGATTTCTGACTTTCTATTTGTTTCATACTTTTAGCAGTTGAGCTTTTCTTATAAGTTTTTTCTGTTTTGGATGAAACTAGGGTCTTCTCCATAAAATGATATTCTTTTTCTCTCTGCTCTCTTGTTGTTTCCGCTCTTTGCATTCATCTTTCTTCTTCTAACCAAGTGACAAGGACTGTGAATTTTACTGAGAAAAAGGTTGATCTACAAATTCCTTGCATATGCTTCTTATCTTTATAATTTTTAGCTATTAAAAACTCCTTGGCTGAAACTAGAGTCTTTTAATGGATGTCATCATGATAGTTCTCTGATATGAACCTTCACGTATCATTCTCCAAACCATTAGATGTTTTACTGGAGCTCTAAAATTGGTGAATAAATTATATTTTTTCATATTGTAATTAAGCCTGTCAAGCTTTAGTATTTCTCATAGGTTCCATTGACCTGAGACTCTCTGACTTATCGTGCAGGGGAACTCTTTTTTGTAACTGACAGAAAGAATGGATGTTGGAATATTCATAAATGGGTAAACATTCTTCACATTTGCCAATTATAGCCACATTTGGTAAATTCCATAGTGTGCTTTTGCTCTATAATGCTGAGAATTAGTTTTAGATTTGAAATAGGGATAGTAGTTTTTTAGTCACTTATGAAAGCATAGAGGAAACATTTTTTCTTGGCTTTTTACGAACTTCACTAGACAGATTTTAAAATTCAAACCTTTGTTCTCGGAGAAGATTGTAGTCTCATTCTTTCAAAATTATCTATAAAAAAAAAGCCACATAATGTTTGAGTTTTGTTACATTAGACACATACTGTTTGAGTTTTGTTTTTGGCTTACCATATACATCCCAAATGGTAGCTGTTTGTTTTGTTAGTTGTATTAATTGCTAAGTTCTTAGAACTCTTGGGTAGAGACTGATATGTGGCCACCAACTTGAAGCTTTTCTTAAATCTACTTGGTGCACAAAGAAATTCCCAATGTAGGACACATGTTTACTGTTGACTACCTTGTTCCTTATTTAATTTTTTCCTCTTTCTCGATGTGTCACAGATTGAGAGTACCAATGAGGTTGTTTCTGTATATCCTCTCGACGGTGAGTTTGCGAAACCACTATGGATTTTCGGTACTAACTCCTACGAGATAATCGAGTGTTCTGAAGAGAAGAACCTAATTGCATGCAGCTATAGGTAATACCAAAATTCAAATACTTTCAACCATTTTCTGATTTACCTGTTTTGATAACAATTTATTGTTCCTGAATGCAGGCAGAAAGGGAAGTCATATCTAGGCATTGTAGATGATTCACAGGGATCATGTTCTCTGCTCGATATTCCTTTAACGGATTTTGACAGCATTGTAATATTTATTTTTCTGTAGTTTTTGCAAAACCATTTCAATTGATTCCCAATTGAATCTGAAAGTAATGAGAAATTGTGCTTCCATTTTCAGACATTGGGAAATCAGTGCCTTTATGTTGAGGGAGCATCAGCAGTTCTTCCACCATCAGTTGCCAGGGTAAAAATGATTCCTATTTAAGGTTTTAGCTGAGCACAAGTTGTCTAATATAAAAGTAGTAGCAGTAGATTTATAATTTCCCCTATCAACAGGTAACACTGGATCAGCATAAGACGAAAGCACTCAGTTCTGAGATTGTTTGGTCGTCGTCACCCGATGTTTTGAAGTACAAGGCTTACTTCAGCGTGCCAGAGTTGATTGAATTTCCAACAGAGGTTCCTGGTCAGAACGCTTATGCATACTTTTATCCTCCAACCAATCCGCTCTACAATGCTAGCATGGAAGAGAAACCTCCGTTGTTAGTGAAGAGTCATGGTATGTTAAACTTACGACATCCCGATTTTTCAAAACTTAATCAAAATAATTCCTCAGTTTCAGTCTTGTTCATCTTAAGATCATGTTTTCGTTTCAAGTATGTACTTTAGCTGTAACATAAATATTGCAATCAGCTATGCATGGCACATCGATCATTTTTGTTGACAATCTGAATCTACAGGAGGACCTACTGCTGAATCACGTGGATCCTTAAATCTGAATATCCAATACTGGACAAGTCGAGGTTGGGCATTTGTTGATGTCAATTATGGTGGAAGCACAGGTTTGTTCTTATGGTTCCAAGTTGTTTCTTCTACTTTACCTACAAGTTCCCATAATTCGCTACAGTTGTACGGTTGCATCTTTTCATCTTTATAGTTAGTCTTGCTAAAGTATTTCGTCTTGAGATTTCTTGGTTACGATGTCCCATTCTCACCATGTGGGCACACACGTGGGTTTATTGTGACAAAGTGTAACATTATTTTGAAGGTTATGGTCGAGAGTATCGAGAGCGGTTGTTAAGGCAGTGGGGAATAGTCGACGTTGATGACTGTTGTGGCTGTGCTAAATACTTGGTATGTTCTTTCTTCGCCTATTTTATGTGAACGACTTTGAAAGCATTTCCTAAACTTTTTTGGTTTGGGCAGGTATCTTCTGGCAAGGCAGATGTTAAGCGGCTCTGTATATCTGGCGGTTCTGCAGGAGGTTACACAACTCTTGCATCATTGGCGTTCAGGGATGTTTTCAAAGCTGGAGCGTCCTTATACGGAGTGAGTACAGAATCATTGCATCAGTGAAAAACATTTAGCTAAATGAATTCTAGCCTTATCTTTATATATTGTGATACTATTTCACAATCCACCGAATTCTCTTCAAATGCATGATGCAGGATGAATACCTTATAAACAACTGATAATTCATAGAAGTTTGGATTGGCTTTTCTTAACGCAGGTGGCTGATTTAAAAATGTTGAAAGAAGAAGGTCATAAATTTGAATCCCGTTATATCGACAATCTTGTTGGTGAGTCAAATGCATTGAAGAAAGCATTTATCTTTGCTTTTTGTTTTTGTAAATCGGTTACCAAAATTCTTGAGTATGTAATTGCAGGAGATGAAAAAGATTTCTATGAGAGATCACCAATCAATTTCGTCGATAAGTTCTCTTGTCCCATCATCCTTTTCCAAGGACTAGAAGACAAGGTTCTTATATTTTCCGCTCTTGGTTTATTCTTTTGTTTTGTTGGCAGTTCTTGAATGCATCTAGTAACAGAAGTCTTAACTAGATTTATCATATTCTGGATTCTTGATAGTTTTTAAATTCGAGATTTGGTTATCCATTTGCGAAGACAATGTCTTTCACTTCTATACGAAATTCTTAACGATTGGTTTAAAATGCTGAAAAAATTGCAGGTTGTAACTCCAGATCAATCACGTAAAATCTATGAAGCATTAAAGAAAAAAGGTCTGCCTGTTGCTCTTGTCGAGTACGAAGGAGAACAACACGGTTTTCGCAAGGTAAGGCTTTTGATCACTTGCATTAATAATAACAAGTCATAAGGATTAACAGTGGATTACTTTACTTATATACATTGATTAACAGGCGGAAAACATCAAATACACACTTGAGCAACAGATGGTGTTCTTTGCCCGAGTGGTTGGAGGGTTCAAAGTTGCTGATGACATCACTCCTTTGAAAATTGACAACTTCGACACTTAGAAAACGATGCTTAAATAGATATGTTTGGAAAAGATTTGCTTTTTTTTTATTATTTAGAGAAAATACATGCTTGGACTAACGTTTTCGGATAATTTGTTCATCAAAAGTCCAAAACCTTCTATATTCACTAGAATGGGAATGCCTAGGAGGTGGCTCGGCAAATAACCACAGTGTTAAGGTCAATGTTGGTTTGGGCCAATGTTGCTTAACGTATGTCTTTTCAGCTTTAGTCATTATCATCGAAATGGTTGATGAAGCTGTCAGTGATATGATATCGGTAGTTGGTATTACAAATACGATATCAGTATGGGCCTTGTCTTCTTCGATGCACCATTCAGGACAAATCGTTAAGTCTTTGATCCTTGTTTGCTGCTAATTGCTCTCCAATACTTCGCCACAGGTTTACTACCGTTGAAGCAACAAAGTACTCCAAAATTGTATTCTTGCATGTAGTTGTAAGGGGTGATTGGCTACTGACTTTCAAGACTTTAAAAGTAGGCTGAAGTCTTTTTTTTTTGCCAATTAGGCTTTTTCTACTTAATTTTTTTTGTAAGTTCTCAAAGTCTTTTTTATTTTTTCTTCTTTATTCTCTTTCTTTTTTAAAGCCTCATAAACTAGATTTTCAATTTTTCTTATTTTTTCTCCTAATAAATTATTAAAAGTTTTTTTTAATCTTCTCCCCAAAACAATTAAAACTTCTCTACAAGTTTACATGTACTTTTTCACAAAATACTTTTAATAAATTAATTATTATCAATTTTCTACCTTTTTTCTAAGATCCATTTCACTAATAATTATTTTATTTTTCATCATTACCATTAATTGAGTGTAAAAAAGTTATAGAATTAGTATTTTTTCTTGGTGCACAAAACAAAAACAAATTCGTATTTTAAAATAATATATACATTTCTCATATGTCATTCAATTATTTTATTAATTGCTTCATTATTATCCTATTTACTAATGTGTTTGGATATTAAATTTTGGTATGAAACAATAAATATTAATAAATATGTTTATTTAGAAAAAAAAATTCTAAACATTTGTCATTTATTTTAAATAAAGATTTTATTAATTAATAATTTTATTTTTAAAGACTAACTTTTAAATGCAATGTTTGGTTATTAAAAAATAAATGAACAATATATGTTTAGTTTATTTCTTCAGAATATTTATGTATTCATTTATTTATGAATTTTTGTATATTTTTAAATTTTATCATTAATAAAATTATATTGTTACATAATTTTTTTTTTATATAGTTAATATTAATATATAATAATAAAATAACAGTCACAACTTTTACAACTTTGTTCTACCAATCAATTTTAACAGTCAAAGTTTCTACAGCCAAATTCTCTTAAGCTCAAATTTTAAAAGTCGAAGCCTTTAAAGCCAAATCTAACAGTCTCTATCAATCGGCCTTATCATCCGAGTACCAACAAATTTTTTCTCTGCTTGTATGTCAATGATCATTTTGTAAAGCTCTCTCTTGCGAGGTCTGTTTGGAAACAAAAATACACTTTTAATTAGGAAAATATTCTAAAAAAAATCCGACTTATTTAATATTTGTCAGGTAAATAGACAGATTAATTTATTGTTGATATAAAAAACACATGACATTGTTAATTGAAGAAAAGAAGAAAAGAAAAATGTTTGATGTGTATTTTTCTTGCCACAAAAAAAAGTTCTATGCTTTGTGAAAAAATATTAAATAACTTGCTTTTTTGTAAGGAGTTTTCCCCTTTTAATTACTTTTAAGATATAGAAGATTACTCATTTAAAAAAAAAAAAACTGAGATTGATTAAGAGAAAAATCTTAGTAACATTAATCTTGTTGATATAAAGCCACGCCAGTGGTAATCCCCTAGTCAGAGAAAGAGGACCAAACTTTGAGAAACGACAATGGCGATGTCCGATCTTCCAAATGATTTGGTGGAGGAGATCATCTCTAGGGTTCCGGTAAAATCTATAAGAGCAGTAAGCTCTACTTGCAAAAACTGGAACACTTTATCCAACGATCATAGCTTTACGAGGAAGCTCTTTGGTAAAACAATAACAACAAAGGAAAATGAGTGTTTGGTGGTCATGATGATGGATTCTAAGGTTTATTTAATGAGCGTCAATCTCCATAGAATTCACAAAGAAAACGACGACAACAACATTAAATCATCTATCATGCATAAAGCTAAACTCATTAGCCTAAACGATGATGACATACTCAATAATACATATATAATTTTTCACTGCAATGGTTTACTGTTATTGTTAGGCTTCACCGACGATGGCATCAAGCTTGTGGTTACGAACCCTCATTTAGGGCAAACAAGGTGGATCAAACCTAGAAAAGCTAATTACCAGTTTTGTGACAAGTACGCTATCGGATACGAGAAGAAGAAGAACAACTCTCTTCGTACCAACAAAATGTTGTTATTTCATAAAGAATCCTTCTGCTTCCGGATTTATTGGTTTGAAATCTACAACTTTAACTCTGCTTCATGGAATGTTTTCTATTTCACTCGTGACTGGGAATTACCGTATTCTCAAGGCGTGTCTCTCAAGGGAAACACTTACTGGTTTGCTAGAGAGATAAATATAAGAGGAGAAAGAATAGATGATCCTCCTGACTTCTTGATCTGTTTTGACTTTACAACAGAGAGATTTGGACCGCGTCTTCACCTGCCCTTTCACTCTCATTCTGATGATACTGTGATTCTCTCTAGTGTTAGAGAAGAACAGCTTGCGGTGTTGATTAAGCGCTTCGATTTATGGAGGATGGAGATTTGGGTTACGACTAAGATTGAGCCTAAGGAGGTCTCATGGAACAAGTTGTTCTTAGCGGTTGATATGATACCACTGATCACTGCTTTTCAGTTTTGTAATGTGAGTTTTTTCATTGACGAGAAGAAGAATGTCGTCGTGGTTCTTGGTAAAGATGTGTTGAATACACGAAACATAGCTAATATTATTGGAAATGATGGATACTTTAAACAAGTGGATCTTGGAGAATCTACAAACAAATATTGTTACCCACTTGTGTGCTCTTATGTTCCAAGTTCAGTGCAAATCAAGCAAGCTACACGAGTGATGCATCATCATCACATTGTCTTGGTGGGAAAGGATGGCAGGATTATCTGTTTCGGGTATTTTGGGTTTCTTTATCTTTTATACATCTTTTTGAGTTATTTATGTTTTAGATAGATGTCTCTCTGGCTTCAAAGGGCGTTTCTTTCTTTCTAGGTTTGTCTATTTAAGACTTTTATATTTTCGATTATTGATATGTATATCGATCATAGTTATATCAGATAACTCAACATACATGGCCGCTGATATAGCAAATCTAAATACATATCCTTGTCGTTTGTATGAAACAGTAAAATGCATCGATCTTGAACTTAGTCCTTTGAAGCTTTCTTTAACCTTTGCTAATTAGCTGAAAAGAGAGAAGTGTTAATTAGGTCATATTTTTGTTTCACGTATCTGCTTTAGCCATACCACAACATAAAATCATAAAGTTTGCAATCAGCTATATATACAACATGCATCATTTTTTGTCGACAATCTTAATTTGCAAGAATACCTACTTCTGAGGGTAGGAATTTTTGTTGATTTCATTTATTGTGAAAGCACATGTTTGTTGTTATGGTCAAGTTATTTCTTCTACTTTACCAACATCTTTCTCAAAAGTCTGCAACCACAATTTTATTTGTTACACTTTTACAATTGCATACTTTAATCATTTTAGTCAGTCTCGTTAAAGTGTTTTCGTCTTGAGTTGGCATGTTGTGTTTTCAATGTCCCATTCTCCCCATGTTGGCACACAAACTTGGGTTTATTGTAACAAAGTGTTACAGTGTTTGAAGGTCACGGTCGAGAACGTCGATAGAGAGCAGTTGTTAGAGCGGTGAGGGATAGTGATAGAGAGCGGAAGCTAAATAACGGACGAGAACATAAAATCTCTAGAAGAACTCGGATTCACGAACGGATCTTGTTTAGAATGTTGAAACTTGACGAAGAAGCAATAGGGATAAGGTCGAGATCGGTTCCAAGGGATCGATATCAACAAGGTTTTGCAAGTTCTCCTTGCAGGGCTTGAACACAAGCTCTTATGGTTGAGAGTACTCTTCTCTAGGCTTTACACAAAGCTCTCCTAAAACTCTTTATTCAATCAATAGCTCATCACAAACTAAAGCAACATATACGCCTTATATAAGACGTTCATAAACGAAAACCCTAATTAAAAGAAATAATCGTATATACCCAATAAAATCCCAAATAAAAATAAAAGCCCATGTATCATCGGTGACGCTGCATCAGTCTCCTTGGGTTAGAGAAGATTCATCCTCGAATCTTGAGGCATTCGATATTGGAGATGCGCTGCATCAGTCCCTCCAGGGTAGAAAGATTCGACCCGAATCTTAAATCTTTGAAGATATCCTTTGTCCACCAATTCATAATACTTTATCTTAAGAACTTCATGGCTTTTCAGTTTCAGCATCAAGACTGACTTGCTAAAAATTCCCCCATAGAAAATCTTAGCTAAAACAATTGTGGATTCCAAGCTTCCTTGAATACGTGTGACCAATAAATCCTCTGCTTCCTTAGATCTTTTATCTCTAAAATATAAGATCCATATGTAACCACGTCTTATCTCTATGCTCTCATACCAACTTATATTTTTCACTGCAATGGTTTATTGTTATTGTTATACATCGCCAACGATGACATCAAGCTTGCGGTTACGAACCCTTATTTTGGGCAAACAAAGGTGGATCAAACCTAGAAATTTTTATCAGTTTTGTGACAAGTACGCTATCGGATACGAGAACAAGAAGAACAACTCACTTCGTAACCACAAGATCTTGAGATTTAATGATGGATCCGTCGCGAACTACCGAATTTATGAGTTTGAAATCTACAATTTTAACTCTGATTCATGGAAGGTTTTTGACTTCACTCCCGACTGGGATATCTCTTTTACTGACCTTAGCGTGTCTCTCAAGGGGTATACTTACTGGCTGATCCGTTCCAACGGGCTGATCCAAGAATATTATGCTCGAAGTCTGAGGAAAATGATGATCAAGAATTATTGATCATTGGGTTTTGCTGATCGTCATATCAAGAATACACACTTTTGTATTACCTTTGTCCATGAATATGTAGTAGAGACCAAAAAAGGAAGAGTTCCATTGTAAACATCAAGCTTCATAGCCAGAGGCCCTGCTTATATAGACATGTATCGAGTTACAACGAGTAATCAGAGACGCAAAAGAACAAGTTTATTCGATGTTTTCGATTTCACCATTCTCAAAAAGAAGGCCAGAGATGGCAGAGCAGCCAGGTCCTCCAGTTAGCCAGAGAATAAGAGGGTCTTCTTTTGGATTCCTATCAGACTTGATGAAGTAGTAGAACAGTTGCACTTCCTCTTCCTCATTAGCACCAATATACCTTCATCCACAAGAAACAATATCCTATGTCTTTTAGATTATCTCCAAACACAGAACACAGATTTAATCACACAAAGAGATTGAAAACAAACCCGGTTTCGAGCGCAAAGGGAAACCAGGAAGAAAATTGACGATAGAAGCAGAATCAAGAAGACAAGATGAAGAAGCAGAAGCAGCGACTTCAGAACAGAGGAAACGTAGTTGTTTGCCATTCCCTGTTTCAGATTCTGGTTAGCAATGTCTTTACGGAAAACAATTACTGCATCTTTATACTAAAACCCAAAAAAGTCGCCTACCAAACTCTTATCTTTTAGTTTTGGCTTCTTCACCAACGTTGTCACATTTTTTCATGGATAAAAATATTAAAATCTCGCAACCTTGATCCAATCAAGTATACTACTGAATGATCTTTTAGTTTTTTTTTTTCTTATTAGATCCATAATTGTACATCGTTGTAGATCTCCTGCACACTTGCCTCCATTAATTTGCAAATCTACTAATAAATCGCAGTAGTTGGGACTCGAACCCCAGACGTCTTGCTGTAGAAGCATTAATGAACCTTTGGTCAACCATTGGCCCAAGGGAGCTTCCACAAATGATCTTTTAGTTTAAACATTTTAGTGATAATAATATATATAACTTTAAATTAACTTATTTATACATGTAAATTAACTTTTGCTTCAAACAAATAGAAAACAAGCTTGTTGAAAAAAAAAGAAGGTGAAATGCAACTGTACACCAAGCTTGTTGAAAAGCAACACACATGTTGCTTACAAATTATGAGTTTAAATTCTATTCATTTATAGGGCCAAGGGTTCTCATATATATTTGGATGTGTTACTAGAATCATATTTTCTTGTCCGTTATACGTAAAGGCAGGTCCTCCCCTCTTTTAGAGAGGTTGGCCATTGATCCACCTTTGAAACATGATAGAGGCTTCCTCTGGTTTACTCTCTGCTGTGTGCCCACCTCCCTATAATCAAAACCCACACATCTCAATACAAGTAAAAAAACCGCAAATTAAAAATAATCGAGTAGATAAAATAGGAAAGAAGAAAGACTCTCTGCTATTAGAGCAAGCGGGGACCGAAGATACGATAAAGGTTTACAATTCTGGTTCGGGGCAAAATTTAAATCCAACTTTTGATTTTTGATTCCTTTTAAATTCTAATAACTTTCAAACTTCGTTGCACTCGTTGTATAAACGTTATTTTTCTTTTGAATATAATTTAACATTAGGTTAAAAAAAAAGAAAGACTTGCTTTTATAGTAGCAAATGTCATTTTGTTGGCATAAGTCCTTGTGTATCTGCCAAGCAAGAGAGTCAAGAGTGAATTTCAAAGTGAGTCTCCTATAGGGAAACAACAACAAAAAAAAGAATCCATTTATATACCCAGCGATTTGATTTTTGACCATCCATGGCCTCCAGTCATCAATAATTGAATAGTTGAGAGATCTTATCCAAGCTTGAGTTCCAAGGTAAGGTACTTCGAAATCATGATCACCACTATTCACCAAAAACCGCAAAAATTTTAGTCTTGAATCTTGTTAGGGACAAAACAACTGTTAAACTCTCACCTGTAGATGAGAGAACGATAACCACTGATGCTGTTATTCACATGGTAAGGCATGCTACTTTTAATGTCATTATTGTAAGGAATACTGTAATAACATCGTACCCATTCCCCTATACTCTCCTGCATGCATGCAATCATATTTATCCTCCTATCAGAATGACTCTGTTCCTTTACCAAGAACCTTCAAAATAAATTTGGTACCTTATTGATTTGAAGAGCTTCGCGCACAGTCGCGTCATTGGCCCAGTAGGTAGTTAGCAAATACCGATAAATCTACAAAAGTATATAAATTCCGTTTCTCCAAATTGTTTAACGGCTAATAGAGGACATTTAGATATATAGATTACTTACATAGCAATCTGGAGTTTCAGTTTCGCACAACGGATCTAGTATAAGTTGTTGGAATATTCTGTTTGTGCACTAAAAATAAATAACCACAAAAAAAAAGTGTCTGAATTTAGTGATCATGAATCTTTAATAACCACAAAATAAATAAGGCGCTTGAGTGTGTAAACCTTATTAAATTCTTCAACGAATTTCAAGCATTGTGTGTTACGTGGATGAACATTTGTATATTCTCCTTTACAGGTTTTCTTCAACGACTGCGAACCAAATGGTATTTTTTTAAAAAAACCGGTTTCCTTGTAAGGACAAGAAACAAAAGCAAAATCTAATATTGTTTCTAACCTCGTAGAGTTCATCAGATATCAGTGCCATTCCATGGGCAAATGGAATGCGGCTGTTACTACCAGTTGTATAGTCTGTTAACGGGTTACCGAGCACATAGCCCTGAAGATTTATTGGAGGATTGCAGCATTCATAATTTCCTGCATCACCATGCATGATTCTTTTGTTAGAATTATTAGGGATATTGTCCCACATCGGAAGTTGAGTAGGATCTTAAGTGGTATATATAAGATATGGGCCTCTCCACCTATTGTCAATTGGTTTTGAGTTGGAAGCCCATAATCTAATAATAATAATTAATTGAGAAAAAGGCTTGTGGGATTGATATTGTAAAACTATGTAGTGTATATACCTTTTGAGATTTCTTGAACGGTAGCGGGAACAACCAAACCGGAATAAGAATCTCCGGCAACATAGAAAGGGTTGGAGGAAAACACTTGATGCTTTCCTAGCCACTACACCACAACAACAACAAGAAAAATAGAAAAAGGATCCTAACTAATTTGTCCATGCACAAAGAAACGTTGCATCAAGATTTGCCATTTACTTTTTGAAGAAACTCATGGATCCGTTTGGCTTCTCCTGAATCACTAGGTTTATTAAATTGTTGAGTTCTTGAATAGGAAAAGCCAGTTCCAACAGGCTGATC
>Ga0041059_1001505_pt1 | contig 18398 bp, 4 predicted proteins | sample AraColnosormetaG_FD_56232 | JGI IMG/M metagenome (GOLD analysis project Ga0041059, IMG submission 56232) | Arabidopsis roots microbial communities from North Carolina, USA - Col MF nosort | ecosystem: Host-associated > Plants > Roots > Unclassified | place: USA: North Carolina | collected 2013-09-02
AAAATCAAAAAAAAAAAAAAAAGTCAAAATAACAATGGATTTTAACTACAAAAAGTTTCAAGTTTATGGGCCATTTCAAGTTTGAAACTTTTGTTGTTTTTTCTATCTAACGAACTCAAAAAGAGAATATGATGGCTTTAAGGTATGAGTTTGGTGTTGTACTCTTACTCACGTCTCTTTACATTTATCATTGTATAACAAAATAAGATTTTAATAGTAACTTTGAAATGATTCTTAAGCAACTTAAAAAGCGAGAGAAGAGAATGTTTACGTCGTCGATAACCTCATAATGCGGATTATTCTTCCTAACACGTTACCCTCTACGTACCCCACTTGATAAGCCAGTTTACACTTTCCCTTCCAATTTACTTTTTCTAATAAAATACTTTTGTCTTCCGTCGTCAAACAAACAAATGTATGACTTAATAAGTTCTATCAAAATGAACGTTCATATACTCAGCTGATTATAATTGACGCAACTTAAAAAAAACAGAATGAAGACTCATATATTGTAACATGGCTTGTATCAACTATAAATAATATTTGTCTAGAATAAAGACTCCGATGGTGGTTGAAACTTCAAACTAAACCACCCAGGACACAGCTTAACGTATCATTATAAATTAAAGATAGGATAGTACCATACTAGTTAGTAATTTGACTATTTATTAACTACACAAATTTTTAACAGATTTAGAACTTGAGTGTTATACATATTGAAAGTACCTGTAACTTGATTTTATCAAATCAGATTTTAAGTACTTATTAAAGGCTGAAGCATATGAAAATATAAATCAATTTATATATGACTTGTTGAAGCTTTTAAATTAAGGAGCGTATCAAAAAACTTAAAACACACAATTAACGCGCGTGTCCACGCTCTAAGCAAAGCGAGTGAAACATATTAATTTACACAATCGAACCGTCATTAATGTTATGGGTTGTCTCCTATTTCTGGTTTAAAAGAGATATTAACTTAAATCCCACGTCACCAAATATTAAAAATAAAATAAAAATAAACAAATTATATAAATTTCTTAACGCACAATTTGTTGTTTTCCATAATTCCATTTACCCGAAACCCTAATCCCCAATTTCTCTTTCAAGTTTTCGATCACGATCTCTGGAAAATTAAGAGAGAAATTCAAAAACTTCGGGAGTTCAAAGTCTCATTCAGACATTCCAGAAGGTGATCTCTTGTTTCAGTTTTTCTCCCTTTTTGTTGATTGTTTCAATATTGGTGTTTTATCCTTCGATCTCTATGAAAGTTGTTTCAATTGGATCGAGATTCTTCGCTGTTTATTGATTTTACGATACCCTTTTCAATCGTTTGGAAGTTTTTTTGGTTTGTCCTAATTCGAATTATTCTTGCTGTCTGAAGAATCTGTTTGGAAGTAAATTTGGATTAATCTTGCTTAGCTTGTATCTCCTGTGATTGATCGCGATTACGTTGGTTCTTCTTTCTGTTTACGCATAATTTTACTGATTCATCTAAATTTTGTTGCGGCTTTCTTATGATCTGTGTTCCAGAGTTTGTGGATTATTACATCAAACTATATGTTTTTAGAGTTGTTTGTTTTATTAAGAATGTATGATCTTCTGCTTTGGATGTTTGCTCACATATGGATATTTCTCTTTTGCAGGTATTCTAGTCGACTGAGTAAACAATCATGAGAATCAGAAAAGGAAGTAGAGTTGAGGTATTTAGCAACAAAGAGGCGCCTTATGGTGCGTGGCGATGTGCTGAGATTGTCTCGGGTAATGGACATACCTACAATGTTAGATTTTACTCTTTCCAAATTGAACACGAGGAGGCAGTTATGGAGAAAGTTCCAAGGAAGATAATTAGGCCTTGTCCTCCACTTGTGGATGTTGAGAGATGGGATACTGGTGAATTGGTGGAAGTTCTTGATAATTTTTCCTGGAAAGCTGCCACAGTTCGAGAGGAGTTATCTGGACATTACTATGTGGTTCGCTTACTTGGGACTCCAGAAGAACTCACATTTCACAAAGTTAACCTCAGGGCCCGAAAGTCGTGGCAAGATGAGAGATGGGTTGCAATTGGAAAGGTAATTTATTTTCATCCTATATGTTATGCTCTCACTTTTTACATCTAATATACTCTTGTTAATGTCTTTTTTTCTTTTCTTTTCTCCATTAAGATTTCCGGCTTAGTCATGATGTCCCCTCTTCCATTTCTAAGAAGTTCTGGGTCTGGTTGGGGGTGGCAATCTGCATTGTCTTGCTACGATATTGTTTGTTTGAAATGATTTTTTAACTAATGTGCTGATGAGCTTACATGTTGACTAACTGGCTTGTAATCATTTTCTCAGATATCTGGTTCTCTGAAGTCATCCACACTGACTGGATCAGACGTACATCAGAAGCTACAGCCCCACAGGAACAGCATGCCTCTCCACGAGCCTAGCGTGGTCTCTGCTAGATTGTTAAAGAGGCCGTCACCTTACAACTGGTCTGAATGTGCTGAATCATGTACAGGAAACCCTAAGAAGATGCGTTCATTGGAAAAAGAAGGACAGCAGCAAAAGGTAGATGCCATTTCTTGCCGACCAGAAAACAGGGGTGGTAAATCTCACGTGCAAGCTTCCTTAAACAATCACAAAACTGGTTACTGTCAAATTGTCAGGGTAAGATCAAAAGGGTTTAGTGAGAGTGTTCGTGCTGATGATTGTTCTGATAGCGATGTATGCTCAGTTGGTAGTTGTAGTGCTACTAGTTATGATGAGAGTAACATGCCACCTTGTATGCTAGATGGCTCTACTCAACAGGCAGACTCATGTAGCAGCGATGCTGAATCTTCTTGTGGCCTGGGGGAAGAACCAAGGTGGAAACATTCATCAGTTGGTGATGGAGCAAGAAATTCTTGTAGGTCGGAACTATATTCTTACCGCAGTACTCTGGGGGAATTATTTTCTTCTGGTCCCCTAAGTTGGGAGCAAGAAGCATCATTAACTGATCTTCGTCTTTCTCTTAATATATCAGATGATGAACATTTGATGGAGGTAAGAAATTTGATATCTACTGGTACCCGCAGTCAATTTTGTTAGTATCAATCAGAATTCAAATTTTTCTTTTTGATTTCTATGGTCAAGTCTGATCTACCTGTCTTGGATATACTTTCCTGAAATGTGGAATCAACTGTCATATATTGTTCTTTTTCCAGTGGATTTTATAAGTGTATAGACAGCAGATACAAGTATGTATGGAAATTCTGATTAGAATGAAAGTTTCCGAGGTTCTTTTCTATTGCTTTATCAGATTTCCCTTAGATTCCTTTATTGTAATTCCTGGAGGATGTTAAAGCAAAATTCATGTATCGATACTCTGAGATGTCATATTTTGAAGGGCTGTCTTCTGTTCATTAAATCTGTAATATCAATTTTATAGCACGATTTTCTGTTCCTCGTTTCGTGTTAACTTTCCACACTTGTGTGTTGATATACTTGATAACAAGATGGGTCAATCGTATTTTCCTATGTGGATTTTACTTCAGTGCAATATGAAGTCTGAATGTCTCATCTATTGAGTGCTCCTTCCTGTAGCTCTATGAAATGTGTTAGTGTGAGTTTCCTAGTCATTCCTCTGAACAATATTGATTTCCCCCTGCATTTTTCAGGAACAATGTTGCCTTATCCGGGCATGCAGACCTTTTGCTTCTAGAGGTCTAACTCTGATGCTGGGGTTTACACCTTCTCCCTTGACCATCTGAGTGGTGCAATACCATACCTGTTCTCCCTCAAAACATAACTGACTTCTATGCCATTTTTATTTTGTCGCTATCTTGATATTGCGGCTTGTTTCAGGGGCTTCTTTCAGGTGTCCTGGAGTCTACTTTGTCCACAGGGACTGAATGCTGTGGTTTGAGCAGGCTTCCTTATTTGCAGTCTGGTTGGATAATTTTGCTGACATCATGTCAAGTTCTGAGTAATATTTCTTTACACTTTTTCGTTCACTCGATATATGTTGCGGTGCTATCTTTTGTGGTGTTGTGTCTCCTCTGGTTGCTTTCTTAGAAGTGCATGATGTAGATGCTACCATATTTTTACTATTACTAGCTCTCTAAGCCTAATACGTTTAGATGTAGAACACAACGTTGTTTCAGTTACATTGGTTCTATTTTCGGTGTTTTTTCCAGACGCATAGCCTATTGATGCTTATTCTTTCTGGAAATAAGTGTTGTGGCCTACTGAGAGGTAAGTGTGCAATGGCATGAATGGGGTTAATGTAATAGATGCTCATCCAGAAAATGTGTTTGTGATCGGTGTTGATTCGTTATTCTGATTTGTTCTCATGACTTACTTTCATGGAAAATTATCGAGATGAACGGGAACACATGCCTGCTTTCTTACTTAGTTTGTCGCATGTGCATTGTGATCGGAGATTGTCCAAGCTCACTCTTCAGATGTCTCCAGCAAAGGTAGGTTGTTTGCATGGCAGTATGAAACTCTGAAGCAGAATCCATTAATTTTCACAAAGGTATGGATCCTTTTGAAAGATGTGTCGTGGTTCTTCAAAGTTTAACATGTTTTTCTTGAGTAGTTTGCTTGCTTATAGAATCAAAACGAGTTTCGTATCTTCAACCAGACTTTCTTTGGCAATTAGTTACTACTGCTACTTATGCAATGCAACCTCTGGCAATATTGATTGATTTGCGTTATGTTTTAATGGTTATGAAAACTGACTCTTCGATATAAGAACTTGTGAAGTAAAAACTCTATGTGATGAAATTATGAATGCTGAGGATGTTGTTATTACGAGCAATGAGATGTCTTTTTTTAAAAAAAAAAATTTGGTTGCTTGCTTGCAAGAGGACATCTTAGCATCAAATTTGAAACCGAAAGCTGACTCAATTCTGGTAACTACTGGCAGTAACAAGAAAACAAGTCATGAACCTGCAATTTCATTCTAATTCTACACAAGATGCAAATCTCAACTTAAATTCACTTTTAAAACTTGTTATTATTGTAAATTTTTTGAATAATACAGTTGGAAGTAAAAATCCACCGTACCAGTGTACCGGTAACGTGGAAGTATAAACCAATTCGCCAATCTCTTTCTTCCTATCACAATTTAAAGACAGCGACAAAATTAGACGGTTAGAATGCTGAGTTATACCGGGTTATTAAGATAACCTTTGTTTTCGTTAACCGAACAAACGCGACTGAGTTTCACTGGGAAAAAAAAAAAAAGAAGAAGCTTCTTTAGCTTTTGTGACGAATAGGAGGGAACTGAGTTTTAGGTTCGTCTTGATACGGCTTACTCTGTGAATCGAGAAGAAATTGAATTCGTTTTTTTCGTCTTTCTCTGCAAATTAACCCATTTGACTGTTTGTAGTTTCTTTCGCAGATTTATAAAGTTGGTCTTCTTCTCTTCTAATCGGATCGATTCTGCTTCCGGTTAACCGGTTTTGTTCCCCGGCGACAATCAGCAATCTCCTCCCCGGCCAATGATATACACGTTGACGAGAGGTTCGCTTCTCGGCTCTACCTGTAAGCTACGCTACTCTTCTTTATTTTCTTATCTGAGCACAGCTGCGCTGAGATTGGGTTTTGAAAACCCTACTAATGGAAATCCGATGGATAATTCTTCGCATCACATTGGTTATGTAAATGGGTTTAACGGTGGAGAACAATCGCTTGGTGGGTTTCAGCAGAATTCATATGAGCAGAGCTTAAACCCTGTTTCTGGGCAGAATCCGACGAATAGGTTTTATCAAAACGGATACAATCGGAATCAGAGTTATGGGGAACATAGTGAAATTATTAATCAGAGAAATCAAAATTGGCAAAGTAGTGATGGTTGTTCCTCGTATGGAACTACTGGAAATGGAGTTCCACAAGAGAATAATACTGGTGGGAATCATTTTCAGCAAGATCATAGTGGTCATAGCTCGTTGGACGAATTGGATTCGATTTGCAGAGAAGGGAAGGTTAAAAAAGCTGTTGAAATTATTAAATCATGGAGAAATGAGGGTTATGTTGTGGATTTACCTAGACTGTTTTGGATAGCACAGCTTTGTGGAGATGCACAAGCTTTACAAGAAGCCAAAGTTGTTCATGAGTTTATTACTTCTTCGGTTGGGATTTCAGATATCAGCGCTTACAACTCGATAATCGAAATGTACTCTGGTTGTGGTTCTGTGGAAGATGCATTAACCGTTTTCAATAGTATGCCTGAGAGAAACTTGGAGACTTGGTGTGGTGTTATAAGGTGTTTTGCAAAGAATGGGCAAGGGGAAGACGCCATTGATACGTTCTCTCGGTTTAAACAAGAAGGAAACAAACCTGATGGTGAAATGTTTAAAGAGATCTTCTTTGCGTGTGGTGTTCTTGGTGACATGAACGAGGGACTGTTGCACTTTGAGTCCATGTACAAAGAGTATGGAATTATCCCTTGTATGGAACATTACGTGAGCCTCGTTAAAATGTTGGCGGAGCCTGGTTATTTAGATGAAGCCTTGAGATTTGTTGAATCGATGGAACCAAATGTAGATTTGTGGGAAACCCTGATGAATCTATCACGGGTTCATGGGGATTTAATTCTTGGCGACCGGTGTCAAGATATGGTTGAGCAGCTTGATGCAAGTAGACTGAACAAAGAGTCAAAGGCGGGTCTTGTACCTGTGAAATCATCAGACCTAGTAAAAGAGAAATTACAAAGAATGGCCAAAGGGCCAAATTATGGGATTCGATATATGGCAGCTGGAGATATTTCTCGTCCAGAAAACAGAGAGTTGTATATGGCATTGAAGAGTTTAAAGGAGCATATGATAGAAATTGGTTATGTACCTCTATCTAAACTTGCATTGCACGACGTGGACCAAGAGAGCAAAGACGAAAACCTTTTCAATCATAATGAGAGATTCGCTTTCATCTCGACATTTCTTGACACTCCTGCGCGTTCGTTAATACGAGTAATGAAAAATCTACGTGTATGCGCAGATTGCCATAACGCATTGAAGTTGATGTCAAAGATAGTTGGGAGAGAGTTGATTTCGCGAGATGCAAAGAGGTTTCACCATATGAAAGATGGTGTTTGCTCCTGTAGAGAGTATTGGTAACGTCTTTCCACACAGAGAGGAGGAGCAAACACACATTTAAGGATTACAATGGAAACATGGTTTTAGTGTTCATTTTTTTTTGCAGGATGTTTTGTATTTGTCCACTCAGTGAGGAAGAAACATTCTTAAATCACAAGATCATAAAATTTCACGGTTCGATATGATTGACCAGAGTAATTTCTTTTTTCTTTGTCAAATAACATTAAGCTTTAAAACAACAACAAAAACAGTGGGCCACTGGGCCTAAAAGCCCAATTTCTCACTAGACGCGAGAAACCCACAGTGACTGTCATCATTCATTGTCCCGTGAATCAACTCGTCGCCGCAAGCTCACGGCCTCCGAGCACTGAGAAGCTTAACGTCGTCGATCACCGGTCCACATAAGCTCGAGAAATCGTCGTTTCTCATCGCGTAAAACGTACTGTAGAACATAACTCTAGTCCGACTCGAGACAGCGACGAATCTCAATGACGATCGCTTGAATCCTCCTTTCCCTTTCGATTCATACGGGACCTTGATCGTGTCTTTTCCGGCGAAAGCTTCGACGATCATTGATCCGGCGCAAGCGTTGCTAGCATCTCCGACAGAGAAGGATAGGACGTAGGTTTTTCCAGGGATAGTGCGGACAACTTGTGCGACGGCGCTTTCTTTCCCGGCGACGAGTTCGACGGCGCGACGGCCTTGAGGAACGGAGAAATGATCGGAATCTATGTATTTGACAGCTTTAAGAGACTCGACCATCCAACCAGGTAACGGAGAGTGATCGTCGATGGAGTTTGGTGGAATCAAAACACCAGATGATATGTTTGGTAAAACCCAAGGACCTTCTTCGAATCCTCCGTTCTTTAGAATGTTCTCTGCAAAACAAAAATAAACCCAACATGTTTTAGATATTTCCGTATTTGCCCCATTAAGAATATTTTTATTCAAACGAGACCCCAAATTAAGTATAAGAAAAGAGCACTCACTATTGGTGGGACGAGGAGGGAAAAGGGCTCGCATAGCAACACCATCAATGAGAGGTCCACAAGCAGGATCTTCCTCAACACCTGGATTATGTATCACTATATCTGCATAGTCACTTTGGGCCTTAAAAGCCCACGAATACAAATCCCAACCTGAGCTACTATACACTGTTTGTATCGGCATCACTGCATGGTGAGGAGCCACGGAAACGTTTAACCGCTCGTCTTGTGCGCATGTTCGAGCAGCACTGAACGTTATCGAATAGTACGACCCTTTCTTAACGCTGATTTTTTGTTTGATTGAGGCTTCGTTGCCTAGACGTACTGCGAATGCGCCTTTAGGCACGACAAGGATCATGTCGCCTTGTTTGTGTCCTGAGGGAATGTACTCGACAAAGCCTGAGAGTTCCCAGTTTGGGATTGCTGTTATGTTGATAACTTGTGTTCCTTTCATGTCCGAATGTCGTGGACCGAGTTCGAAGTCACCGTTTGGTAGTAGTCCTGTTTTGTTTTGTTAATGTAATCAAGTTACAAAAACAAAACTAGTTAGGGATTTGTTGTGAAATTTGATTTAAACGATAGTGATTTGCTGACAATAATATTTGAACTTCAACTGCATCTAGTCACCTAAAATTGACAGTGATTCTAGGTAAACAAATTCTCAATCTTGCTATTTTAGATCTGTATATGAATAAACAAGTGATCAGTGTATAATAATTGAATAAAAAGTTGGAAGTATGAAATATTTAAATGATTAAAAAGGTTAGTTACAGATGGGAAGGTGAGGGTAATTTAGTGACACATTTATTGAAAACGATTGACTAAACACCATGTGCATTTACAGATCTGTCTCGGCGTAGTGTTCAACATGTTCGTCAAGCTAATAGGTCATTCTTCATGATTTGTGGTGCAATATAAATGAATTATTTTGACGACAAACAAAATTTTGGACACACAAGTTATAAGAAGCTGTACAAATTTTTATAACACGAATTTCTTAAATACTAGAATATTGTTGGAACTCACTACGAGTTTCTTTTGTTGGTTTGGCTAGTATATAGACAAGATACGAAAATGCGAGATTTCTACGGAAAAGATAAAGAACGAGGGATTTACCATCATTGAAGCAAAAGGCAACGTAGAAGAACGAGTGAAGGAGAAGAAGCACTATCACTCCCATCTCTTTCATTTCTTTCGAATTTTTCTACCCCAAATTGATATGTTGTATAAAATTTTAAACTTTCAAAAAATAAAATAAGGATTGGAGAAGAGTGAGCGAGAGAAGGAATGTTTAGTGGGAGTGGAATAGAACGAGGAGGAGAGAGAGCTCTTATATGCAAAATTGTGCAAGAAAGGCCCCTTTCCTTTGTCTAAATTATGACTTTGCCACTAGTGACTTATGTCGGAACAACATTGGTCCGGTTTTTTTATTCATCGTTCCTTGGAAATGGGTCACTTTTTCTTAGAAGGTTTGACTAAATAACACTGTCGATTTTTGGTTTGGTTGAATAAATTCGCAAATTGCCTATATTCCATGGTAATTCTAGTGTTAAGTCGTGATTCCATCATCTATTCGTTTTTTAAGCGTCGTCTAGATTGTATTCATTTAACTTTGAGTAACGATACCTAATGTCATAATTGTTGCATAAAAAGCACTGATATTCGTATTTTCACTACGAGATATCTTTCTTTTTGTTAGATTACCGAAAATAGATTAAAGATGAACAACTACGATATGTATATTACGATTTGGAAAACGATAACTATGTGATTAATTAATGGTAATATAATTGCGGGGGTGAAGAGGACAAAAGCTGTGGGACAATGTGGTCTCTCACATGCCTATTTCACATTGGTTCTCGCATCGCCACAAGTTAAAGTTGCTTATGTTCCGAGTTATCCTATCACAAACACATAACGAATAATATAAATATTATTTATTATCAGAAAACAATTCCGAATCAACCAAACAGTTGCTTCGAAAGCTTGGTCTGTGTGCCAAATCCATAGCAAGGTATATGGGCTCAAGTTTTTTTCATGGGTTTGATCGGTAACTTTCAGTCACATTTGTAACTTAGTCGTTGTAAGAAAGACCAATCAAGCAAATTGTTTTAGCGGTCTATTCAATCAAAGGGGTTTGATAAAATGAGAAAAAGTGTTGATCGAATCATTATTTAAATTTTCGAAAAATAACTCTTACAATATTCTTACGAGAAAAATATAGGTTTTTAGACAAATAACAAGACCAAAAAATATAATTTCATATACTGTTAGAATCGTTAAACGCATCACACATGCCCCAACAATCCCAAGTGTGAAGTATAAATTATAAAACCATGCGGACTCTTTGTTTACTTCAATAGTTTAAAGTTTAAACAAATAATGGTCCGACTTCGATCTAAATTAATTTAACTAGTCTTTTTCCAACTTTTATCATCATGTGCTTTCTTAGATTTAGTCTGCACCTTTGTCGGGAAATAATCATCGATATTCTTAAACCAAACTAAAAAAACCATAGATGAACATGACCAACATAATCACAAACTATCTAAGCATATTGGGACTTTTTTGAAATATTACAATAAAATAACTAACCAACCATTACTATATAAATTAAACGATGAAACATAATTGGCTTTTTTACATTATAGTATACTTATAGTCTTAGATATAAATGTGGTCGGACTTTTAGCATAATGTGAATAAATGCATGTATCAATTACAGAAAATTTTCTCGAGTGTCAAAATTAATTTCTATAGAAGACTATGTCAAATTGTATGGAAAAAAGGAGAGTATGAGAAAATTAAACATAAATAGACAATAAAATACTTTGTAAAGGATTGTTATCCTTCGCTCGTCGTCAATCGTAAATCTGATCCATGAACATATATAATTTAATGTAGAGCAATATATGATATTTAAAATTTAAAGAATAATCGAATTTTGTCTCTGCAGCGTCAGAATTGATGGATCACTGCAAATGCCACCGACTCTCTTAGCGGTGCTTTTATTGCACAAATTATTGTACTAAAAAACATATTGCGTGTGCTTATAAATACATACACATGCATTGTATAAGTATAAATTGTGTATCAAATAATGCATTATTTATCTCTAACATGCAATTGTTGCTAATATGTTATTTTTTGTTTTGACAATTGTATCTAAAATGTTCCATTAAGCAGCTTCCATGTCTAATATGTGTGTCTAGAGTTAATGGCCAAGTGGTCAATTCTCCCATGCATGTCACCACTACCAGTATATCTAGAATGAAAGTGGTCTAAAATACTAAGAAGAAATTAATTGTTTTTTTGGATAAAATTTGGAAAAGGAAAAATATTAGTAAACACAAAATGTTTATAGGTGTCATGTATGAGTTAAGTAGTCTGAATAAAGTTAGGTTCAGTTAAAAGATTTTAATTGTATGAAGATGGACGTATAACTCTGTGTGTTTTGACTTGGTGGTTAAACCTAAATTTATGATTTTCGGCCATAAAACCGGGGCCACACAGCCATGTAACTTTGGCTTGATGTTAACCCTGGATCCACATTACTATTAAAAAGATTTAGCCATACATGCATGGGAAAGTGGACCACTAAACGACATTTGACTATATATCGTCTTTCTTGATTTGCAAAATTACTAATGTTTAGTTTAGTAGAATTCAAATCTGTAGCCAAACTATTTAATGTAACTTATGAAATCACAACCTTGACTTGTGGTGCCAACGGGCAACGGCAATGTCATATACATCATAGTTGTTTTAGATTATTTTTATATATGTTTAAAACATCAACTATTTATTATACTACAATTATTTAACTACCTATCAAGTTTGAGAGCCAATTGTTATAAATTACAATCTCACATCTGTTATTCAGAACTAATTAATTTACTTGTATGGGAAATTTATTTATATGGTAACAAAAAGAAAGAAAATTGTAAATAGTTTACTCAGGAAAGAGTAGAGAGAATGTTGATAGAAAAAGAGTGATGATAAGAAATTGTTTGCATGGGAGCGAAATAACGGAGAAGACATAGAAGAAAAGGACAAGACAGCCCCAAAAAGATCAAGACTTGCGTCTTGGGGAATGCAGATTAACACTGACTGCTGCCTTTGTGTATGAATGGAGGAGACACGCGATCATCTTTTTCTCCACTGCTCCTTTGCGAGAACGATATGGACTCTTGCCTTGCAACGTCTGCACTTGTCCCCACAAGTCTTTGGTGAATGGCAGGATCTAATACTTTGGTCTAGCTAGGGTAAAGAATCGTGCTTCTCCGCAGACCCTTCGATTGCTGCTTGTCCATGCCCTGGTTTACAGTGTTTGGCGACAAAGGAACAACCTCATCCATAACAACATCGTAGTGATGCCGCTTACAATCTTCAAGGAAGTAGACCGGCTTATCAAAAACTCCATTACTGTTAGGCGGAAGCGAAAGAAGTTCAAGAATCTTATGTCACTTTGGCTCAGCTAAAGAATCCTAATCTTTATTTCTTTTCTCTGAGATTGTGTAGAATCCAAATGATTCCTTGTTTTTTTTATTCTTTTTTGCCAAGGAACACTTACTCTAGGTCTTATTGTAACACCTAAACCTTCATTATAACTTTCTTAGCAAAAACAAAAGACAGCCCCCCAAAAAAAAAAGTAAATATCCAAAACATACACCAATCTTAAAACCAATAATATGAAACTAAGACTGACCCTTTTTATATGTCACATCTGTCTCTGTCAGTAATGAGTATCCACCTTGTGTACAACCTTAATTTTTACTTCCATGGACCATTCAAGATCGCATGTTTTTGTCTACAACACATCTTCTTACTTTCGTAGTTTATCTATTGATTCTCCATTTGGTTGCCACAATGTTCATAGTTTCATATGATGGTTTGTAAAGCCCTCAAAACTAGCCTAGAAGTCGAACCAAAAACATCATTTTAGGGAATATACTTGAATTTGTGTCGAGTCTTAACTCATCTAATCTTCTTGTTACCATCTCATCTCTAAATTCAAATCCATATTTCTAACATTTGTGGTTGGCTAAACGAAAGTGAGCAAAAGAAAAGGATGAGAGAGAGAGGGGACAGAGAGGAAGATGGGTAACTAAAAGAATAGATCTGGCCTGAATCTATTAAAGGCTTGAGTTTCAGTCTACACACTCACATGCAAATGCTCTTTTCTGGATATGAAATATTTATATACATAACATGGGTCTCTCTATCTTATGAATGAATGATTTTACACCCTGTCCGATAAGTTATAATAAGTTAGTTTTTGAAATCCAAGTTTCATTTCCCCGATATGCCCAAAGGATCTCTTTCCATCTTCTTACACTTGCCGGTTTATCTCCTCCACAAGTAGATTTTTTGTGTATTCGTCGATTATGTTTGAACTCAACGTAAGAATTTTCGGTTGCCAAGGCCGATCATATAATAATAGTACGGATGATTCCTTCCTATCTTTTTAACTCAGTGAACTAAGAGACAAAAAGAAAACACACACCCATAGTCCCATACCATAGACTTGGACAGTTCAACGACTGGCTTTATCGGTGCCTAATAAACTCATAATTCTCTCCCATTAATTTCTCACATGAAACTGTCAATGCAAAGGATACATCAACATGGCTCGACCAAATTCCCAAGAATATGGAATCATGGCACTTCTACATTTCAATGCATAAAACTTAAACGATTCTGAGAGACCAATTATAAGAATAAAAGAGCAAACCAGACCTCGAAAATGATAAATCATCGAGACAGACTTGAGTTGCGTCGTCGATTTTATTCAAGCCAGCAAAAGCGATAAAAATGTAACTAGCAACATATCCACTTAGGAAAACTATCACAGATTTATGCTTTTTCAAATAGTAAATAGCTCTGTTCAGAAAGTGAGCACCAAAATATCAATGTTGCAGATTTATGCAGAGAAGCAGCGTTGACCACAAGAAAAGGGGAAAGGAATGCTTATGGGAGTGTGCGCTGGTATAGTGGTAGAGCTCCCAAGGCCTCTCGTTCCTTGCTTTCCCTCTCAACCTGCAAATCACAACATAAAGACAGGGATGATGACAACGATGATGGGCTATCCTTACAGAAAAGTTACACTCAGAACTTTTCAAACATTGCAAACATTTTCTTTATGATGCAATACTTCATGAAATAGGGAAATTGAAGATCTGAAAAAAACATATTGCTTCAAATAACGAAGGAAAAGACATGCATCTCATCAAAGTTTTCATCATTGTCAATGCAGGGAAGCAGATAGGCCCAAAAGAAAGAGGAAACTTTACTTCAAGAAGGAATAGTACGCTTTTATGACACTGAATTGCAGTTTGATTGTTCCTACCCTAGACGCAGATAATGATTTCTATGTTAGTTCATCAAAAAGGAGACTTACAAGAGCAAGCATGTCCTGAAGATAGCCACGGAATGGGGTCTGCACCGCCTGTATATGAAATAACCACATCAAATAAGAAAGTTACAATATCCACAACACTACCTAACAGTTGCAATTTCTGATAGCTTAATCAATTTTGGAAAACTAAAAGAGCCTTATACTTTTAAAGTTGTGAACTTTTGATAGCTTAATTAAGCCAGCAATAATAACAGTTACATTCTTATCTAATAACAACATCAAATAAGAAAGTAACAAAAATCGAAAAGTCTAAACCATAGAGTAATACAATAGTATACATGCAAACACCACTTTACTTTATTGAAAGGGAAAAAAAAAGATGTAACAAGGATTCAACCTTTCATCAATCCAAAATTTCCAATAATCTCAAGCAACAGCAGAACAAACACAGTAACGCAAGAGACAAGCATAGACTATGCATAAACTAGTTTATATACATCTAAGCTCCACAATCACAAAATCCCCAAAGTAAAGTAATATCTTCTGATGAACTAGTTTCGATTTCAATTTGATATCTTAATTTCTTCATTTTTCTAGCATTTAATCAATATTCGAGCTCAAATGCCTGGGTTACCTATCCATATTCTAGATTGATTCTAACAACATCAATTTCATCCAAAGAAATAGAGAATGAAGAATTATACCTGAAGATCCTTGGGGAGGTACTCGTGCTTCATGGAGAGGTCCATGGCACGCTTGAGACGCTGGTTACGAGCATCAACGACCTCCCTGGGCAATCTGTTCATAGCCTCTTTGATGTCCATACTGTAATACTGATCGTACAGATCATCGTACCTCAGACCTAATTAATCATTCAAACCAAACAAAACAAAGCAGATTCAGATTCACTCATGAACATTGACAACAAACTCGGATTTCAGAAATTAGGGTTATGGATCGAGAGAGATCTGACCGTATCTGCGAAGGCGAGTAGATATGGCTTTCATATGCATACGAGCGAGGAAGTTCTTCTTTGGATCGATGAATGCTTTCAGAAGCGACGCCATTTTTCTCTGTCTCTCTCAATTTCAGATTTTCTCTCTTTGTGCCAATGAAAGAGACCAAGCTGCTGTGTCTACAACAACTCCTGACCTGAGAGAGGAAATAATCACATAAGCTCTGCTTCACGTATTTATTTGGGCCTTAAGTGGCCCATCTAAGCTTCACGTATTTTTGACATATATAGGTCACGTACTCACGTAGTAATATTTGGGCCTTAAGTCGCTCAGCTGTAGCGTCATTTAAGGCCCAGTGATAACTTGTATTTAGATTATAAACTAACTTGTCTTAATAATTCACAAGAAGCACCAGTGGTCTAGTGGTAGAATAGTACCCTGCCACGGTACAGACCCGGGTTCGATTCCCGGCTGGTGCAAATTTTTAGTGACCCTTTTGTTTCGTGTTTCACAAATACATGCATTTAACTCTTATTCGATCCTACTTAAAAAAAAAAAATGGGGGAAATTTAAGTTGTAAAATCCACTAAACTCATGTGAATGTTATGTATAGGCAAAGCTAGTTGTATGAATGGTAACTAGATTAATCACAAAATTGATATACCAGTTGTGAAAAAAGAGGGTTTAATTTAATAGCTGGAATGAGAAATGATAATCTTGTTATATAGATGAGGTAAGTTAAACAATTATAATTGTATCTTCATTCTTTACTCTAGACGAATTGGATTCCGGCTAACACCACTACTTGAGAGTTGAAAGGCATGTTTTTGTCTGCTTATGATTAAATTAACTTAAAAAGTGATTAAGTATCGTCTCAAGTTGCAAGTGTAATTTAAGGTTAAAATGTTGTGACTTTAACAAAAATACTCTCAAATCTTGTGTTCCCACTTTCTTAGCAAAGCATTTTAAACAGTTTCTTGTCAATATCTAAACTAACTTTAATTAAGGTTAGGTTAAAGAGATAATCATGCATGTAGTAGGTACTTGATTTAGTTTGATATATTTTTAGTTTGGTGGGATTTTTGATCACGACCCATATCCTAATTGCTATTTTTTAGCCACGAAGTCGTCGTCATCATCCTTATCGTAAAATATGAAGTAGGCCTAAAGTTCAGTCCCATTTAGCTTCATGAGTTCATAATTTTTGTTTTCCAAATAATTGTGTTCCGATAATAACGCACAACTATGAATTGTAAAAGTTTGTTTTGTTTGTTTCAAAAGACAACCATATATAACTCGTCTGACTGAGTGGTTAATGCATGTGGGCATGTATAGTGACTATATGAGCTTGTCTCAATATTTGATGTTTTGAACAGTATAAACCGGTTTTAGCTTAGCACATAATACTCTCTCTGCTAAGCTCACGTTAATTTAATTAGATATATATTTATCAAATCACATAAAATTATATTGTATGGCAGAATTATTCAAGCAAATGCGTATATAAGTTATAAAATTTGGAGTGATGAACTGATGATTAACTTTACTGGACTGAAATGTTTTAAAAATTGTGTAGACTTGGTCTTTCTTTTACACAAAATGTTATAATTCGCTGATAAACAGCTTTCATAGCACATGGTTTTGGCCTCAATGGCAGTTAATTATTCAGTAACTAATTAATATCACGTTTGCCTTCTTTTTAATTGGCCCTTTTTGGCCGTCTCAATTTTTTTTTTAAAATGGAAATTATAGTTTAGTTTAAATTTTGTACTGTCACAAATTGTTGTCATATTGATAGTAGTTATCTTTATTTAAGATTTGATTTTTACACTTTTACACAACATTCCAATATTTCATAAGTGTTTGATAGTGAGGTCCATATATATTACACTGAAAAGTTGTATTTAATTTATATGATGAATGCAAATTGCCTTAATTTATTAGATAAACAACACTTTGTAGATCATTAAGAAATGGAACTTTAGTAGCACTTTAATTGTTTTTGCTTGGACATTAGATTGATTGTGAACTTTGATTTGATTATTGTTGCTTTATAAAAACACAATAAAGTGTCTACAGATAGATATTTAGGATACAATGTTTTAGATTCTTATTTTTAGGATGGGAATATCCCATCAGTCTAAATGCTGGGAGACAAACGAATTTATGAAAAAAAAGTATTCCATATTGATTCCTTCTTATCCCACTCTTCTTCCTGAATAAAGCTCTTAAATTCAAGAACTAAATGTTTAAAAACTACATAAATAATGTGGAATTCTCTGCTATTCCTAGGCGAAATGTGGTGTTTGTTTATAATTTTCCTTTGCTATCCCCAAAGCTTCTAAAGACCCTATCATTTCAATTTTCTTGTCAAAATCACAATTGATCAATACAAGAAATTGTAGTATCTTAATTTGGTCAAGTGTTCTAACATATCTGTAATCAGAACGATCCTTTTCAAAAGTTTTGATAAATTAACGTTTATGTATTATTCAATTTCAACTGCTTGTCTTTTATCAAAAAAAAAAAACATATACATGTTAAAAATAGTAAGATTATAACTAATCTTTCCATTAACATTTCTTTCTTTTTGACTCTTCGGATGCTCTTCTAGCCAGGCTCTAGCCCTCTCTAATAATATAACTGATGACTGTCACAATATAATTGATCATACATTTGAATTAGAGAAATATACCGATTAGCAGCATGATATTTAACCAAATCTGTTGGAGTAAGTTGAATATGACTCAGCAGTTAGCCTAAAAGTTTTTAAGATATATACAACAATAATTAAAGGCGAAAAGGGTGATATAAAATATAGCTGAACAGAGTTTAACATATCTTATACTGGGAAAATCATGTGTATAATTATATATACAAACGTATGGAAACTTGTCGAATGAGTCCGTCTTCTAAAAAAAACAAATCTCCTGCAATTAAAGATGGGTTTTCACTATTGTAACTGTCGTAGAGAAAGAAAAATAATTGATGGTATTGTTGTCTACAACAAGTTTTTTTTTTTTTTTTTNTTGTTGTTG
>Ga0041059_1001506_pt1 | contig 18398 bp, 11 predicted proteins | sample AraColnosormetaG_FD_56232 | JGI IMG/M metagenome (GOLD analysis project Ga0041059, IMG submission 56232) | Arabidopsis roots microbial communities from North Carolina, USA - Col MF nosort | ecosystem: Host-associated > Plants > Roots > Unclassified | place: USA: North Carolina | collected...
TTCATAGACACACACANAAAAAAAAAAAAAAACTATACAAAGTCAAATCCATTTGAAATGATCCAAGAAGAGATATAATTAAAATCTTTATAACTATCTTGTTCTAAAACTTCTCCATAAGATAAATTTTATAGATCAAACAACAATTGTGAGGCAAATTTTTTCCCTTTTTACTCCCGTAAATTTAATTTCTTATATTTCATTTTTTACCGCTCTATGTCACCAATCAGATCAAATTAATCGATTGGAATAATGTGAATACAAGTATATAAATTATAAAACCAGAAGGTCCAGAATTCACCACATTGTTTAAAGTCAACATGAACACTAATAGAAACATGACTAAGGAAGGACTATATATGGAATCTTTTTGTATAGGAATATTTGGCCCAATTAAGGCCCAAACCTCCTCTCTTTTTTTGAAAAGAAGAGAATATTTGCTGCGTTAAGTTGAGGCATCGTCATCGTGAAATGTGCAGCTCCGGAAATAAATAATCACTAAAATAACCAGATCCGATCTACTGCCCCGGTTTCTCGCCGGAATCTCCATTCTGTAACCGGCGATCCTCTTTCTGGTATAACTCTTCCACCAAAATTTATTTCCGATTACTTTCTCCTTTCTTCTTGTTGATTTTATCCTTTTGATCATTCATGTTCGAGTAAACGATAAAACTGTTGCTTGAAGTTTTTTAATGGCGATTTCTAATGTGATGTTAGAGTCTATGTCTAGATCTCTATTAAGATTCGAATACTGAATTCGCGGGAAGTGGACTTTTTTGTTTCTAATGATTGATTTAGTACTGATAAGTGATAACGATGTATATAGTTTTTGTTCTGGACTTGAATTTGAAAACATACTTTTGTTAAAGCTCAGTTATGGAAGACGTGAAAGGGAAGGAGATTATTGATGATGCTCCTATTGACAACAAGGTTTCAGATGAAATGGAGAGTGAGGTGATTTTTTTGAATTGTTTCTTTTACTGTTTGGAGTTTAGCTACTAGAGTTTTAGGTTGATGGAAGGAACAAAGTTATGATCTTTCTCTGTATTCGTAAACCTTTTCGCGCTTTGTTTATTGACCATTGGTATTGGTGTTCGATATTGTAGGAAAATGCGATCAAGAAAAAGTATGGAGGATTGTTGCCTAAGAAGATTCCTTTGATATCTAAGGTAGCTTTGTTTTTGCCATTGTTAGAATGAGGTGTAATAACTTAGAAGCTGATTCAGCTGTGTTTATTTTTCGTTTAAGGACCATGAACGTGCGTTTTTTGACTCAGCTGATTGGGCTTTAGGCAAGGTTAGTCTTTTGCATTACCAACCTTTGTAACTATCCTTTCTTCCTGCTACTGTCTTTGTTTGTGGTGTGGAATATATAAAGGGCTCTTAAGTAACTAAAGACATGAATTTGACATTTTCATCAGCAAAAAGGACAGAAGCCGAAAGGGCCTTTGGAAGCTCTCCGCCCAAAACTGCAGGTAAAGTGAAAACTCTACCTTTCTTTGTTTGTTCATTTGTTTCTTGTTTGTGTCTTTGACATTAATATCTGTTCGTGTTACAGCCAACCCCGCAACAGCAACCAAGAGCAAGACGAATGGCTTATTCTTCAGGCGAAACTGAAGGTAATTAGATATGAATCTGTAGCTTTGTTTTTCTTGATTCCATTGACATATTATATTACTCAAGTCATTCATTCAACGTATCTCTTTGAAATCAGACACTGAGATTGATAACAACGAAGCTCCGGATGACCAAGCCTGCGCATCAGCTGTGGATAGTACCAATTTAAAGGACGATGGAGGCGCAAAAGACAACATCAAATCATGAACAACATATAGAGATCTCTTGAGGAGCGCAAACAAACAACATCACAAGTCAATTTACAGAAGAATAAGCGACCAGGTTTGCTTTGCAACGGTTGTAATATCAAGTCTCTTACCTTATCATACTTGGGACTGCAAATCTGTATCACTTACAAACCTCCTGGCTTGAAACGTCTATTGGACGATTGCAAATGATTTGCTTTAATGATCCATCAAATCCCTCTTAATGATTCATTACGCAAATCAAGTTCTATACTCAACTGAACAACCAATCCTGGCATTTTTATAATTGCTGATTTGTCTTGATGTTACATGAGATCCAAGATTACAATAATAGTCTTTGTGAGTTATGACGTCTTACTCAAACAAAGGCTTCATAATGTCGGAATTGGGAAAGTCAACTCCAATACTTTCTTCACCAGTAGCGGCAACTTGCCGCCTTGGTTTTTGTTTTATTCTCTCTTTTTCACCAACTAGTCCTCTTTTCTTTGTTGTTTCCTTCTTGACTTAACCTTTCCAAAGTAAGTAACTTTGTTCCCACCATTAAATTAGAGTTTTATATGACCATGTATGATCTAAGACCCAGAACACTCACCTTCCTTGAGGTTGCTCTTCCTCCCACTACTGATACTACACCGATTTTTTCACTCCTCTTTTTTTCACAATGCTCGGTGTTCAAAGGTAAGGATCGGACTCAAATCAATTTGTTCTCAGATGCTCAATGTTGATCTTAGAATTCACAAACGAATCTTTCTACTTGTATGTCATGATATATCTGCAAAGATTCTGTCTTTTGTATTGATAACATCTGGAAGTGTGATTTCTTGATTAGAGAGAGTTCTGTATGATTCAGAAGAAGTTGATAGTGTTTAGAGTTTGGTGTGTGACTTTTATGTACATCAGGATTTTCCAGGAGCACATCATCCGCAGAGGCCGGTGGTGTATTAGGAGGGTCTACTCGTGGTTTTTTAACTTGTTGATGCAGTCTTATTGGAACGAGGTTTGTGTTTATGAACTGGATTGCATCATTCGTTTGACTAATTCCTCTGTCTTACAGTTTTGATTTGCTCTGTTTCTTCTTTGGTTAAGATTGAGGATTGCAAGGTGAAGATATTTGATAAACTGAGTGAAAAAGCTGAAAAGGTTTTGGAGATTGGTATTGGCACAGGTCCTAATATGAGATACTACGCTGCTCGCAATAGTAACGTTACTCTATATGGGTTGGATCCAAATCCCAAAATGAAGAAATACGCACGCAAATCCGCTACCAAAGCAGGATTGAAACCTAAAAACTTTAGATTCAAGCAAGGAGTAAGTTTTCTTTTTGGCATCCTACATTAGTCTTTTTTCATAATCACCTGGTTTGATCTTGTTTATCATTAGGTAGGAGAAGCTATACCATTAAAAGATAACTCTGTGGATGCAGTTGTTGCAACACTGGTTCTATGTTCTGTCTCTGATGTCACTCAAACACTCAAAGGTAATCCTTTCTTCCCTTATTGAGAAAGTAAGTAACCCTTTTCAGAAGTTCAATGGTAATTTCAGAAATCAAACGTGTGCTGAGACAAGGAGGGGTTTTCATCTTCTTAGAACATGTTGCAGCAAAAGGTACATAAATTTGAGAGATATAAAACTCTTATATTGCAGACAAAACCTGAATATTCGTATTCGGTTGTTGCAGATGGATCGTTCTTCAAGCGTTTGCAGAAATTGTTAGATCCGTTGCAGCAGAGACTTGCAGATGGATGCCATTTGGCAAGAAACACGAGAGAGTGCATCTTGGAAGCTGGTTTTAGTGGAGGAGTTGAAGTACAGACCTTTTCTATGTATAGCTTCCCTTGGATGACAAGACCTCATATCTATGGACTAGCTTACAACTAAAACTATCATCTTTATTCAATTACACTAAAATGATTGGCTTTGAATGTTTTGATTCGCTGATTGCTGTTATTACTAAATAATATGGAGAAAAAATGCTAATTATGTGTAATTAAAAAGATTTGATTTTGTGGACAGAATCTGAAGTAGAGAAAAACATATCTTCATGTTACTCTTATGCTCTGTTTTGGTATATGAGTAATTTGAGCTTTTGATAAGTTAAAAGAATGGAGATTCTCCACTTCTCACCTTCTTCATCAATCTCGACGATCATACATAGACCTCGAAGAAAGATTATGGCTTTGAGAGATTCCATCAAAACCCAGATGAATCTCATTACGACAGAGTCTGTTTCATCTTTCAGGTTCTGTCCTTGTGGAAGAAGACATTTCATAGGAGCTGCTATGACTTCAATGCCATTTCTTCCAATCTCTCCCTCTCACGCTTCTACCTCAACGGTTTCTTCCTCTGTTTTGTGTTTAATAACTTTACGGTTTATCTAGAATTGATGAAAAATGCATCCTTTAATCATCTGAATTCATTTTATTTTAGGAAGATTTGAAAAGATTACGTCCTCCAAAGCCAGATTGGTATGAAGAATTCTTTGCTTGGTCTATGAATTCAGAGGTGGAATCGTACGAGAAAGAGGCTAGTGAATTTCATGAGTTTAGTTTCATTCTTTTCTTATCTTCTACAGATTCCTTTATGTCTTATTGTTATTCTTTTGTCAGGTTTCAGATTACAAGATGAAACTCTTTGATAACTTAGTTGGGAAAGCAGAAAAAGTTTTGGAGATTGGCATTGGAACAGGTCCCAACTTCAAGTACTACACAGACATTCCAAACGTTTCTGTTATTGGTATTGATCCAAATGCTAAAATGGAAAGTTATGCGCGTAAATCCGCTACAGAAGCAGGCTTGAAACCTGAAGAATTCACATTCGTTCATGCGGTAACTTTGTGATTATGGATCAAATATGATATCATTAGCAAAATAGCATCCCCCTGATGCTACATTTTTTGTTATTGTGTCTAGCTTGGAGAGTCTATACCGTTAGAAGATGCATCGGTTGATGCAGTCGTGGGGACTCTGGTGCTTTGTTCTGTCACAGATGTCACTCAGACGCTCAAAGGTAACTCTTTACCTCCTTTGTATTCAACAGCTTAAGAGTGCTCAGTAACAGTTTGAGTTTATGTGGTTTGTTACAGAGATAAAACGGATACTAAGACCGGGAGGGATATACATTTTCATTGAACATGTTGCAGCCGAAGGTACAACTTCCGACTCGAAAAAATCATCAGCAGAGCGTGTAGAGAACTGATGAAACTAACCCATCGTTTGGCTTTTTCTTTGGCTGAGCAGATGGTACATTTTTGAGGTTGGTGCAGACAGTTTTGGACCCATTGCAACAAGTTGTTGCCGATGGATGTCACTTGACAAGGCACACCGGAGAGTCAATTTTAGAAGCTAGGTTCAATGGTGGTGCAGATGTTAAAAAGACATCTCTTTCTAGGCTTGCTTACATAAGCTCTCATGTCTATGGAGTTGCTTATAATTAATAAAAACACAGGAACATGTCTCTTAGATTCATCCAAGGTATGGTGATAATTTGTACCTTTTCAATGAGATATATAAATAAATGTAAATGATCACTCTAGCTTATTTTATATAGTAGGATAAGTCTATTTTATTGATATGGATGTTCCTTGTGGAATATAAACTACAATATCTATTTCAAAAAGCTTCAGTCGTCTTGGAAGTGAAACTCTAAATTATTACCTTAACAATGTTCGAGGTAAGGTTTCACCAAACGAGATGAGATAAATTATTACCTAGAAAGCTGGAGACAACTCTAAAGACTAAGATCTGAGATTGTAAGATCATTTTGGCCATTATGATGAAGATGATGACTCGAGTTCTTTCATCGCCTTCCTCACATGTCTCGTCGCTCAAATACTCACCTCGCAGAGTGATTCGAGCTTCACGAGATCATCTTCGTGCTGAAACTCTAAAGAGTCATCAACTTCCTTCAGGCTCCTCCTCCACCAGCTTATGTTCCTGTGGAAGAAAACATTTTCTCGAAGCAGCTAGCCCGACGATGCCCTTTCTTCCTATTTGTTCACCTAATGCTTCGCGTTCCAAGGTGATTTGTATTTCTTTTTATCTTTCTCCTAGATGCATTTTGTGTATAGGTACCAAGTTTTTACTTGTGTGACAAGATTTTACTAGTAAAGATTCTGTTTCTTTGGCACAAAGATTATTGCTTTGGTACTCTGAATGAATGAATATGGCACTCTTATATACTTGAGATGTGGAGGAAATGTAACTGACTGAGATTTATCTGCACACTAGGATGTTTCAGAAACATTTCATCCTCAGAGGCCAGATTGGTATAAGGAGCTTTTTGCTTGGTTCTTGAGCACAGGAATGCGATCTTATGAAGCAGAGGTCAGTCTTTGTGATTTAAATGCATCATTCTATGATCCATTTCTTGAGAATGATAGATCTTTTTCATGTTTTATGTTTGTGTTATTTGGTAAGATCGCCGAGTACAAGAGGAAACTATTCGAAAAACTGGCTGGTAAAGCAGAAACAGTGCTGGAGATTGGTGTTGGTACTGGCCCTAATCTGAAGTACTTTGCTGGTAATGAAAACGTCTGTGTTTTTGGTATGGACCCGAACCATAAAATGGAAAAGTACGCATGTGAATCTGCCAGAGAAGCTGGGATGAAACCTGAAAACTTTAGATTCATGCATGGAGTAAGTAAATTGCTCTGTTTTGATTTGTGAGACATCTCTTTTTGTAATCCCTTGATGTTACTTATATGTTGATCTTAGGTAGGAGAAGCTATACCATTAGATGATGACTCTATGGATTCAGTGGTTGCAACACTTGTTCTATGTTCTGTCTCTGATGTCACTCAAACACTAAATGGTAAACTTCCTAAACCCTTAAAAGATCTCACTGGATATATTACTTACCTGATTGGTATCTTCAGAGATCAAGCGGGTGCTGAAACCGGGTGGGATTTTCTTATTCATCGAGCACGTAGCGGCTAAAGGTATGTATTCTTTTACATCAAACCCCTTGAAAAGACAAAACTGGAATCCAAAGTTTTTGTTTTTGTGGATGCAGATGGATCTTTTTTTAGGCATGTTCAAAATGTACTGGATCCAATACAGCAAGTAGTTGCAGATGGATGTCATTTGACAAGAAACACCGACTTACACATTTCGGCTGCGGGTTTCGATGGTGGCACTGAGATCAACGATACGGCAATCTATAGCTTCCCTTGGATTATAAGACCTCATGTCTATGGAGCAGCATACAAGTAAGGTTTCTTGCTTACTACAAAGAGTCAAATGTTGACTTCATTTTCCTGTTTATGCAAACTAATTCCAATATTTGAAACATTTGGCCACTCTTTGTTGTGTCAAGACTCCTATGAAATGTTATGTGAACTACTGGTTGGCTTTCTTGGGTTTATTTGTGAACTAAAACGGGCCAAGTTTGGGCTAAGATTTATGAGACAAGTCAAAAGCCCATGATCATGGGAAACGTTCTTCTTTGGACGTGAGAGTCCGAGACAACCAAAAAGTTATGACAGCCCACTTTCTTTCAGAACACACATTTTAACCTTTTTCATTCCAATAGTACTTTCCAATTTTCATATCATAGGAATATACCAAAGATAGAGTGTTTTGAGAGACGGTCATTATGTTTGGTTTAGAAGTTCTTTTATGATTATTGTTTAATTCTCAAGTCTCTATAACGTGTCATGTTAATTATTTTAAACATCCTAGTAATAGAAATATGTCTAATTAGAGACCACAAAAAGATTCAAAAAAAGTGCCAATTAAAAGAGTGAAGAGATTTAAGGATTATCCGGGAAGATTCGGGGAGAAAGAAATGTCGCAGTGTGGTGCATGATGCGGCTACAGCAACGGAAGTAAGAAGAAAAGGTCAGAAACATGTTGCATGTTCCCAAAGTTGCACATGAGAGGTTCACGTCATTGTCATATCCACTTTCTCACGATGCACCGTTTATATTCACGTACCAAACGCTCCGATTCTTTTTCTTTTCGATTTTTCTAAACTGTTTATCATAGGTCAGAAGCATTCGGTTTTTCGATTTAGGTTTGTTCGCAATTTACTATAAAATGAACTAAATATTATCTTGGTTCGGTTCTAGTTATATTTGGATAAACAATAATAGAAATATCTATTTAATTTGACTAATACTATAGAATCTAATAGGTATATTTATTTTTTTGAAATATGTATTTGGTTTTTATGTCCACCCCTAGTTTATCACATCATTTCTCCTTTTATCCTTGAATATTTTAAAAGAATATGGAAGGTCTCTATATGTCGTCGTTAGGAATAGACAAATACATACCTATCTATTCCTACAAAAAGTCGTTTTCGTAAACCAACTTACACAAAGTCATCTAAAAATCTTTTTTCTCATTATATTGGTTAGAATCTCTACCAGAATAACTGATATTCGTCGACACTCTTAACAACATTTTGAAATATGCATTTCTTATTTTACATTATTTTGTTGACAATTTAAAGGAGAATCACTTGATATGTAGATTGAATACTTTTCTCAATTAATATTTTAGTTGAATACGGCCTAATTTAGTTTACATGAAAACTCATCGTTGAGGAATATACTGTTTTAAACACACATACACATACAATTTACTAACTTTTTTGGTATGTTTATCAAAAACAGTTCAAGTAAATTAACGAATAGATAATGATTTAGTTACAAGTGACGATTTCATGAGAATGACTAGTTTATGGCTCGGCCTACAAAGAAAAAAATACATATTATTTGTGTGGTTGCTTCTGTTCATTCAAGTGTCAAGTGTTCCACGATATGTAGGGACCAATTTTACTTCTTTTCACGTGACATGTTTGGGCTGATGTTCACAAGAAAAGAGTTATACGAAAATATGATATAATCGGATGTTAAGAAAGTAATATACTTTATCTGAAAATATAGACTTATTCGTGAAAGATTTGTCTGGAGATAGAGGCTAGGCTTGTAGGCTGACCTTAAGTCGCAATGGAAACGATTAATATTTATAACGGTATCTTATCCAAGATAGTATATATAGAAGCAAAATCATTGACATTTCATCAAAATGATGTGAAAGCTTTTATTTAATTTGGTCCCAGCAAGATAGCCATGTTCGTAGGGTCGTATACTCGATCGACTAATTCAATTTAGGAGGTGAGGAATTTTACAAACAAAGAACAAAGATTTCCTCAGATATTGTTTCACAAGACAAAATGAAAAGAAAAGATTTCTTTTTATCTAGATACATATTGGTGTTTAAAAAAAGATACATTTTATTTTTTCTAGTTGTAGAAAAATGTGGATGTTCAAAAATTCATTTTACAAAGTAATATTAATTTGTAGGATAATTTTAGATTATTTTGTTGAATATATAGGATATAAATATGAAATCTTGTGAACTTTTAAACTATTGTGAAATATGTAAATTCTCAATAATTTAAAGAGAAAGGAAAAGGTATAATGATAATATATGGGTTTAGGCATTAAGCATATATGTGTTGCGTCGCTATTGGAGATGCAACTTGGTTTTAAGTTTTTAACTTGGGCATGTGCCAACATAAGGCCAATATTTAAAGAGCCCCTTTGAAAAGGAACGTTTTTAAAAAGTCTTTTTAAAACCCACTCAGAAACAATGTGTAAATTCCTTTAACAAAATAAAAAGATAATAATAAATAAATAAAGATATATATATAATATACCGTTATGATCGATACCAAACTTAACGTTCTCGTCTAAATTTTGTCAAACAAAACAACATCCTTTATAAAAAACTTGTTTATGTCAGCTGATTTTTTTTGTTTAACTTTTAAATTGAACAATATCAATTGTGTCTGGTATTCGATTACAGTTCTTTAATTTTGTAAAAATTAACTAAAACAAAATTTACGTTGCTTCGATTATGTTCCGGTTGTAAAAATATTTGTTCGAATTGAGATTTCTTAAGAATTACCGAACTAAAACTGGAAATTTTGGTTCTCTCTAATTCGATTTAAAATGATTATTTCAGTTTTGGTGAGTTAGCTTTATTTTGTTTACGTAATCATTAAATGTATTTCATATATATATATATATATATATATCTAGTAACAATTATTAATCGTCAATGTACTTTGATTTATTCGTTTGGTGTTGTTTAGTTGCCCTAGTCTAGTTAGTTTTTAGTCTCGGTACAAAATATTTTGACCGTTAAATATAAAATAGAATTCGTTTGGTTTAGATTTTGACTAATTTCAATTCGGTATGCTTCGCGCTTTTTATGGCAATCCCTAAATTAACGGTCTTGAAAAATAGTTATAACGTCTTGATCAATGCGTTATCCAAATATGTGTAGTAATAACATTCAATCCATTCCGATCAATGATACAACAGCACTCAAGAGAGGCCATCGTCACCAGTCTGCAGTATCCACCACTCATATTAAAAAGAAGTTTGACTTGTCAAAGACATTCCACATTTATTTAAGATTTTAGGGATAACCTTTATGCCTTTTCAAAAATACTACAGTCAACATTATAAAAACATTAGAGCCAATTCAGAGATTTCTTTATGAATTAAAAAAAAGACAAAAAAAAAGTGATCTAATTTACCTTTGGGTTGATCTCGATGTGGTGATTATGTGTGTAACACATGATATATGTAGCAAGTACACAATGTCACTAAAAGTCTAAAACATGGATAATATAATGAAAACGATGAGCATTTTAATTGGATAACCTTAATATTGTCTAGGTTTTTAAAAAGTTACAAGAAAAAGGAAAATAGTTGACGGCATTTTCCTTTGGTGATAAAAAGCTGTATTCTATTACTCAAATGCGTTTTCGCTATTTCTTATCTTTTCTTTCCGTATATATGTATATATTTGCACAGGTTTCCGTATGATTTTTTTTCACACCTTTCAAGTTTGGGGGATTCCAAAAATTTAATGGTTTAGAATAGTTTCACGTAAACCAGGTAGGATAAATTACAAACCAAAAACCGGTATAATAAAATTGGTTCTTACTTATATATCTGGGTCAGGCAGGTTTAAGTGCGAGAGTAAAACTAGATGAACTTTTTAAATCATATTAAGGAAATATAAAAGACAATTTATAATATTTAATAAATATTTTGTCGTAGAAAGCGGCCCCGCGGATTACGGCTAATTTAAAGAGTAACCAAGCACGTGGATTTTGATTTTTGATTACATAACTTGTATCAGTGTATGTTTACGTCTTATTTTCTTTAATTGCCATAATCAAGATCATGCATCTCTTTTTCTAGTCGATCATAGACTATTAACTTAGGCTAATTTTTGGAAACTACAGCCACCCATTATCTTAATAAACCCATTGAAAGAGTTATAAATTTTGCATCAAAATGCATAAGAATTTTTATAATTAAGAAATTTTGTTTACTAAAAAATTATATAATTATACATAAAAAGTGATGGTAGCTTTACGGTTATATATCTCGTGATTAGTCAAGACCATATGTATTTATTATGTATACAATCTCTGCAGAATATATATACCTCATATATCACTATAATTTAGAAATTTATTTGAATGCTTAAATTTCTTCAATTATAATTAGAAGAAAAAAACTGAAAAATAGGAGATGTAAATCAATGTTAGTAAAATCCAGAAACCAAAAATGGCCACCGACGATGGAGGTGCTCTTCCAGAGGAAGATGTTGACTATTGTCTTAATCTTGTTTGGCCTAAAACGAATAGTAGCAACAAATTAACCTAATTTTCCTTTTCATTGTCATAATATATGGTAACATGTTAGTGATATAGAATGATGTGAACGTTGGTCCATAAGCTATCCGTTTGACGACGAGCTCATGTCTTAGTTTTATAGATTGAAAAGTACATTTTAACGATGTTTGGGAAGATCGACCAAGTTCAAGGATATGAGAATTTGTTCATATTCCCTTGCTTTTGTTATAACTATTATAGTATTATGTTTCATAGAGGAGCAACTGTATTTAATTTTCATAGAAGTTTTGTCAATACGTTAAAACAAATAATTAATTATTTTATTTTTCTGAATAGTGATTATATATGTTACCAGTCAGTCGGTCACATACATCATGCATGGCTTTGATAATATTTATGGCTAATTAACAAGCATAGGTAATCTTTTTCCAAACATACATAAAATGGGTATTTGAGAAAAAAAATTGGGGAGATTTGGCAAATAATAAATAAATAATTAATTAATCAAAAGAGTCGTAAGCATTTGCATGATTATGACTAAAGCACATGAAGCCGACTTTAAGATTTGATACATCTCACATGGTCATCACTATGGTGATAACGTCACCCACGTTTCCAAAAGTAATATTTCTCATCTTTCGCTAATTAAAACTATAGGCAAATAAACTAGTCTGTATTTAAGAATGTGAGACTAAATAAATTATTTACTAATAGGAATAATATATATTCCTACATGTGAATAGATAGGTTGGTTATACTACGAAGTTAAGGTGTGGTCTTGTTCATGTTCATCAAAAATAGTTCAATTATCTTTATACATTAAGGAAATTGTATACATTAATACATACACTGATACACATACGCTCGGCCCTTAAACGTATCGAGAGACTGAGTACAGTATGGAATACGTAGTTTGTTCACATAAAAAGTGACGGAATCTTCGTTGCAATGTCATGTTTTCTTTTCTTTTTCCGGACTATTCGTTGTAACGTACGTCAATTGTTAATCAAGATGTCTTAATTAATTAGGATGAGTAATGCGCTTTGCCTTATTTTTAGAAAACAATTAGATGTCATTTTACTTTTCGCAAACAAAAAAAGTTATTTTCGTAAAAGGCAATTCCGCATTAACATATATGATAGTTACATGGGATGGGGGCAAATGTGCATTAGTAATTAGTAAAATTTAAATCAAAGAAATTAGGAAAAGGACAAAAAGGAAGAAGCAAGTGTCTCGGTCCCTTTGCAGCAACAACAGTCGAAAGATAAATTTTTAGACCGGGTTGATCTATATTTCATATTTTATTGTCAAATTTTTTTTATATAAATAATATCGAGAGGAATTACTTCAGGCCAAGGCAACCATGTTTGTGATTTTTAGAGGATGATATTGGATTTCTTATGTCGATAATATACGATTCTCTTGTAAAATTTCAGGTGCTAGTAAAACAAAATATAACTAAAACTAAATTTTACGGAGTTTAAATGCGATTTATACAACTAAAATATCATCTATATTAATTTTTCACATACACATTTCTTAATATGTGTAACATCCTATATTGCATATAGAGATTAATAGAGGATGTTATAGGTTATAAACATGTCTATGTGTATTTTATTTTTATTAGATAACTGAATAAATCACAGAATCTACATTGCTATCAAAAACATTTACGCTAAACAGATATGACAACTCTTAAATCACTTAATAGTCAGTTATGTGGACGAAGCCGAGTATTAAGGTGAGCAAGAAAAAAAAAACACAATTTTAAACACACGAATTTTGTTTTAAATGGGACAAACCTAGAAAAAGAATTACGAATTTACACCATATCTTTTGAGTTTTGAGACATTTACTACTAAACACATACGTTGGTTGCTTATATTTGTTATATTAACTCAATCATTTATGCATCAGTAGAGTCTTAGTTAGGTGATTATCTAATCCAAGAAGTAAAAGTTGAATCGTGAGCTGAGATAAAATATTCCAAATATAGCATTGGACCGTGAAATTGGAATCTTGGGAAACCCCTCGACGACTAGAAATTAGTTTCGAATAAAAATGTTAAAATATAAAATGATTCTGAAGACACAAAGTTGGTTAAGGTCGTTAAAACCGGCTTCGGGAAGCTTTGATTTTGTTTTAATTTTGATATTATTCTTTAGAAATTTGCCATTGTTCCTACCATCACGCTAATGCTTATGAATATTTTTATACACGGAGACAAATATGCGCAAAGAGTGGTTGTCTGATTTACATCAGAGTATCAGACTACGAAAACAACAGATGATAATATATGTATAATTAGAATATAAATTAACTATGTCTAAAAAAAAACTAAAAAAAAAACTATGTCTCGCAGAATGAATTTAGTTTCTACATAGATTTATTTATATGCATAAACTAATTAATAAAACCTATATTGACAATTGCTCTTTATTTTCTGACTTATATGCATGTGTAAGTGTTAAAAAAAAAACTAAAAAACAATTGTATGCGAAGCACACAAAGACATCCACATGCATATATTGACAAATGACAATTACTCTTTACGATTGTCGTCGTCATGACTGTTTACTTAAGCGTGTAAGTGGCATAAATTATTTATCCACAAATTATTTAAGCGTTTATATTAAGGCACCTCCATCAGTAATATTTCTTCTACTAGATACTTATTATTAAAATAATATAAAGTGATGAAAAAGAAGAGAGAAATGAAAATCGTCTCTGTTTTCAGAAACTTTGAGAGATGTTTCTGGTCACGTGTTTTTCCAAAAATAGTTGATTTTATTTTTTAAATTAAAATTTAATACTTTATCTGAATTTAATTAAAATAAATAATATTTTATTCATAAGAAACTATTTTTTGAAAATCAACCGATGTAGATGGCCTTAGTTCTATATATTTATATATATTCAAATTTTATGTTTATATCAAATTTAAGAATCGTTTTTCACTTTTTCTAGACAATCGTTTTTTCTTTGGTAAAATGCAAAACATAATTCTTTCTTTTCCATTATAAGATGTTTAAACATACGTGATTTTATGTATTTAACATGTACCGCATGTTAACGTTTGGAGAAGAATGACGATGAACAAGTAATGATTATTAGTTGTTACACTAATCATTTGTAGATGAAAATCATTATCAAACACAATTCAAAGAGGACATATTCGTGTCAACTTTCTTCTGCTCATCTATCAATACATGCTTACAACGTTAGCTCGAAACGGCGTCTGTCATCCACATGCGGAGCTATCTCTGTGTTTTTCATTTATTTATCTTCTACTTATTAATAGATTTTTGTTTTGTTTCTCTCAGAAAATATTACTAATTGTTAAAAGATGATTATTTTGAAGAACTAGCAAACGGACCGTCCATGATATTTTGTGGACCATGTTTTGAGCTGAAATTACGGAAACTTGGCCGTCGATTTCTGCCGTTGAACTTCTTCACCTTATTAAATTTAATGTGCATTTATTTTCTCGATATGCAAACTAAAAAAATGTGACTCTAAAAAAAATCTATCTAACCCTAATAAATACATTTGCAGAAACACCGTAGAAGCTCCTTAAAAGTTAGATACTTCATCACCAAACACATGTAAAAATTTTATTTTGTCATTAAGTAATTCAATATATGTACTTCCAGCGACATTTTTTCTCATAAACCAGACACGACTTCTTCATCGATCGTACATAGGTTTGATGATTTTTTAAAATAAATAATAAGATGGTTACGCATCGAAACATTAGATTGAGATAAACAAACGACAAAGCTATACGTGTCGTGGTACATCGATCTCAAAGCAGACCACTATGACCCACTTGGATTTCAACTTGAATTTTCTTTGTCTTTATGATATTTTCTTTGCTTTTCTTTTGAATATTCAATTTCACACTCAGTAATAAAACTTTCTCCAGCCTCCATATTGACCTTAATCCATTACTTCTACATACTATACCAAATTCAAAATTTAGAACTACCTATTTTGTAGACTAAAACTTTCTCAAGCTTAAATTGTTTCTTGATAGACTAAATATATTATCCCAAGGTAAAGTTGGTGTTTATGTGTGTTTGAAGGCGCCTGAAAAAAATAGAAACCACACGACTCGTCTTGTATGTAGCTCACATGTGTCTTTGCCTCTTTGCTTTTTCATGCCATTAAATATTAAATCTTCAGCGGTTTTTGGTCCCCAACAATAAAAATATATTTTCTTACTATATTCTATAGTTCATTAATATTACATTGAATAAACCTAATGTTTTTTAATATGAAAAACCAGAAAAATAAAATTGCATTCGGAGTTTTGGTCTTGTTTTGAAAAGAAAAGAAAAAAGTGGAAGCTAGTTGCATTAACATTAAACAGTGGCAAAAACGTAAATCATTCACTCACTAAGTTTTTCTATAAATTGAACTACTCCCCTCCTCTGCTTTTTCCAATTCTAAACCAAACAACAGATTCTCATAATCATCTCTTCTTTTTTCCTCTTTACGAAAAGAAGAAAGATCAAACCTTCCAAGTAATCATTTTCTTTCTCTCTCTCACACACACACATTCACTAGTTTTAGCTTCACAAAATGTGATCTAACTTCATTTACCTATATGCAGGTTTACACAAAAAGAAAAAAGAACGATGGCTCTTGTCACCTTCTTGTTTATTGCTACCCTTGGAGCAATGACGTCACATGTCAATGGTTACGCCGGAGGAGGTTGGGTCAACGCACACGCCACATTCTACGGTGGTGGTGATGCTTCCGGCACAATGGGTATATTTCCTTGAACCTTCTCTCACAAGTCACAAGGCTTTAAAGCTTTCAAGATTTTTCCTTTACCACAATTCTTATGAAATTTTGGGTTGCAGGAGGTGCTTGTGGATACGGAAACCTATATAGCCAAGGCTATGGAACCAACACGGCGGCGCTAAGCACGGCTCTATTCAATAATGGTCTAAGTTGTGGTGCTTGCTTCGAGATAAGATGTCAAAACGATGGAAAATGGTGTCTTCCTGGCTCAATTGTCGTCACAGCCACAAACTTTTGCCCTCCTAACAACGCCTTACCGAACAACGCAGGAGGTTGGTGTAACCCTCCTCAGCAGCATTTTGATCTCTCTCAGCCCGTATTTCAACGCATCGCTCAATACAGAGCCGGCATTGTCCCCGTCGCTTACCGAAGGTAAAACCTAAAAAAACATAGCTGCTCTGTTTTTACCTCAAAACAGAGTATGCGACTGAATAAAAAATGAACATGAAACAGAGCTGCTCTGTTTTTCTTCCAAAACAGAGTATAGTGTATTATTGGAATCTTACTCCGTTTTCAACTTTTTGTTGTTGTGTGTTTAACAGAGTGCCGTGCGTGAGAAGAGGAGGAATAAGGTTTACGATAAACGGACACTCTTACTTCAACCTAGTTCTGATCACTAACGTCGGAGGAGCCGGAGATGTTCACTCAGCGATGGTTAAAGGTTCAAGAACTGGATGGCAAGCGATGTCAAGAAACTGGGGACAGAACTGGCAGAGTAACTCTTACCTTAACGGACAATCTCTCTCATTCAAAGTTACAACAAGCGATGGCCAAACCATTGTCTCTAACAACGTTGCTAACGCAGGCTGGTCTTTCGGCCAGACCTTCACAGGTGCGCAGCTACGTTAGGAAGAGTGATTCGGTGAAAATTCATCTCATTGATCGTGTGGTATTGACGTGTTGTAGTAGAAGCAGTTAGAGAGAGGGGCATGATAGTAATTTGGTCCTTTCTTTCAATTGAGGTTAACCTAAAAAGAAGTGGTGCTTCGAGTGCTTGATTTTGCACGAGGCCTTGATGATGTCATCTTTTGGGAACCTTTTCTTATCTTTCTTCATTTTTATTGGTAAGGTTTTATGTTATACTGATGCAGAGGTGGTATTGAGTTGAAGTACCACCCGCTAGTAGTAGTAGTAGTCTCTCGTGTCATTTGTATCCCTTCTCGAAGCGAGAGGGAGAGTTTTAGATTTTATTAATCTCGTTAAAGTCATTTGTATGTTGTAAATTTTTCAATTTCTACAAGTAAGAAATATTGGAGATTTGTTTGTTATATACTTTGTGTAATAAATTATATTCATATAAGAGATCAGAAACAAGATCGGCATGTTTTTGTTTACTTTTGTTCCACGTCCGGCATATATTTAGAATTCACATGAATTGCATTGATAAAGCATATATTTTCATTTGTTAAGAATTTAAACACTGTAATAGATAGTTAAATTTAACTTTACGAAAGAGTTTACAAAAAGTACTTCAAGAACGAGAAATTATCAATTGTCAAATCTAGACTAACCTATCAAAGAATTATCTCGGACAAGTAGTAGTTTTACTTGTATTGTATTTGCTTGCATGTGAAGAGATATGGTTATTTGATGATCTTAACTATATGGTAGGTATTATGGTGAATTATATTAAGAAATGTTTTCGTGAAAAATATATATTCGTCACACATAGTCACATGTATGAAAGCCTAGTTGTAACCGCCCGCCCACTCTTTTCAAAACGTAATAGATTCGTTTGGAAGTTATAACTATGAAGACATCTTTTTTCTAGACTCGACAATATTAGCAATTTATTCGTCACCCATCTGCATGTAAATATATAATGGTCGCGTGTATTGACATATTATTATTTGTCAAAATATATTTGTGCATATGAACAAATGTATTACATAAGTCGGAAAAATAACAGTAACGTTAGAAAAAATATAAACGAAAATAAGATATGTCGCTTCATTAATATACTTTTCTTTTTCCCACCATCAAAATATATTTAGCTAACTAATTCGATCATTTTTTTTTTCTTTTTTCAATCAACATTATAATAACATTAGCGTCTTTTTCTCTTTGATTAATTTGCAAATGTATAAGAGATTACATA
>Ga0041059_1001507_pt1 | contig 18390 bp, 7 predicted proteins | sample AraColnosormetaG_FD_56232 | JGI IMG/M metagenome (GOLD analysis project Ga0041059, IMG submission 56232) | Arabidopsis roots microbial communities from North Carolina, USA - Col MF nosort | ecosystem: Host-associated > Plants > Roots > Unclassified | place: USA: North Carolina | collected 2013-09-02
AAAAAAAAAAAAAAAAAAAAACTTGCACCATGTCGAACCCTCCAATTGTATTTGAACTACAACGAATATGCAACTATATGTCGAGAACCACTCATGTGTTTATATAATCTCATGTACACAGGTATTACCGTATTGTATTGTGTATTGAAAATTCAAAATACTTTAAAACATGATTAGATAATTTGGTACGTGAGGTACAGCCTTTTGCATGGGAGATGGAGCAGACATAATGATTATGAGATACGTAGACATGTTGTGTTAAAATGAATTGATTACTGATATAAAAAAAGTTGGCAATAATTCGAGTACCATGAATGATCAAAAGTCTGTGGAAACTTAACTGCGTCACACAATAAAGCTTAAAATTCTACATAACATGCAATGTTTTTTTTCATCCTGACACTAATCGCGCGCCAGTGAGGACCACCAATCTTTTCTATTAGCATTAGATATTGGATTATTGTATGCCTTAAATAATATTTACGATAAAATAGCATATATATTTGTTAAAAAAGTCTCTTCCAAATCCAAAATTAGATGAATCATTAGGGTTTTAAATCTGTGAACTCAATGTATGGAACCGAGAATAACATTACTTAGGGTTCCAATTTTAGGGTATTATCAGTAATTCGACACAATGATTTTGCAATTTTATAGGTTTTCAATCACGGATTCACAGAATCGCAATGTCCAACTCAATCAACCTCCGACGTCGTGAATAAAATTGTAAAAGTACAAGTCCCATATTTCCGATAAAAGTACACTTCTTGATTCACGAGCTATAACTTTGAGTCTTTGACCGAGAAAATCTTAAGCGAAAATTCTCAAAGTGGCCATACTCAAACGTTTCAACTATATAAAACCAAACTGAATGTTGTAAGATTCTATTATGGATGAATATTTGTTTGTATTTTTGTATTCTTTTCCGTCAATTATGTATTATTTTATAAGATCTAAATATAATCACACCAAAAGAAAAAAAAAGATAAGAATATATTAAAACTCTTGTTACTAAAATGCAATAACTTCGTTAATTATTATTTTTATTTTTTTGAAAAGAGGACGGGCGTTCTAAATATTTTGTTAAATGTACAGTTTCCTCCAATTTGTAATTGATGATAATTTTTGCTCAACTCATATATATACCACATATGTATCTTACGTGTCTAGGGCGAGAGAGATAATAGTGCTTTGAAAATTGAAAGACGGGAGACAGGTTGTTGCTTTTTTAGAAGACTTGAAGAATGAAATTCTGTCTCTCTTCAAAAATCAGTCTCAAAGACAGTGACACCACCTCAATTTTTATATAATTTCTGTTATTATATATATTGTAAATATAATTTCACGTTTCTTTATTAGTAACTTTTGCTTTCCTTTGTGGTTACGCTCTTTGAGTTCTGTAGTTCTAGGAAGATCGAGATTTGAGAGAGACTAAACAAAAAGATTAAATATGACTCTTTCCTTTATATGATACTATTCCCTACATAAAAGAAAATTTCGTATAATTAAGAGATAATGTCGTTGGATAGCTCATTTAATTTGGTTGAGCATAATATTAGTGGAAAATTTTGATAGTTCTCTTTCTCAAATTTAACTTTGTGATGACTCCTTATATTACTAAACTTTAATTAAAATATTAAAAAGAATAAAGACGGATTCAACTGCCGAATCTCCTCATTATGAGAAAGCACTATTTCCGTTCCTAATATTTCATGTGGTCACATAGATTGATTGAACACATACAATTATCAAATATATATATAGATGGTGTAAATCGGCCCGCATGTTTTTAGTACACCTAAATATCTCTACTCATACATATATCTATTAGTGGTAGATTTGAAAGTTGTATTTTAGGAGCGGAAATACAGTGCTTTCTCATAATGAGGAAGATCTGGCAATTGAATCTTTGGTCCATATTTTTTATTTTATTTTATTTTTTTGTATTTTAAACTAAAACATCTCTAACACAAATATATCAAGTTAATGATATGGACATGTTTGATTGATCTACAACACATATATATGACTACAGATGTATAGGACCAGTCATGTCCTAGATCAATTAAACATGCCCTCATTTGTATTCAATTGGTTAACCGCAAGTTTATCTGTTGCATCACAAGACCTTCGTATTTAAACATGCCCTCATTCCAATCTATGTGTAGAGTGAGATTGACAAGAGCTGAGTTTGAAGCAGACGCAAAGATGCTAATGGTTATTATTTACACACTGGTTTAATGCCTTCATATACATTATAATCCTATGATCACTACACATGATCAAACTAATAACTGATGGAAAAAATTTAAGAGATATGAGTCACCAACTTCCTCAAGAAAGCAAATATAGATGTGTGGATATTGTTGAAGTTTACCTTTCCATGTAATGCTAAGTATCTTACTGTTTTATGGTAAAGCCAAAAATAAATTTATTTTCAATTAACGGAGGCAAAAAACTTTGCCCTAAATTCTATCATATTTTAGTGTAGTGTCTATGGTATTTGTATAAATAAAAAAGCATAACCAAACATTAGAAAAGAATTCACTGGGCCTCAGCTATTATTAAGCCGGACCTCAAAATTTCATATGTATATGTATAAAGATGAAATATAATATAGTTCGAGACATTTTTAACTTGAACCTGTGGAGGGAAACGAAGCTTGAAGGAAGTGGGAAATTCAAAAAAGCTTCAGAAAGCTGCCTTACTATTCAAAAGACGAAAGCAAAAGGAGAATATAATTTATTAAAAAACAAAAACCATAAAGAAATTGATGTTTAATTAATAAAAGAAAAAACAACATCGAAAGTATGAAACCAACCCAACAATATAAATTCATAACTTGCTCTGTCCTCATCTCTTCGATACTTCTCTCAGACTAAACATATCTTTATAAACACTAAGTTTACTTCCACCATTACTTTTTCTTCCTTTAAGCTTCAAGAACTTCAAAGTCTTACTTAAACCTTTTGTTTGTGGGTAGAGAGGAAATAGCAAAAAGAGATCGATAGATTCTTGCGAGGGGTTTAGGGATTTAAGGTGGGTGGTTTTGTGATGCGTACAGGGGCTTATACCGTGCACCAGACACTAACACCAGAGGCTGCTTCAGTTTTGAAGCAATCTCTAACCTTAGCAAGAAGGAGAGGCCATTCTCAAGTCACTCCTCTTCACGTTGCTTCGACGCTTTTAACTTCGTCAAGATCCAATCTTTTCCGAAGGGCATGTCTCAAATCCAATCCGTTCACTGCCCTCGGTCGCCAAATGGCTCACCCTTCTCTCCATTGTCGAGCTCTCGAGCTCTGTTTCAATGTTTCTCTCAACAGGCTTCCGACCAACCCGAATCCTCTGTTTCAGACCCAGCCTTCACTCTCCAACGCTCTCGTAGCGGCACTGAAGAGAGCACAGGCGCATCAAAGGAGAGGGTGTGTGGAGCAGCAGCAGAGTCAACAGAACCAACCGTTCTTGGCGGTTAAAGTCGAGCTCGAGCAGCTTGTTGTGTCGATTCTTGATGATCCTAGTGTGAGTAGAGTGATGAGAGAAGCTGGACTCTCTAGTGTTTCTGTGAAGAGTAACATAGAGGATGACTCCTCTGTTGTTTCCCCTGTTTTCTACGGCTCTTCTTCCTCTGTTGGTGTTTTCTCTTCTCCTTGCTCTCCTTCTTCTAGTGAAAACAATCAAGGAGGAGGGACTTTAAGCCCTAACCCTAGTAAGATTTGGCATGCGCATTTGACCAATCATCACTCTTTTGAGCAAAACCCTTTCTTTCATTTCCCTAAAGGAAAGACCTTTACTCCAGATCAAGCTTTTCCCGTGAGAGAAGACGCAAACCCGGTCATCGAAGTGCTTCTAGGGAAGAAGAACAACAAGAAGAGGAACACTGTCATAGTTGGAGATTCTGTTTCTCTAACAGAAGGAGTGGTTGCAAAACTCATGGGTAGAATCGAGAGAGGAGAAGTTCCAGATGATTTAAAACAAACACATTTCATCAAGTTTCAGTTTTCACAAGTTGGTTTGAATTTCATGAAGAAGGAGGATATAGAGGGACAAGTTAGAGAGTTGAAGAGAAAGATTGATTCTTTCACATCTTGGGGTGGCAAAGGTGTCATTGTTTGTCTTGGAGATCTTGATTGGGCAGTTTGGGGAGGCGGTAACAGCGCATCTTCTTCGAACTATAGCGCGGCGGATCATCTAGTGGAAGAGATAGGGAGATTGGTTTATGATTATAGCAACACAGGAGCCAAAGTTTGGCTATTGGGGACAGCTTCTTACCAAACATACATGAGATGTCAAATGAAGCAACCTCCACTTGATGTTCATTGGGCTCTTCAAGCTGTTTCAATTCCTTCAGGAGGACTTTCACTAACCCTTCATGCTTCAAGGTTTTTTTTTTCTCTTCTTATAATTTAATCACTAGCTTAAGTACTCGTGATGGATACTAAATTACTTAGTTTCAGTGGTCACAGTTCTGAGATGGCTTCTCAAGTGATGGAGATGAAGCCATTTAGAGTAAAAGAAGAAGAAGAAGGAGCAAGAGAAGAAGAGGAAGAAGATAAACTCAATTTCTGTGGAGAATGTGCTTTTAACTATGAGAAAGAAGCAAAAGCTTTTATATCAGCTCAGCACAAAATCTTACCGCCTTGGCTGCAACCTCATGGAGACAACAACAACATTAACCAAAAGGTACAAACTTCTTTTTGATAAATGAATGATCTTTGTTTTGTTATTAGCGTTTGTGCAGTTACTTAAACCGTTTTTTTTGTGGGTTTAACTTTCAGGATGAATTGAGTGGACTGAGAAAGAAATGGAACCGGTTTTGTCAAGCTCTTCACCACAAGAAACCTAGTATGACTGCTTGGAGGGCAGAACAGAGCAGCTCTGTTTTACCGGGTTCTTTGATGGACTCGAGTCTGAAGCAAAACTCACGTGCATCTAGTTCTGTTGCTAAGTTTAGACGACAGAACTCGTGTACTATCGAGTTTAGTTTCGGAAGTAATCGTCAAGAAGGTCTAAAGAAGACTGATGAATTGAGTTTGGATGGGTTCAAGAGTAACAATGATGAAGGTGTAAAAACTAAGATCACTCTTGCACTTGGTCATTCTCCATTTCCATCTGATTCAGAGAACTCGGAAGAAGAAGAACCAGAGAAAGCGATTAAAATGAGTAAATTATTGGAAAAGCTTCACGAGAACATTCCATGGCAAAAGGATGTTCTTCCTTCAATCGTTGAAGCCATGGAAGAATCTGTCAAGAGGAGTAAGAGGAAAGATGCATGGATGCTGGTTTCGGGGAACGATGTGACTGCCAAAAGAAGATTGGCTATCACATTGACAACTTCTCTTTTCGGGTCACACGAAAATATGTTGAAGATCAATCTAAGAACATCCAAGGCAAGCGAAGCATGCGAGGAGCTCAAGAACGCGTTGAAGAAGAAGGAAGAGGTTGTTATTTTGATAGAGCGAGTTGATTTAGCCGATGCTCAGTTCATGAACATCCTCGTAGATCGATTTGAGGCGGGAGATTTGGATGGTTTTCAAGGAAAGAAGAGCCAAATAATCTTCCTTTTGACGAGAGAAGATGATGAATGTGTAGAGAATGAACATTTTGTCATACCAATGGTGTTGAATTGTAACAAATCAGGTTCTGGTTTGGTCAATAACAAGAGGAAACCGGAATATGATGCTGCGCCAACGATGATTAAGAAGAAGAATCCAAGAATCGAGGAAGATGACGACGAAAGCAATGTCGCTTGCGACATAAGCAACATAAAGAAAGAGTTCTCAAGACAGTTGAAGTTCGAATCTAATGCTCTTGACCTCAACTTAAGAGTTGATGCCGACGAAGACGAAGAAGAGGAAGCTAAACCGGCCACTGAAATCTCAAGCGGGTTTGAAGAACGTTTTCTAGACTCGATCCAAAACCGGTTTGATTTCACAGTTTTGTCGGACGAAGATATAACTAAATTCTTCGTGACAAAGATCAAAGATTCGTGCGAGGAGATCCTCGGGCAACGAGAAGAGAGATTCGGGTTCACCGTCGATGCGGAACTGATAGAGAAGTTTTACAAAGGGTGTGGTTTTTTTGCTAACGGTTTGTTTGAAGAGTGGGTTAAAGAGGTTTTTCAAAGGGGTTTAGTAACGGTCAAAAACGGCGGGAAAGAGGGCATAAGTGTAATTAACCTATGTTTGGGGGGTATAGATATGATTGACCAAGGGGAGGTATACGAGGAAGAAGAAGGATTCATGGGAACTTGTCTACCCAACAGAATCCATGTTTCCTTTGTTGATTAGCTTCGGCTTTTATTTCTGTTCTTAATTTCTTCTATTAGAATTATATAAATATATTTTTGTTAGTATTATTTTTCTTATTTCTTTTTGCTTTATAAGAAGAGAAAAGAAGAAAATTAATTATGACCCAAGAAAAGTGGAACTTGACCGCATTGTTCTTTGTGTAAACATAAGTTGCCTCGCTTCATGATAGAATGTACTTTTTATATTCCTTTTTTAGGAATAGTGTTGTCACCTTTTCATTCCATTATCTTTATTCTTTCGTATAGTTTTAAACAAATTTCCAATGTTATAAATTATTATTTTACATAAATTCGTATAAATCTTCAATCTAATGTACATCGTTTGATGTACTAAGATTTGAGCACTAATATTCATTTCATCTTTGAGATTTGATGTTACTTCAGTGATTAACTGTCATGATCGATGTTACGTTATATATCAATCTTTTAACTGGTTATTAAGATTTTACAAACAACTGTAAATTCTAAGTTTTTTTCTGATTTTTTTTTGTCTACAAGCTTTGCTCACATTAATGTAGTACCAACCAAAAAAAACAAAAAACAAAAAAAAATCCAAAAAATAGCACTTCAACTGATTATTTTGAGTGAATGTACATTTAAAGCTTTCATGTGAACTAAATATATAATTTGTCATATTGTAGTGGAAAGGTCATAATGCCAAAGAGTGGCTCAAGACAGTGTTGGCCCAATATTCATGTGTCTATATATATCTAGTAATTATGACACTAAAACACCTTTGCATTGCATGCCCATCTAATCCTCCACTGCTAATTGTTATATATTAATGGATAACATATGCCTACAAAATCATTATCAATTATGTATGTGTTAGGCAAACCAATTGTCATATCAATGATTAGCATTTCAATTTTATAAAAATTAGGTTTAGTTATAGACCTTGTAGACCTTTCATGCGTTGCACTATATAACAGCTTCTGATATTAGTACTCCCTTTACATCTATCTATACTGTAACTGATAAGATTGTAGCGTCGACAATAAAAAAAAGACTAGTGTAGTGTTGTGCCGTAAAAAGAACAAAAGACTAGTGTTGTAGTATCAGCATGTGAAGTAGTTGAACTTTTTAGTGATTTCAGTGTAGATTGATATATATATTATGGTGTGTTTGTGTGTATGTGAATATGAAGGTGTATTAATAAAATTTTTTGTCAACATTTACATTNTTTTTTTTTTTTTAGAAATTTAACAATACTAAAATGCCATATTGTGTGACTAAATATTATAGAAAACGAAATAATAGACTAAAATATATATTTTTCTAATTTATTAAATACTAGGTTTCAATTGTCGATTAAACGTGGAGGCACATATACTATCCACTACAAACCAACTCCAACTTTTTGTGTGTATTTATAATTTAAATAATTTTGACCAAAAAGGTGTAATAATACTCAAGTCACAGTATTGGTATCAGACGGCGGAAATGGCCACTTTCTCCCGTTTTAAAACCATTGTTTGATATAACAAAACATCTGTATCCCATTAGTGGACTCATTTATATAAACAAGTTCATAAAGTTGAAGATAATCAGATATTATAATTTAGGAAAAAAGCTCTCTATTGTCCTACTCCTACGACACTACTACGAGTTAAATTATTCTTTAACTGTCAAACCTTTGTCCTATCTCAAAACCGAATCCCACTAACCATTTTTTATAACGACTTTTTTCTTTCTTTCTTATGGCGCATTGTTGAAACTTATTAAAACCGAATTTTGTAAATCATAATACTCAAATATCAGGCCGGCCCACATAACAGTCCACTGAAGACATTGATTTGGGCCTAAAAAATTGAAGGCCTTTTTCTGTAGGGCTTCGTCTACGAAGACTGAAACAAACATGAAATCGGCGCTAACGAAGAAGAAGAGAGAAAGTGGTTTACTCAGTGAATCGCCACTACTGACGCACACAGAGCACGACAACGTCCTTTGTCTTTGTTTCTTATCTTCTTTTCTCGTTTAGTTCTGTTGGGATTGGGAATCGGAGACTTGCAGGTTAGTATCCTCGTTAACGTGTCTCTCTCTTTTCTCTAATTTCATAGCTTTGTTTGTTTAGTTCTTCAATTTGTATTCATCGTGTTCGGTGGTCATGATTCATGAATGGTTGTGAATCTGGGATTGATTGAAGTTGTGAGAAATTCAAAATTGACTTGTTTGTTTTTAAGAATCTACTCTCTTTGCTGTGACTACTCCTCATTCTCTTCAGATTCAGACGATTTCCCAAAGTTTGAACTTTTTTCTTTTGTGCTTGTGAAAAAAAGCAAGCCCTTGAGTTAAAGTTATATCATTTTGATATAGCTGTATATGTAAATGGTGCTTCAATTTCAGTTCTGGAAATTGATTCTATGTATCTAGTCTTAGAGATGGTATCTCTTGTATTGAATCATATTGAGATGGTATCACTCACATTCTGTGTAAACTGTTTCATTTTTGCTTTGTGTTTCCTTTTTAGTTGTTTGGGTGGTATGTATGTTTCACCTACTTGAATTCCCAAATCTAAATCATCCTTTATTGTTTTCACCAATGTCTTGTTTCATTTTGACACAAGGTTTTAAGAACATGCCTCCTAAAGAGGAGAGTTCGAAAGTCACTCGAAGAAGCACTAGGTCATCAGCTTCTGTAACTGTTGAGAACTCAGAACCTATTGAATCCCACACACCAACCATTGATGATCTCACATTTGGGGAAGAATCAATCACAATTGATGCTGTTCTATCTAATTTTCCAGGCAGACGCTCTCAGATTTTCGACTTTATTCGACTTATGGGGCCGTTAGATTGCCCTACTCTTCCAATAATGATCTATGGAGGTGCTTCTACGGGAAAAACCAGTGTTGTTCTTCAGGTGCTCAGGCATCTCAATCGTCCCTTTGTTTATTCAAGCTGTCGTACGTGTTACAATCCCCGTATCTTGTTTGAGTCGATTCTGAATCAGTCGTTGCTACATAGGAAGTGTTCTTTAAACGGGTATTCTAGTGCGAAACGATGTGACAAGCCATCTGATTTTGTCAACTTGCTTCGTGAAGCCCTTAGTAGTGTGATAAAGACTCTCGAGTCTACTTCCGAAACCTCAAGATCAGATAAGCCGGATGAAAAACCCATGGGGAAGATGGTGTACTTAATACTTGATAATGTGGATCTTATCAGAGACTGGGATAAAGGCACCATCATTCTGCAGTTTCTTTTCAGTTTGTATACTGTTTTGAAGATGCCTCAACTTGGTATAATACTTATCAGTGGTTTGCCACCAGATGTGTATTACTCAAACATGGGATACACAGATCCTATACCTCTTTATTTTCCTGAGTATTCTGAAGAGGATCTTCGTCAAATTTTCTTGAGAAATCAACCTAACCGAAAATTGTACTCTGCATTCCTTGAGTAAGACTGTAGTGCAACCTTGCCTCCCTACTAGCTTTCTCTATCGTTTACTCATATTGTGTACTGATGTAGTTTTTGGTGTCAAACAGCGTTGTGTTGAAACCATTCTGTAGAGTCACCAGGAGAGTTGAGGAACTGTCTACTACCTTCTCATTATTGTTCAGAAAGTTTTGTGAGCCACTTGATGATTTAGGGATTTCACCAAATGAAGACATGAAGAGAAGGCTATATAGCCATCTTAAGCCGCTTATTGCTCATTGTTTAAATGAGATATTCAGGGTCTCTAGTCACCCTCATGATGGCGAAACCAGAGGCGAGAGAAGGCAGAAAGCCAGCTACAGTTCTGAAAACCGTGAAGAACTTGAAATATTGGACTTCCATATGTCTACTTCAGCAAAGTTTCTTCTTCTTTCGGCATTTCTCGCTTCGAGAAACCCAGCAACGCTAGACGCGTCAATGTTTGACTCCACAGGGGGAATGGATAATCGTAAAAGAAAGCGGAAGTAAGCTACAAAAATATTTAACATTTGGATATTGCTTAATTGGAGTGAAATTCTCATGATGCATTTGCATACAGTATCTGATTCTTCATATTGTTTCCTCCTCAGGGCCTCTGAGAAATCAATGGAAAAGAAGGAAATTGCAGAGCAGGAAGCAGTCATGAAAGGACCTGGAAGCTTTCCACTGGAAAGACTATTGGCGATATTCCAATGTATTGCCTCCGTTGGAGATTCTTCATTTGGCGAAGAGGACGAAGAAGAAGAAAACACAACGGGTTACGACAAAGAGAATAACAATCTGATGTCTGATATTCTGCTGCAAGTGTCAAGTCTATGTGATGCTAACTTTTTAATCAAAAGCGGAAGCTGCCCATTAGAAGGTTCTATTAGGTACCGTTCTATGGTCTCTGAAGATCTGGCTCAGAAGGTAACTCATTATTTGCAATACTCAAATTCATATAACAGAGGATGATAGAAATAAATTTCTGATGCACCTGTTGTTTTTGTTTTCCTCTGATATGTGTTTATAGGTTGCAAAAAGTCTTAGCTTTCCACTATCCAAATACTTGTACAGAAGATGATGAAAATGTGAAATTCAAATGTTTTGGGAGGAAGAAACTAACGGTGCACTCTTAATTTAGTTCTTGTATTGTACTATGGATGTATCGGAAACTTCATAGTATTTGAAGCAATTTCCCACTTAACTATGTGGTCTGTAAAAATTTGTTTAAAACATTTTTACTAGAGTTTCTATGGCAATTGATTTCGGAATCTATCTTAGTTAGGTTGTTTCATTTCTTTTGAAACCTAAGAATAAGATTAAACGTGTCTGTTAAGCAAATGAAACTCTCAAAACGAGTGAGGTTTTTGTTCCCATCTTCTTGTCGACTTAAGTTTTTGTTTGGCAATATATGATTTATGTTTCGTGAAACCTGTCACTTACGCATATATCATTAACAGATAGTTTCTACACCTTATAAACTTGGTTTCAAGGACTTGAGTTTTTAAAATAAAACCTAAAATATTGTATCGTTGGAGAGTTTGCCACGTCATCCACCTTCCATCTTCTATAAGTACATGGTCGTTGTAGTGCTAAACCCTCCAAGTCTTTCTGAAAAACACATCTTTACACTTGAAATAAGTTTTTTCCTTTCTTGGTAATAAAAATATCCTTTTCGTTTCTTCTTCTCCACACTTCTAGAAGTTCTAGATTTTTCCTAGCTAACGTACCAGAAAAAAGGAAGCCAAGCCTAGAAACACTATAAAGATAAGACACAAAGGAAGTCTGAGAATTGTGAGTAAAAATGTGTTTGGAAGTTGTGTATCATGAAGAGAAGACGGAGCTTGGTCGGCAACAAGCACCAGGGATGTGTCCTTATTGCGGCGGAAAAGTATCGGCGGTGGATATAGAGACGAAGTGGTTGTTCTGTTTCTTACCACTTTGTTTCAAGGTCAAACGCAAATACTCATGTTCTTCGTGCGAGCGTCATCTCGTCTTGTATTATTGAAGAAACACGTAGAGAGATGCGAAATTGAAGTAAAGAGAAAAACCAAAACAGAAAGAATGAAGAAAAGAAACAGAGGAGAAACTGAAAAAGATTGTTTTATCTCTTTCATTTATTTGGTTGCTTCTCCTCTCAATGTTGAGGTTTTTGCAGATTTCCTCTTGTGACTTCTGATTTTGCTAGAAACGCCCTCTCGTGTTGGTGAGTGGTGACATTGGTCAATTTTCATTGAGTTCTTTATTTCTCGTCTGAGTTTTGTGCAATGTATATAATTTGTTGGATTTGTTTAATAAAGATTGTTATTCTTAAGTGAATTACTTTGCTATTCTATTTTCATATAATTTATTGGTAATTCCTAGTCAATTCTTAAATAAATCTCTTTTTATTTCTGTTAGTTATATATTCTCATATGGCTAACTGCGTTCATACACCGTGACTAGGTTTTCTTAAGTCATTGATAAAGATTATGTTTCAAGTAAAAAGAGTCCTTACCAATGATAGAATCTATAAACATATTCCCAGCCATAATTATAGATTCTCTAAAACATAAAATTATGATGTTCAAGAGATAATTAAACACCAAATTTATTTTACTCGAAACATAAATTTTAACCCAAGTAAACATGGAACCCTATATAAAAAATAAAAAAATTTGGGCAAATGAACCATAGCTAATTTGAACATCATAAGTTTATGGGTAAAAGTTACTATATGTTTTGGAGTTGTATACAATGTGGAGACGAATGAACGTATGAAATTTGAGAACTCTATGCTTTAAGTTTTACTTTTCCCGCAAGATTAAACATGAAATCTATTAGATAATTGTTGAAAAAATACTATGTATACGAGTGATTGATAAGAGGGTTTCTGTATATGAATGAGGCCAAAGCATTGCTGTACGTCTTAGCTGGACGACTGACATGATATAGACTACAAAAATTGTTGTGGTCCAAAGAGCTACAATTTATGTATCGTTAACGTTCACTTGTTTTTAGAATAGATTTGTGTGTCCACAAAAGGTATATGAATTAATCTTCTTACTGATTTTTTTTTTGTTTGTTTTCATCTTCTTACTCGGTTGCATACTCAAGTATCTCTATACTTTGATTCCATTTCCTTTGATATTTTCCGAATCCATGGAAAATTAAGAAGATCCTGGGTGTGAGATTATTCTAACTGCTAAAGTTCGATTCAACATATAATATGCCAAAGACTATTATAACTTATTTAACATATACTGATATACTAAACTGAGATCAGCAGAAACAACTTCTGTAAACCTATTTCATTTAGTGTTGTTAGGTCCAAAGAATTTTGCAACTAAGCATATCCAATCCTGGCATAGTCCGTGGACCGTTCTACACCGCACATCATCTCTTTGTAAAACAAGTTAAATAATTGTACATAGATGCTGATTTAGATATTGTTTTTGTACATAGTTCTTTTGTAGCAAGTTAAAATCTCTCGTACATATTTTTGACAGTATTTTGATGTTTAACAATGTTTATTACATGATAACAATAAGTTCTTAGATCTTGAGCTTGATCTGAATTTTTTTTTGGTTTTAAAAATTTTTTTTGAGTCCAATTGGAAATTGTTATCGACATCAGATACAAACAATATAGACAAATATACGTAAATGATATTGATGGTAAGAATAAAAGTCTAATACATACTTATAATTGTCAAGAATAATATAAGCACGTAATGATGGTTTCGATATTTCGGGACAACATAATAGAGTATTATTAATTGATCAATACAGTTTGATGTTATTGTTAGCTGTGAATAATTTGTTTGACATGAATCTACGGTAATCATGTAACTAGCTAGCTATTACCAGATGTTTGTTACTTTAATACTGTTAGAAAATCTCCATTAATTATCACTGTTAGGTATATCAATAAGATACTTAAGATAGCCGATGATGCTCATGCTGTATACAATTAGAGAATCAGTCATGTATACCTCTAATATTATATCATATCTTTTTTGGTCTAGTTGCTCTAGTTGATACCATTATAAATTCATCTTCATATTCTTTCAACTGATTTTTTTTTGTTGTTGTTGTTGACATTGTTTCAACTTTTAGTTTTTTTTCGTAATCAATGGATTACTACTACAGTCAATAATCAATACCTAACTTTATATAAACGTATAGTTTATTAGTACTTTGTTTGGTATACTTTGATACATATCCAGAACTGCCGATACATATCAACGTCTTACTTAAATGCACTAGAAACTTTCCGTATTTGATGATTTAGGTAAGATCTATTACAGATATTTTATAATAATGTATTGGTGGTGGAACAAGACGTAGAAATTGAATAACAATTACTGGAATCGCATGTACATGATAAAAGGGACAGAGAAAAGAACAGGTGGACAGGTGTTGGGCTGTCACTTATGATCATTTTTTTCTGGTGGATAAGCCCAAAAACAACTCTCCCTCAATCTTCACCTATCTCTTTCAGTTGATATTCGAGACGTACTATTCCAGATCTTATCATATTTCGAATTTAAAACAAAATCATAACAATAATTGAATATTCTCACACGGTGGTTGTTCTCTTTAGTACCCAAGTAGAATTGTTTTGGTCAAAATCCATACTAATCTTTGAAACCTATTAAAAATTCGAGTATTTTGTAATCTAAACGTTTTACTGTGGCTAAAAAAAATTCTAGCAATTCTTTTATTGATGGTTGTATTCGTTTTCTAGTCTAGATAGTAGATACACATCATCAACGATTCTTCTTCTACTCGAACAAATCACGAATCTTCTTCTACTCGAAAAAAACTTATAACACTTCTTTGGTTAAAAATGAAGATTTTTTGTTGACTTTATTTCACATATGTTTAAATAGTTAATCTTCTTCCGGTTCACGAATCTTCTTCTACTCGAAAAAGTATTCTCCTATGATGGAAATTTGATAACTGCGGCTAATAAACAATTTTGATTTCCGGTTTAGTTTTACTTTGTAAGAAGACATATTTGATTAAATTTTGGAAATTGTTGGACCCATACCATCAAGACTTGTTGGCAGTAGATAAGGTTTGATATTCAAATCTCAAAATCATTGTCTTATGTCTTTTCTGTGCCCGAAAAGCCGAACTCACATAGTGTCCCTCCATTTCTTTTACTTTTCAATGTGGCAGTATAACATTCGAATTTACGAAATGTTTATATACTTATGTTTCAACTTTCACGTACAATTACCCTTCACAAATCACAATCAGTACCTTTCACAAATCATAGTCACCAATCACCAATCAAGATCACTTCAGGTCTTTCATTCGACTCAGACCGGATTCATAGTTTTGACGGTTCATATGATTACAACGATTGAAAGTTGTACATTTTATGTTTTAGAACAGTTTATGGATCATTGATTGGTGCTAGCTAGTTTAACTACGTAGTGCTTCTTTTTATCATAAATAAAAAATACGTTGCCCTTCTCATTCTTGCTATTGCGTGATCTTCAAATCATTTATAAACAATCTGTTGAATATAAGATTAAACAAAAAATATTTTTTATTTTTATTAAAATTATGGTATAATCAAGTTGTCAATGACTATTGACGTACATACATACACACACACACATGATACATAAAATGGTGATAAAATAGAATCACAAAACATAAATAAATATTTTGCCGAGAGCTCTTTAGCCAGGTTGTTACCACCTTTGGTCTATTCTCGGGCGTGTGTTTGTGGATTTAATTAAAGTATAGTAAAGGATTTAGGTCCAGCAAATAATATAAAAGATCAACATTTCACACATCATTTACAATAAAGTAACTGCAGAATCACAAGATTATTAATATTTTCCGTTATTAACGTTAATTTTGTCGGATCGACTTTTTTCATGTTTTTCTTCTTGTTCGAGAGTCCGAATTGGACATAGAATCAAACCCATTTTGAACAAAATGAAACTAGGTTTCACTTATGCTTTAGTAAGTTTCTTTCATTCCAAAGTAAAGCTAACTAATTAGGCAAATTACTAGAGAAAATGCATATACACATACACACGATCTATTTTGAATCATTAAAAAGAATGGTTTGAATTTGGTAATTTGTTTGGGGATTTTCGTTTTTAGACCACATGGGTGCAATATTCAACAACGATAAGTAACGAGATTACTGGTCCTAGTTAATCGGCCCAATATGATAGAACATGTCCCTTCGTGGCTTTGATTTGTTGGGCTCTGAACGAAACAAACTTCATTCATATAGACTATAGACTGATCTTAACAGGCCCACGAGTAATTAACTTAGGTTCTTAACTGTTGACTTTTTTCTTGTTCTAGTTTTGCTTTGTTGAAAACGGCATGGTTAGGCTTTCTTGAAAACGACATTTTTTTTGGGCCGAGAAATTTGCAATTAGTTACGGATTTTGAACTGTACTAAACTGTAGCATAATATCATTGATCCAATATATGACATGAGAGATCTCCATATACATTTTTTCCCGAAGTAAATAATATCATAATTTGGTGTACCAACTTAGGAAATTGACTAATAGCCTCACTTATGGATTACTCAAACCCTTAGACTTATAATTGACTAGTCTTAAAAATAAGTAATTTAGGACGACGACCTAAAAAAGAGAGTAGTTTTTGAGTCTTTATATATAAAGATATGATAAGAGTAAGGATGTCACATTCACGAGCAAGTGTATGTGCTTTCCTAGAAATTTCTTCCACATGTCTACATGGTACGACATGCCATTTGATTCCAAATTCTATCATTATTGATATAGATGGCTCTATAAGAATATGAAGCAAACATTATTTGATTAGTTTCCTCTACTTTATAATTCCAAACAAGAAAATAGTCGACCATATAACATCGTTTTTTTTTTAAAAGAGAGAGAATCATTTATATATTTGATCAACAGAGAATTACATTTCTAAAACGCAAAAAAAAAGAAAATATTTAAGTTTTTTTTTTTTGCAAAACAACCACATATCTGCAAATTCACCGGATCATCAGCTCTATTACTGGTCATGATAACTAATTCTTTATATTTTCGATAATGAACGTGGAAGTTGGAACGATGGATTTATGAGTTGTCCACACCGTTCGTTATGTGCATGCATTCAATGCTTCTCAGAGCCATATTCCGATAGCGAGAATTTTAACATCATTATTGAGTAGTGTGTTATATTTCACACTATTTATGCAAGATTTTTCGCTCAACATCAAACATAATAACCCAATCAAACATAATTTCTTGATTAAAGTTGAGCTTTGTTGATACCAAGTCAATTACTCATTCATATAATAACCCAATCAATCATTCTTCCTTTATTGTACCCAATTAACGACTACAAAACTGGTCCTACAACATCGTAAAATACCAAACAAAATCGTGAAAAAAACAGATGGAACAACGTGATTTTCTTTTTCCCAAATTCTACATTAAAAATGTCTAGGCCGCAAAACTGCAAATCTTTGCTTTGTAGCTATTTTCTCGATATATTTCAACATAAAATCATAAAAGGAAAAATGACGGCGTTTGGAATCACCGTCCTCGCCGTTTTATTGAAAATGTAAGCGTGCATGGTGCCTAATCGCACCGACGATGCCGACGGTATTTGATTTTGACTCATTCAGCGTTGGCCCTTTCTTAAAACTTTATTAGTAGTTAATTAATTTGCAGATTCTTTTGACCTTTTAGCTCTATTTTATTTCTATGAGGAATATGGTCTCTCATGGAAAATTGGAAATTGTAAATATTCCTTGTTGTTGCTGATCATCAACAGTTGATGTAAGGTGAATCTAGAAGTATAATAGTATGAACCAATGTAAGAATCGTATACTGTATAATTAACTTTAAAATACTCACATGGATACTGGATAGGGTCTGTTCTACGTTGCTCCACATGAAATAATACACTATTATTGTGAAAAATAGATATCCAAACAAAAGTTTTGTTGAATAGATGACTACGTTAAAATTTACAGTTTGTTGTTCCACTATTAACAAATGAAAAATATATATGCTTTGTTGCTCAAAGTTCAATATATATCAAATTTTATTACTAGATAATACTATAATCCGCGAATAACAGTTCAAACTTTAGACTATAGACGTCTAGACCTAACAATTGTCGTACACTCGTATTATTTAGTTGAAGAAATAAAAAACGTATTACTTTTAAACGAATTAAAAAAATCATGATTAAGTCATAAACTATTGAACATAATATAGTCTCCATTAATCTATATTATCTAATACTCCCGTGATCGGTCAATGATGTATGCAGAATTCAGAACATTAGTACGTCACAAAGTATAAAATGACGGTCTTTAATTTACTTGTTCAAGCTTTTCCTCCATTGTTTATTTTCAACATGATTACATGAAAGTGTTGTTTACTTCTCTTAATAACCAACTTATTCAAACTGCATTTTAATCTATAAATATGACTATATGAGTGTGTTAAAACACCTCAGAATATCAGCAAAACGCTTATCAGCTGACCTTGATTTATTAGTTTTTTTTTTATGTTTCACGAAATATTAGTTAATCATAATTCCAAGAATGCTTGAATGTCTATATAACCTAACCTACCATTATGTTCTTACCATGATTTAAATTATCTTCTCAAGTTCCATTTTCGTGAAGAATATATGAAAGTCAAATATTATTTGCTGAACCTTTTTTTTT
>Ga0041059_1001508_pt1 | contig 18388 bp, 12 predicted proteins | sample AraColnosormetaG_FD_56232 | JGI IMG/M metagenome (GOLD analysis project Ga0041059, IMG submission 56232) | Arabidopsis roots microbial communities from North Carolina, USA - Col MF nosort | ecosystem: Host-associated > Plants > Roots > Unclassified | place: USA: North Carolina | collected...
GACGAGATTGTGTGAAAATGCATTGTATATAAACATCATTGTATGGGCTGGCCATGGGCTGACCATTGGACAATGGTCTTTAATGGTCTTGGACAAATTTTTAGACCATTGTCCATTAAAGACCAACCAATAAAACCCATGAAAAAAATGGTCCAAGTGGACATGACCAATGGGCTTTGGACAGCCCAATTGACACTTCTACATCTATATAAACTAATCTGATTTATCATCATAAAACACTTCCAACGCCATTTGGTCCTATTCTTGCAAAACCTTTTACAATCATGAATCATGGTGTTTGAAAATTGTCCATCGTTTTTGCAAGATACAAAGAAGAGGATTCAGATAACATGAACAATATTATTAAAACTAGGCCACAAGGTTGGGGTACAATGTCTTAAACAAATAGTAAAGCCAGAAACTTTAAAGAAGAGAATCAAACCTACTAATTAAGAAAGCAACATACTAATTAAGCTTCAGTGAGATGGAAAAGCCTTCCTACAAATCAGTAGATCATAAAGTCAAAAGCTAATTCTAACTCATTGTCCAGAATGTTGATGGTTCCTGATCCTGCTTGAACGTCTCACAGGTGTTATCATCTCTTTCTCTTCGTGACCACTTCTCTTTTGTATCTTCTCATATGTTGTGAAACTTCCATATGAAACAGAACCTATGGAGTACTCTGATGCAGAGGAAGCCATGGATTCACCGCTATCATTACTCTTCTTGCCTCCTCCTCCGCTTTGATGTTCTTTAAGATCATCTTTCTTGTTGCTGCAGCTGTGTAATGGTTTGTTCTTACTGAAGCTGAAACTCATCTCAGAAGGGAATGATGATACCTCTCTTTTTCTGTCATCACCAACTTCTTCTTCTTCTTCCTTGAAATTCAATGAAGAAAGCCTTTCTCTGATCAGATTCTCTACTGGCACATGCTCGACAACTTTAGTTGCAGAGATTGCTGTTGGTTCGCCATCTTCATGTTGCAGCATCACAGGTTTTGTCTTCTTCTTGGCTAATAGGAAACCAGCTGCTACTGCTGCAAGTATAACCATCATAGTCGAAAACAAGACTAACACTTTCTTCTGGCCACTCAACAAAATGTCCTCCGAACCTGCATCATTAACAACTTCACCAAACCCACTCTCTTCTTCTTCTACTTCATTACCGTCATGTTCAACATCTGTAGCTTCTTCTGAAACACTGAGGCTACCTCCAGCAATTTCCCCAACACCTTCTTCTTCTTGTACAGTTTCAACATTGGCTACTCCGGTTTGTTCTTGCTGGTTACTACTGATTGCAGCAGACTGCACATCGTCAAGCAGTTGTGCGTCGGATTCAGCTTCTTCCATGTTATTCTGGTCATTTTCTTCATATTCTTCCTGCCCTTCAACAACATCAGTTTCTTGGCCACCATGTCCTTCTTCAGAAAGAGATTCTGAATACCTTTCACCTCCGTTCACCTCTGTATCTGTAGCTATCTTGATCTCAGCCTGCTCATCACATTCATCAACAATTTCTAAGTTTACCTTTCCTTCTTCATTCTCCTGCTCGACTTCATTATCATCTTCTTCGTAGACAGCTTCAAGACTGATTTCACCACTGTTTTCCGATTCTTCTTCAGGTTCCTGATGACCAACATTCACTTCTTCTATATCCACTTCTAAGCTATCCACTATGAACCCATCAACAATGATTTCAACACTAGTTGACTGGAAAACAGCATCAGACAACCTTTTGTCTTCCAAAAGAACTGTCAAGTTATGAAATTGAAAAGGAACACTTCCCTCCTCTTCTCGTAGACTTGAGACCAGCTTATCAAGATACACAAATGATGATTCTGCCCACATCCTCAGCTTTGCACCCAACTGCTCAAAGTTCTCGCTAGCAGACATTATGATCTCTGGAGAGATGTTAAACTGATAGAAAGGTGAATCTGTGATGGTTTGTTGAGAAAACGTCGTTGAAGAAACCAACAACAGATACGCCACACCAAGAGCCAAAATCCAACCAAGCAACATGGATGTCTTGCTGAAACGAGACTGTTTTGAAATCTGATGAGTTTCTTCTTCTTCAATGCTTTCGCCAACTACTACTTCTTCTTCTTCATCATCACTCTCTACAGCTTCCAAACGCTCTTCACCATCAACATCCAGAATTTCCTCTGCGGCTTCCAAACGCTCTTCACCATCATCTTCTTGTTCTTCTACTGCAACTACACCTTCCTGAGAAGCAACTTCCTCCTCTTGTTGACCTTCCTCCTCTCGTTCTGCAGACAAATCAGTGTCAGAAGAAGAGCTTTCAGAGATGAAAAGCTCCTCAAGCTGCTTGCACTCATCAGAACGATGCTCAATTTTTGGATTTGGCTTATAATGGAGAAACTGAGGCCTCGGTGACAAGTAATTCTTCTTTGGATCATAAGGTGCCACCACTGGATCCACTTCATGAGACTCAAACACAGGAAATGTGCATGGAACATAAGGAGGAAGAGGACTGATCTTGAAGCTTGAATTATCATTACTCTTCCTCTCAAGAATCTCATCGAAATCACTGACAGTAATATCATGTGATTCCTCTTCACGAAGCTGCTTAGTTTCATCGATGCAAATCTGGTCTACATCTTTATCTTCCCCAATGATGCTTATCACATCAGAAAACGAGACAGACGACTTTACCTGAACCTGGTGATGGGATTTGTCAAAGGATCGAGACACTTCGTTTTTATCAGACAAGATCTTCTTCCTCGGCGATGGATTGATCTTGGAAACGGCTGAAATTGTCGGTGACATGAAATGCTTGGAACCTTTTGTTGGACCTTTGACGACATTAGCGATTTGATCCTTGTCGTTCTGATTCTCTTTATCACCAATCTCAACACGATTACTGCATTCTCTACCGATTGAGTTTCTCCGGGACGGATCTGCCGAAAATGGATTGCCTCGGAAACTGCGACGCATCAGATCTCCGGTTTCCGAGTTTCTTTGCTTAGGGTTTGGTCTGGAAGGCATTGAAGGCGAAGAGGAAGAGAATAGAGAAGAAGGAGAAACAGAGATCTTGTTCTTTGCTGGAGAAGACGCCATGAATGAAAATCACTCCGGAAATCAGAATGGGTTATTTAACAAATCTCAGATTTTTTGCGCTCGTTAAAGGAAAGAAAATATGCAAGAATCTGCAAGATTGTGAATGTAAAAAGTTCCTAAGTTTTTGAATTTTTAAAAGAGAGAGAGATAGAGAGATCGTAACGGCTAGTTGCCAATTTGCGATTTATTTATACATAGTGGATAGAAAAATCCCTAATAATTTTAAGTATTGCAAATTGATTCTGATTTTGACCATTTTTCACTGATACCCTAGTTTTCCAAATTTCTGTTATCTCCCCATAAATTTAAGATCTATCTAAATGCCCCATGCTTATTAAAGACTTCACAACGTAAGATTTGATTCCTCTTTCTTCCTGTAAAGTTGTTAAATTTATAAACGTGGATATTTATGGACAATGTAGAAACAGTGGGAAGAAATTAATGATTCTCAAAACCTTGGGGTTCAAATTAAAACAAAATTTCAATTTCTGTAGCCGGAAAATAGAGCAGACGATGTAACTGGGCCGCCACGATGATGACACGTCTGATCGCAGAGAATAAACTAGCCGTTATGGGCTCTCGTAAAGGGTAAGAGACGTTAATCAACCTATTAAAAAGACAGGTAAATCAGAAAAGCAGGCTTTGGGCCCGTCCACTGATGGAAAAAGTGAAAGCACCAATTATGTTGAAGGTTTTTACTTAACGGGCTTTTGACTGACATTAAAGAAAATTTGGTCATCGGCTAACTAAATAGGCCCAGTTTACATTATTTTCTGAGTTCCAATGAAATAAAATCCTTTTCTAAAAGTCATCCTCAAATACCACATCTGTGTGAACCTCATCGACACAAATCAGAATATCTTTCATAATTTTATGGATTTATAACTTATTTTGCGATTATCTGCGAAAGTGATTAATTAAGATGAGTGTTCATGTTGCAGAACTAATCGTTTTCGGAATAACTACCATCAAAATAGTTCTAGACAATTGTTACAATTACGTTTCTAGATTAATTTAGTCCATGAGAATTGAATTCTGAGGGGATTACTTTTCCTTCTTTCAGGCCAAATTTTTGCTATTGAATATCAACCTGTTGATATGAGTTAAATCTGCATTATGACTTATGAACGCAAACGAAGAAAAAAATACCAAATCAATTTAACAACAGAAATAACAATCAGAACTTTGGTATGAAATACTTAGAACCAAATCAACCAATGATGAATTTTTCTCAATCGATTTAAGGCAAATTGAGACAAAACTAAAAGATCCGACAAAATCCGATTCTGAGAAAACAAAATCAACGATTTCATACTAAAAGAAAAGGATTTAAGGGAGAGCGAGATTCAGATGGTAGTGCATGATGGTAAGATCATCAATGATGGTCAGAGTTGGATTGTTCTATGGAATCATCTTTCATCATCATTATCACCGCTCTCTCCTCTTTATTAAGAGTAAAACATCGACTTTAAATCTAAGAAAACACAACACAATAGACAAAATAACTTCTAAATTTTTCCCTAGAAAATAGTAATGAAGCTTCGAGAAAACACTGAATTTCTAGAGCAGACGCTGTTTCGAAGAATTCTGAGTCGTACATCAAAAGATTTGAGGTCTTTAAATAGTGGAGAGAACTCTAGGGTTTTAAGTTGGATCTTCTAGGTCGATAGGATTTGTCTCAGCTCGTTATTGGGCTATTGGGCTGTATAATTTGGCCCAATAGTAATAAGAGTTTGGTTTTGTACTTTTTGTATGGTGTGGCCTTGTAGAATAGAAAAGCAGTGATTGGTCAAAAGGTGGCAAGTTGTTTGACTATGACATCAATTCCTCATTTCATCTTTTTGATTTACAGAGAAAATTGAAATAGTCCACTCGGGACCATTGAAGCTCTCTCTCTGTTTCTGCATTACAAAAAGTGTTTGTTTTCAAGGTTTCTCTCTTTCACTTCTCTTTGTTTTCTTCATTTCAATTTCTGGATTTTGCTTGTAGCTACATTTGGTCTCACTCTATTCCATGGCTGACACTGGTGAGGTTCAATTTATGAAGCCTTTCATCTCAGAAAAGTCATCTAAATCATTGGTGAGCATGGCTCTCTATCTTTCTTCTTTTTTATTTTCTTATTTCAACAAGTTCAAAATATGTGTTTAGTGTTCTGATTTGGAGACTTATGGTTTAGGGTAAATTGCTTTAGTTCATTTTCATGGAGCTAATAACTTAGGTCCTTTAATTGCTTTTGTTAGCTTTAAATTAGCAAAAAGCAAATGAAAGCTTACTGAATCTTGCTAGATTTAGAATGAAGTTTATGTGTTGGTGTTGTTATAGGCTGCTTGAACCAAACATTTCTGCGGGGCTGAAAAGTGAAAAATAGCAAGTCCATTGTTTCTACGTTGCTGCTCTTGGAATGTCTCCTGAGAGTTGTTTTTTTATATATAAATGTTTGATTAGGAAATCCCCTTGGGATTCAACGAATACTTCCCAGCACCATTTCCAATAACTGTGGACCTCCTGGACTATAGTGGGAGATCTTGGACGGTTAGGATGAAGAAAAGAGGAGAGAAAGTGTTTCTTACAGTTGGTTGGGAGAATTTTGTAAAAGATAACAATCTCGAAGATGGCAAGTATTTGCAGTTCATCTATGACCGCGACAGGACCTTTTATGTTATCATATATGGTCATAACATGTGTAGCGAATATAGAGACTTCCCTCAAGTCGCAGTAGAGGTTGATGACTATGAAAACGGTGAAGAAGAAGAAGACGGCGACGATCAAGACAAACATCAGTAACTAAAATTTGGGTCTACTTTAAGTTGCTTTAAGTTTAAGTAGTCAGTTTTCATGTTGGATTTATGTAACCAGTTGTTTAGTTTAAATATTACGAATACTAGTATTTGCTTTCTGCTACATTCTTTGGAACATGGTTTAAAAGATTTACTGTGTATTGCTATCATTTTTGTGATAATTGTATTTGGTGAAGTAGAGTGTTAATACAAGAGAATGAGAGGAAGTGTAGGAGGGGGCATGAGTCAAAACCTTCCGGTGCAGTTAGAGTCTCTTGAAGACTCGGCCACGTGACAATATGGGTGTATTGACAACAGAATAAATAAATGTGGGCTAAATTGAATAAATTAAAATTTACGAGGTATTTTTAGAAAACATTTTGACGGTTAAAAGCAAGTGTTTGCTGTTTGGTTGGCTTTTGGCGGCGGAAACTAGAATCGTTGCTGCTACTCAGGTCATCGGGATAATGAAGAGCAATAAGTTTTCTTGCAAAACGAGAGCCGAAACCCTAGAATGGATCACAGCCATTATCGATTTCCTTAAACCGTTTTCTTTCCTAATCAATGCTCACGTTGTCAATTTCTTCAAGGTATGATCGATTATCGGAAACAATTTTAAATTCAGCTTCGAGTTGGGTTATGAGTTGATTGATGGGTTTGTATTCCAGGATAAGCAATGGGAAGCTGTTAATGAGGAATGGATGAGTTGCTTAAAGGATGAGAAGCCGGAAAATATTCTTCTTATTCCCTCCGGTGGTGTCCAGGTAAAGTTCTGGTCTCAGTCTTCATGATTGAGATATTTGATAGAAAGGGTAGATTTTTATTTTAGTTTGGAAAGGAGATGATTGATTATAGTATTTGATTATAGGATCACTGGCCTGCTTCACTAAAGAAATTTGTTCACACGTTGAGGTCTCTATCGTTTCCTCGAGAGCAAGCGGATTTACAGGCGGTATTGTATTCTCTTTACCTGTTTGTGCTGTTTCAGGATTAGTATTTTTAGATCCTAGACTAAATAAAGTTTAATCATTTTCGACTGTTGGCAGATACTCGCAGACGTGGATATGGTACCTCTTAGCACCGTTCTTTCACAGGGCATGAATCTTAAGAAAAAACATGAGGTACATTTTTATCTTCACACTTCACTATCCAGAGGTGCAAGTCGTGTCTTTCAATGATGTCTTGTTTTGGTAGGAATTTCAGTAGATTGCATCTGGTGACTAATCCCAATCCAAGAACCTTAAATTCAAAAGAGAGTATATATTTTTTTTGTAGCTGTTCAAGTCTTTTTACCATCAAATTCTGGCAAAGTTATCTGCCACTTCACGCGTAAAACATGAAATTGAGGATCATTAACAGCTCATAGCATTTTATATAAAAGTTTCTTAGTACAAAACTTATGTTTGTTTAAACGTAAGGTATTTGTCAAATGTATCTTATACTGGCCACTTCATTTGAATGGATCTGTAGGTCACTTATTATGGTATCATGCAGGTTGAAGTTCTTTCCTCTGTTGTTAGCTCAGTTGTTAAGAGTGTTGGAGCTCCTACTGTTGTTGATGTCGGTGCTGGCCAGGTATCTTCAATCCCTTTCTCTTGTTTAACTATCAATCTTAATTGCATGGTTCCTTTTTCTCGTCTGCATTGGTGAATTCTCTTTTTGGCTGTTTAAGGAATATTTCGAGTGATGGTTTTTCTTTCATATCAGAGTTTTAGTAACTTTGTAGTATATTATAGCTTTCCTAAAGTGTGTTAAATAACATCATTGGTAAATGTTTTGTCCAGGGTTATCTAGCGCAGGTTCTCTCTTTCCAATATAAGCACTCAGTGGTTGCAATCGATTCTTCCTCTCATCATGGAAAGGTAACAGATGCACGCGCAGCACGCATAAAAAAGCATTTTGCAGCACAGATGCGTAAATCTGGGTAAGGGGTTAGCTCATTATAAGTTTATTTCAAACCTTTACCAAGTATCAGATGTCTCTTTCCATTTTTAGCTTGAAGAGTCGCTCATTGTTTTCCTAATTCTTTGTGCACAGTTCTGGTATTTTAGACTTGTGAATGCTACTTAACCTCTTCTCTGTTAGTTCAGGAAACAAGTGCCCAGATGTTCCAATGACGATTACATGCCGTGTTTTATCCACAGAAATGTTGAAGGCCTTGACTGATGTTCATCTGGAGAAGGATGAGACGGATTCTAGTGGAAGTGCATTGAATGAAGAAGGTCAAAGCAGATCACAATCATCAAGTGATGCAAACAGATCGTGTTCACTTGTTCTTGCTGGCCTTCATGCATGTGGAGATCTATCAGTTACAATGCTAAGGTTAGTTAAAATGTTTGCTGCAATTATTCATTTGCGATATCTGTTATCTTCTGAATACAGTATTGGTCCTGATTGCTGTGTTAGCCCGTGAAAGCTGAACCAATATGCAACTTGATTTCGTCAGGACTTTTATGGAGTGTGAAGAAGTTAAAGCATTAGTGAGCATTGGCTGTTGTTACAACTTATTATCTGAAAAAAGTAGTGAGGATTCTTGTTCCAAATGTGGCTATCCGATGAGCGCTGGTCTCAGATCCTTGGGCTTTTCCCTTGGCAAAAATGCCCGTGATTTAGCTTGTCAGGTATAGTCCACTATTGTATCTGTTTTGGATGTTGCAACATTGTTGTTTTGAGTCATTTTGTTTCTTCTCTGTGACCCATTTGTGTAAAGAAATTACATGTGTTTTCTTAGAGTGCTGAGAGATGGAGCAGTTTAGGAGAAGATGCTGGTCTGCAGAATTTCGAGTTGCATTCTTTTCGTGCTGCTTTCCAAATGGTAATATGGTTTTTGGTTATGTGGTTTCTTCCAAGATCTGTGACTAGTTGTTAATAGAATCTTAACTTATAGTGATTGTCTTTAAGAAGTAAAAACCTAATTACCCTTTGAAGGTTCTGTCAAAACATTATCCAGAGGTTTTGGCGACAAGTCCATCCATTGGGCGCCAAGGTAAGGCATTCCGTCGTCAACAGCAACGAAAATCCCTTGAAACTCCAGCAGCAGTAGATACAACTAGGAAAGGTCAGGAGTTTGATAGACTAAATTCTATTATAAGTGAGACCAAGATCACTTTGCTAATATCTATAGTTCACTGTAGACACGGTTGACAAGAAACCCATGAGGCAGACAAGCTTGAATTCCGACATGTGTTCTTCTTTTGAGAAGTTCTGCTTGTCAGCATTTTCCCGCTTGAATCTAGAACACCCTCGAGATCTCGACCTGAATGCCACATGGAATGAAGCTGATGCATTCACTGTAAGCTATTCCTCAATGCTCTCGCTTTCTCTTCGGTCTCAGATTCTCATAACTTGATGGATGTTTGTCTTTGGTATTGTCAAACTCAAAAAAAATGCAGGAACTGATAGGGCCTTACTGGTCTATTCGAGCCGCATTAGGACCAGTGCTTGAGACATTGATCTTGCTTGATAGACTTATGTTCCTCCAAGAACAAGGAGACTCCATAAAAGTGGTTATGCTTCCCATCTTTGATCCCACCATCTCACCTAGGAATGTGGCCATTATTGCTAGAAGACTTTGACCCTAAAGCTTATAAGCCCTCTTTTGATCCTTCTTAAAAATTTCCTCTTTTGATCCTTCTTAAAAATTTGGGTAATGTGTGAAATGTTTTTCTGTTGGAACTGACGTTGAAAGTTTTATGCATTGGGTTTCATTTATCAAACTACATTTTGCAGTGAAGAGAACTCATCTAAAGAGTAGTATAAGATTAAGCACTCTGCTTTTACCGTTACCCATATTTCGTAGTGTGAACAGAGTACCATTTCTTCCTTGTCGTTCGTGACGAACAAGTACAACAATAAAATGTGATAAGGTTTTCCTTTGACTTTTTGACCGAAGTTGCTTTTAAAAAAACACTATTTATATCATTGTTTACGGATTTCACAATCTAACGCAATATTTTATTTAATATTTTAAAGGTTCGTTGAAAATTTCACATAATTTAATAAGCGATTCCGTTTTGTTTTTGTTAAACACGTTTTCACATTATAACGTTTAAAAGAAACCTTAACTCATCGGCATCGTTAAAGGTTAAAACCAAGTAGTCATGTAAGAAAATTTAACATGCAATATTTCGGTTTTGATGGTGCCTTCTATCAAAAAAAGAAGAAAAATGTGGATGGTGGTGCAACAACATCACTAATACAAATAAGTAATTAATAGACTTTGGTTTACATTGTAAATACCTAACCGGTTTGTTCCGGGTTAATTAGGTTAGATAGGGAAAGTGTATATAATGTCTTGTATTCACTCTTTAATAAGATAACAGAAACATTTTCCACTTTCGGCTCCTTACATTTTTCTCTTCTGGATCTTCTTCTTCCTTAGTATTGAGCTCTCTTTCTGTTCATCTCTACTTCTAATATGGTATCAGAGCTATACGCTTAGCTCGCTTTTCTCTCTGATTTTGTTGTGCCTTCGATTTGGTTTCATAAAATCCGAAAATGGTTAAAGCTGTGGTTCGTCGCAACACTCGCAAGACAGGAAGCTCATCACGCGCAGGAAGCACCTCTCGAGCAGGAAGCTTACCACCCATTCAGGAAGCATTGTTTGCTCCGTTTGGCTCCTCCGTTCTGATGAACCCTGACAGTGTTCACTCTCCTCTGTTTCTTCATAACGCCGACCACCCAGGGATATCGATTGTCTCTGTGCAGCTAGACGGCGCGAACTACAACCAGTGGAGCTCTGCGATGAAGATAGCTCTGGATGCGAAGAATAAGATCGCATTCATTGATGGCTCTTGCCCTCGCCCTGAAGAAGGTAACCATCTCTTACGCATCTGGTCTAGGTGTAATAGCATGGTCAAGTCCTGGATTCTTAACTCCGTTAACAGAGAAATCTATGGTAGTATTTTGTCCTTTGATGATGCTGCTCAGATCTGGAACGATTTACACAATCGTTTTCACATGACAAATCTCCCTAGAACCTTTCAGCTTGTTCAACAAATCCAAGACCTTCGTCAAGGCTCTATGAACCTTTCCACCTACTACACAACTTTGAAAACCCTTAGGGATAATCTCGATGGTGCAGAAGCTAGTGTACCCTGCCATTGTTGCAAGAAATCAACTTGTGAAAGTCAGATTTTTGCTAAGTCTAATGTGAACAGAGGAAGGATTATCAAGTTCCTTGCTGGTTTAAATGAGAAGTACTCAATCATTCGTGGACAGATAATCATGAAGAAGCCTCTCCCTGACTTAGCAGAAGTTTACAACATCCTGGATCAAGATGATAGTCAAAGACAGTTCAGTAACAATGTTGCTTCAGCTGCTTTTCAAGTTACTAAGGATGATGTTCAGCCTGGTGCGTTGGCTTCGTCCTCTAACATGCCTCAACCTGGAATGTTGGGTGCTGTTCAAAAGAAAGACAAAAAGTCGATATGCTCTCACTATGGTTACACAGGACATACCTCTGAGAGATGTTACAAACTCCATGGGTATCCTGTTGGCTGGAAGAAAGGAAAGTCTTTCTATGAGAAAATTGCTCAGGCCTCTCAGTCTTCACAGGCTCCTAAGCCAAATTCTGCTGTCACTGCACAAGTAACAGGAAACAGTCAGAATACTCCTGCAGGTCTGGAAAGTCTCATTGGGAACATGAGCAAGGATCAGATACAGAATCTCATTGCTTTGTTCAGCTCTCAGTTACAGCCTGCTTCTCCGGTTCTGAACACTGCTCCAATGTCCACTTCTCACAACAATGACCCATCTGGTATTACTTTCTCATCCTCTACTTTCAGCTTCATTGGTATTCTCACTGTCTCTGAGACTGAAATGACACATGGTACATGGATTGTGGATTCTGGTGCCACACATCATGTATGTCATGTCAAAGATATGTTCCTTAATCTTGACACTTCAGTTCAACATCATGTGAATCTGCCCACTGGCACTACCATTAGAGTTGGAGGTGTTGGGAACATTGCTGTAAATGCTGATCTGATATTGAAGAATGTTCTGTATATTCCTGAGTTCAGACTGAATCTGCTTAGTGTTAGTGCTTTGACCACAGATATTGGTGCCAGAGTTGTGTTTGATCCGACTTGTTGTGTGGTACATGATCTTACCAAGGGGTCAACGATTGGAAGCGGTAGAAGAGTTGGAAATCTATACTTGCTGGATGTTGAAGATTCAGTGTCTGAAGACGTTGTATCTACTTCTTTTGTTGCAAACTCTGTTGTTGATGCATCTGTTTGGCATTAACGACTTGGTCATACATCTTTTGATCTCATAGACTTGCTCACAGATGTACTTGGAATTTTTAAAACCAAGAATAAAGGATTGTTACATTGTGATATTTGCCAACGTGCTAAACAAAAGAAGTTAACTTATCCTAGTCGTCATAATATTTGCTTAGCACCTTTTGATTTGCTGCACATAGATGTCTGGGGACCTTTCTCTGAACCAACACAGGAGGGGTATCATTACTTCTTAACCATCGTCGATGACCACACACGTGTGACATGGGTCTACCTTATGAAATACAAAAGCGATGTCCTCACCATTTTTCCTGATTTTATCACAATGGTAGAGACACAGTATGACACAAAGGTCAAGGCAGTACGGTCTGATAATGCTCCAGAACTTAAATTTGAGGAGCTATATAGAAGAAAAGGGATTGTGGCATACCACTCTTGCCCTGAAACACCAGAACAGAACTCAGTGGTAGAGAGAAAGCACCAACATATCCTGAATGTTGCCAGGGCTCTTCTCTTTCAGTCTCAAATTCCTCTCTCATATTGGGGAGACTGCATACTTACTGCAGTTTTCATTATCAACAGGACACCATCTCCAGTTATCTCTAACAAGACCCTTTTTGAGATGCTGACCAAGAAAGTGCCTGATTATACTCACCTGAAGAGCTTTGGCTGTCTGTGCTATGCTAGTACTTCTCCAAAACAGCGTCACAAATTTGAAGACAGAGCTCGTACGTGTGCTTTTCTCGGGTATCCTTCTGGGTATAAGGGATACAAACTTCTTGATCTTGAGAGCCACACTATCTTTATCTCAAGAAATGTGGTCTTTTATGAAGACTTGTTTCCCTTCAAGACCAAACCTGCAGAGAATGAAGAGTCTTCTGTTTTCTTTCCACACATCTATGTTGATAGGAACGACAGTCATCCTTCTCAGCCACTGCCAGTCCAAGAAACATCAGCGTCGAATGTGCCTGCAGAGAAACAGAATTCTAGAGTATCAAGGCCACCAGCTTACCTCAAGGACTACCACTGCAATTCTGTTACCTCCTCTACAGATCATCCTATATCAGAGGTTCTCTCTTACTCCTCTCTCTCAGACCCCTACATGATATTTATCAATGCTGTGAACAAGATCCCAGAACCACACACATATGCTCAAGCACGACAAATAAAAGAGTGGTGTGATGCTATGGGAATGGAAATCACAGCTCTTGAAGATAATGGAACTTGGGTTGTTTGCTCTTTACCAGTGGGTAAGAAGGCTGTAGGATGCAAATGGGTTTACAAAATCAAGTTGAATGCTGATGGTAGCTTGGAGAGATACAAAGCCAGATTGGTCGCCAAAGGATACACTCAAACTGAAGGGTTGGATTATGTTGATACCTTCTCTCCTGTTGCTAAACTCACCACTGTCAAGTTACTCATTGCAGTTGCTGCTGCAAAAGGATGGTCTCTTAGTCAATTGGACATCTCTAATGCTTTCTTGAACGGTAGCTTAGACGAAGAGATCTACATGACCTTGCCACCTGGATACTCACCAAGACAAGGGGACTCCTTTCCGCCAAATGCAGTCTGCAGGCTGAAGAAGTCTCTATACGGTCTAAAGCAGGCTTCTCGGCAATGGTACTTGAAGTTCTCTGAGTCACTCAAGGCCCTTGGCTTCACACAATCTTCAGGTGATCACACTCTTTTCACCAGAAAATCTAAGAACTCTTATATGGCAGTGCTGGTCTATGTAGATGATATTATCATTGCTAGTAGCTGTGATAGAGAGACAGAATTGCTGAGAGACGCATTGCAGCGTTCCTCTAAGCTCAGGGATTTGGGAACCCTCAGATACTTTCTAGGCCTAGAGATTGCTAGAAATACTGATGGAATCTCAATCTGCCAAAGGAAGTACACGCTTGAGTTGTTGGCTGAAACTGGTCTCCTTGGATGCAAGTCAAGTTCAGTTCCCATGGAACCAAATCAGAAATTATCTCAAGAAGATGGTGAGCTGATTGATGATGCAGAACATTATCGCAAGCTGGTTGGTAAACTCATGTATCTCACATTCACCAGACCTGATATCACTTATGCGGTTCATAGGCTCTGTCAGTTCACATCTGCACCTCGAGTTCCTCATTTGAAAGCAGTCTACAAAATCATCTACTACTTGAAGGGAACAGTTGGTCAAGGTCTGTTCTACTCTGCGAATGTGGATTTAAAGTTGTCTGGATTTGCTGACTCCGATTTCAGTTCCTGCTCAGACTCAAGAAAATTAACAACTGGGTACTGTATGTTTCTTGGAACGTCCTTAGTAGCTTGGAAATCTAAGAAGCAGGAAGTGATCTCCATGTCTTCGGCAGAGGCAGAATACAAGGCAATGTCCATGGCTGTTCGAGAAATGATGTGGCTCAGGTTTCTTCTTGAGGATCTTTGGATTGATGTTTCAGAAGCTTCAGTTTTGTATTGTGATAACACAGCAGCTATTCACATTGCAAACAATCCTGTTTTCCACGAAAGGACGAAGCACATCGAGCGGGACTACCATCATATTAGAGAAAAGATCATTCTTGGTTTGATAAGGACTCTTCATGTGAGAACAGAGAACCAGTTGGCTGATATTCCTTACAAAAGCTCTATTTTCAGGTCAGTTTAAACGACTTCTAAGCAAGATGAACATCATTAACATTTATGCTCCATCTTGAGGGGGACTAATAGACTTTGATTTACATTGGTTTGATTCTTTTGTTAATACCTAACCGGTTTGTTCCGGGTTAATTAGGTTAGATAGAGAAAATGTATATAATGTCTTGTATTCACTCTTTAATAAGATAACAGAAATATTTTCCACTTTCGTCTCCTTACATTTTCCTCTTCTGGATCTTCTTCTTCCTTAGTATTGAGCTCTCTTTCTGTTCATATCTACTTAGTAATCACTAGTATACAAATCATTGAACGTAAATTTTCATAAATATATTATATAATAACTTAATTACATCATATGATTATTTTTTTAGTGTTGTAGTTCCAATGTTTCACTATTTTGTAATTATATTATTCACTTGGCATATTAATTTTCACAAAAATAATGTTACTAATATAATATACTAATCGTGTTGAAATGTGTGAGGAATCTATATATGTGAATAAACTATTGAAATAATCGTAGAAAAGAAAATCATGTTGGATTTTTTTGACGAAAAATGCTGGAATTTGTTTTTTAAAATCAATATTATAATCAAGTGGACAAATAATTGGTTCATCTTTATTGAACGCCTATAGTAAAAAAAAGAATTAATTCCCAAGAAGAGGAAGAATTATTGCCCATGAAGGCATGAATGAAGCATAAAGTTAATAATACTAATTAGTCAAATAATTAAAAGTCGAATCTCATAATTCATAATTGAAACACGAGGAAAATAGATAAAAAGAAAAGTAAGGAAAAAAGAAGAGGGTAGTAGATTTGGTCGTCGGGGGCAGCAACGTATTAAAAAGGTGACGTGAGATTACGATTGACCCATTGACTTTTTACCCGCCACCATAAGAAGACCGTCTTCCTCTTCCTTCCTTATTCATTCGTCTTCAGTCTTCCATTTCAACAAATCCTTAATCTGATCTCACACACGGCGAGACACACATATAGAATAGAGATAGACAGCGACTCTGATCGCGTAAAGCCACATGCTTTTTATACAAACTCTACCCAAATACCAAGTTTTTTTAATCTCCCATTTCTGAATCCTTTTCTCTCTCTCTCTCTCGATTCTAGCTTCATCGCTGTTCCAAATTTAGGAAGTTTCTGAGGTGGGTTTCTCTTTCTTTCTTTCCTTTCTCGTCTTTTGGCTGCGTCTGTTTCTAGGTTTTGTTCTGAGTCTTGACAAAACCCAAATTCCAAGTTCACATCTTTTCTAGTTGTTTTCATGTTTAAGATTTTTGGTCCCTTCTGACTTGGACATAGATTCTATTGAGGAATTGAGTAGTAATTGAAATGGATCTATGCCTGCTTTACTAGTTAGTTACAAGTCAAATCTCTGAATTGCTTCTGATTAATTGCAGAAACAGGTCACAGGTCTGTCTTACATAGTTACATTGATGGGTTGCTCCTGGTTATCGTGTCACAGGAGAGAAGCTACAGAAGTTGATGGAGGTACTGAGATACATTATCTAGGCTTCTTATTATACCAGGATTACTAATTTGAGTTTGGAATGTTAATTCTCTATAGTCCTGTTGGTGGTTTCCTCTAACTTAAGTGTGTAATTTGCAAACAGAAATCGCAGCGATAGACAATGTAAAGATATACAAATATAGAGAGATACGTCAGGCCACTGATGATTTCAGTGCTGAAAATAAAATTGGAGAAGGAGGGTTTGGTTCTGTGTACAAGGTAAATGAGAAAACTCTGTTGCTTATTCTTCTTTTTACACATTCTCTCTTCATCTTGTTAATCTTTGGGAACAAAATTCGATTCCTAGGGCTGTCTTAAAGATGGAAAACTCGCGGCTATCAAAGTCCTCTCGGCTGAGTCAAGACAAGGTGTAAAAGAATTCTTGACTGAGATCAATGTGATATCAGAAATACAGCATGAGAATTTGGTTAAGTTGTATGGATGCTGCGTGGAGGGGAATCATAGGATTCTTGTTTACAATTTCCTTGAGAACAATAGTCTTGATAAGACGCTTCTAGGTGATTGATTCTCTTAGTTTCTTACTCTCTAAGTGTCAGCTTCTCTGGTCTTGTAATGTATTCCTAACCGAGTGAAAGTCTTTTTCAGCTGGGGGCTACACTCGTAGTGGGATACAGTTTGATTGGAGTAGTCGGGCCAATATTTGTGTTGGGGTTGCTAAAGGTCTTGCCTTTCTTCATGAGGAAGTACGCCCACACATAATTCACAGAGATATCAAAGCAAGCAACATTCTACTTGACAAATATCTATCCCCCAAGATCTCTGATTTTGGACTTGCTAGACTTATGCCACCTAACATGACTCATGTTAGCACTCGTGTCGCGGGTACAATGTGAGTTCCATGTATTTCTTTTCCCTCTTTTTCTTATTTCCCTCTGAAAATTGCAGGTCTTTATATGTGTTCACATCTGTTTCTCGGCAGTGGTTATTTAGCACCAGAGTATGCGGTTAGGGGACAGTTGACGCGTAAAGCTGATATATACAGCTTTGGAGTCCTTCTGATGGAGATAGTCAGTGGAAGAAGTAACAAAAACACCCGATTACCCACTGAGTATCAATATCTTCTGGAAAGAGTAAGTCTTGCTACTCATCAGAATTGGTCATTCTTGCATTTTAAACTCTTGTATTGGAATTATAACCTCTTTTTACATTTCAACAGGCTTGGGAACTTTATGAGCGGAATGAGCTCGTGGATCTTGTTGATTCAGGGTTAAATGGAGTGTTTGACGCAGAGGAAGCTTGTCGGTACCTAAAAATTGGTCTTTTGTGCACACAAGACAGTCCCAAGCTAAGACCAAGTATGTCCACCGTAGTGAGGTTGTTAACAGGGGAGAAGGATATAGACTACAAGAAAATAAGCAGACCGGGTTTGATTTCTGATTTCATGGATTTGAAAGTGAGAGGACCTGTGGCGACGAAGACAGAGCAAGTGAACAGACAAAACTACACAAACCCTTCTTCTTCGTCTAATGGCTCATCTAGAGATCACTCAAATGCTTACTCATCAGGGGCTTCATCAGCTAATGCTGGTAATACATTCAGCAGTACCATATAGAAAGAAAGAAAAAACCTTTTTAAAATTTTTGCTTTTTGTTTTTCTGTTTTTGAGATGTAAATAAGAAAAAAGAGTTTGATGTTTCTGCAGTCTCTCTTCTTTTTTTCTCGTCCATGGTTTCAAACAGAGGTTTTCTGTTAGTTGCTGAATCCATAGCTGACTGCAGAAAAGGCGGTCTCTGCCTCGCTCTTGTTCAAGTCAGTCTTCAGTTGCAAACAGAGAGATTTGAGTGTTGTATGTATGTATGTAAATATATTTATAGATTGAAGTTGAATCTAAATGATCCGATCAAGCAAGTTTGATGTAGCAGGTTTGTGATTCACTGGTTTGAGTTAGAAACTGTTTTTCTGTGTTTACCTTGAATGAGCTTAAACCGAGAGGTTAAACAAATTCCGGTCTAACGGTTTTAAGAAACTCATGAGATCCGGTTCTGTTAGGCTGTCGGACCCAGAAAATTTCGGTAACTTAGGGCTTGATTGGTTCTCCCTCTGCCACCCGCAAACGCTGCGTTTGCGGGTGGTAGCGGTTATTAGCGGTTGGCACCAATCATAGAAACCGCTAGATACCG
>Ga0041059_1001509_pt1 | contig 18380 bp, 14 predicted proteins | sample AraColnosormetaG_FD_56232 | JGI IMG/M metagenome (GOLD analysis project Ga0041059, IMG submission 56232) | Arabidopsis roots microbial communities from North Carolina, USA - Col MF nosort | ecosystem: Host-associated > Plants > Roots > Unclassified | place: USA: North Carolina | collected...
AAAAAAAAAAAAAAAAAAAACTAAGGTATTTTTTTCCAGTCTAACTGAAAAAATACAATTTTACAAATAACTCAAACTTCAAATGTGTTTTGATTTACTTAATTAAGCCATTATTAATCCACATAAGGTTATTAACACAAATTTATCAAACTAACTAGCCACTTGATAATCCATTACTAGGTAAATTCAGGTATATATATAAGTTAATAATAAACTGATTATTTGACCAAAAAAAAGCATAATTAAAATATATTTTTATACATAAATAAAATAAAATAAACTCTCTTTGATGTTGACATCATATGAACACAGAGAAACAGATGAATGAAAGCGTTGTTAGCCTCTCTACTAGAGAGCTCTTTAAACTCTTTCCAAAAGCTTTCACTCACTCACTGTTACGCTATTAAATGTGGTTCCATCTCAGATATATACGTATCCAATCGAATTTTGGATTCTTATATAAAATTTGGCTTCTTGGGTTATGCCAATATGTTGTTCGATGAAATGCCTAAGAGAGATTCCGTGTCTTGGAACACAATGATTTCTGGGTACACAAGCTGTGGGAAATTGGAGGATGCATGGTGTTTATTTACATGTATGAAGAGATCTGGATCTGATGTTGATGGGTATAGTTTTAGTAGGTTGTTGAAAGGGATTGCTTCTGTGAAAAGGTTCGATCTTGGAGAGCAAGTGCATGGTTTGGTTATAAAGGGAGGTTATGAGTGTAATGTGTATGTTGGAAGTTCGCTTGTTGATATGTATGCGAAATGTGAAAGAGTTGAAGATGCTTTTGAGGCTTTTAAGGAGATTTCAGAGCCTAACTCTGTTTCATGGAATGCTTTGATTGCTGGATTTGTGCAAGTGCGAGATATCAAGACTGCTTTTTGGTTGTTGGGTTTGATGGAGATGAAAGCTGCTGTGACTATGGATGCTGGCACTTTCGCTCCACTTCTTACTTTGCTTGATGATCCTATGTTTTGTAACTTGTTAAAGCAAGTTCATGCTAAGGTTTTGAAACTCGGGCTTCAACACGAGATCACTATATGCAATGCGATGATCAGCTCTTATGCAGATTGTGGGTCAGTATCAGATGCAAAGAGAGTTTTTGATGGCTTGGGTGGCTCAAAAGACTTGATTTCGTGGAATTCGATGATTGCAGGTTTCTCTAAACATGAGCTAAAGGAATCTGCTTTTGAACTGTTTATTCAAATGCAAAGACATTGGGTCGAAACCGACATTTATACTTACACCGGCTTGTTAAGCGCTTGCTCTGGCGAAGAACATCAAATTTTTGGGAAGTCTTTGCATGGTATGGTAATAAAGAAGGGATTGGAACAAGTAACTTCTGCAACAAATGCATTGATCTCTATGTATATTCAGTTTCCTACAGGCACCATGGAAGATGCTCTGTCTCTATTTGAATCCTTAAAATCTAAGGATCTTATCTCTTGGAATTCGATCATTACAGGGTTCGCCCAGAAGGGTCTCAGCGAGGATGCGGTAAAGTTCTTTAGCTACTTAAGATCCTCAGAGATAAAAGTCGACGATTACGCCTTCTCTGCACTTCTCAGATCATGCTCGGACCTAGCAACACTCCAATTAGGTCAGCAGATCCACGCGCTCGCCACTAAATCAGGCTTCGTATCAAACGAGTTTGTAATCAGTTCTCTGATCGTGATGTACTCAAAATGTGGCATAATCGAGAGTGCACGAAAATGCTTCCAACAGATTTCCTCCAAACACAGCACAGTAGCTTGGAACGCAATGATTCTTGGATACGCTCAACATGGTTTAGGCCAAGTCTCTCTTGATCTCTTCTCCCAAATGTGTAACCAAAACGTGAAGCTAGACCATGTAACCTTCACAGCAATCCTTACAGCTTGTAGCCACACCGGTTTAATACAAGAGGGACTCGAGTTGCTTAATTTAATGGAACCGGTTTACAAAATCCAACCTCGAATGGAACATTACGCAGCTGCAGTTGATCTCTTAGGCAGAGCAGGGCTCGTGAACAAAGCGAAAGAGTTAATCGAATCAATGCCGTTGAATCCTGATCCAATGGTATTGAAAACTTTCCTTGGAGTTTGCAGGGCTTGTGGAGAGATCGAAATGGCTACTCAAGTGGCTAACCATTTGCTAGAGATTGAACCAGAAGATCATTTTACGTATGTTTCGTTGTCTCATATGTATAGTGATCTCAAGAAATGGGAAGAGAAAGCAAGTGTGAAGAAGATGATGAAGGAGAGAGGTGTAAAGAAAGTTCCAGGTTGGAGCTGGATTGAGATTAGAAATCAAGTTAAGGCCTTTAATGCTGAAGATCGATCAAATCCTCTTTGTCAAGATATATATATGATGATTAAAGACTTGACTCAGGAAATGCAGTGGCTTGATTCTGATAATGGGGTTGATGCAGATTCACTTCATGCTTAAGAGAAAATTTAGTTTAGGCCAAAACAAAACTTGTGATATAACTTTATTTAAAATTATTAGTTTGTTTGGGTGTTATTCAAAATTTCAACAACTACGACAAATAATGAAACTGAAAATTATGTTTAAAACTTTATTATCATGTGACCAAAAACAATGGTTAAACAAAAAAAGTTAAGAATTGGATTACTCGACGCTCACTATCCTGACAATAGATGAACCATCAATCTTGTGCAAAGCCACAATGGAATCTCCAGTCTTACAAATTCCCTTCGTCTTGGCAAATCCTATAGCTAATCTAATCATCTCCTCCGTTGAATCTCTAGCTGAACATCCCACCACCGGAATAATCCCACGGTAAATCAAACCACGTCTCGCCACATGAGCTACCGAGTCCGAGCATTCAGCAATCTCTGGCATAATCACCGACAGAATCGGAACGCTTGGCCTGTATTTAGCCACAAGCTCCGCCGTGTAACCGCCTCTAGTGAGAACAACGATCGCGGACGCGAAAACACTCCGCGCAGTCGAAACAGCTGAAGCAGCTAAGCTCTCGATTGGAGATAACGGTAACGAAACCATTCCTAGGGTTTTCTTGTGGAGAATGTCGTAATCTATGAAATCCTCTGCTTCTTTGCAGATCCTTGACATTGTTAACACGGCAGTCTCAGGGTGAGCTCCAGCAGCAGTTTCTCCGCTAAGCATAACGCAATCTGTCCCGTCAAGAACCGCGTTTGCTACGTCGGTAGCTTCAGCTCTAGTCGGGCGAGGAGAGACTGTCATGGATTCAAGCATCTGTGTGGCTGTGACCACTGGTTTCCCATGAGCATTAGCCTTGTTGATCATTGTTTTCTGAGCAAGAAACATCTTTTCGATTGGTATCTCCATCCCAAGATCTCCTCTAGCCACCATGAAAGCATCAGAATTCTCCAGGATCTTATCGAAATTCATTACTCCTTCTTGATTCTCCACCTTTGACATAAGCATGATGCTCTTTGAGTGCTCTCCAAGTAATTTCCTTACTTGGATTAGGTCAGATCCTTTACGAACAAAAGAGAGAGCGATAATGTCGATTTTGTTCGGAACTCCCCATTGCATAATATCTTCTTTATCTTTCTCAGTGAGTGTTGGGAGATCAACTACAATTCCAGGAAGATTAACGTTTTTTCTTTCTCCAAGAAGAGCAGAGTTCTCGCATCGGCAACGAACAAGACCGAGATACTTGTCACAGGACAAGACATTTAGAGAGATTGTTCCGTCTGAACAAAGGATCACGTCACCAGGTTTGAGATCCTCTGCAAGTTTCTTGTAGCTCATGGAGATAGTGTTGGAATCTCCTTGTATCTTGTAATCAATTGAGATGGTGATCTCTTGACCTTGCTTTAGCTGTATCGGTTTGCCTTCTTTGAGAAACCCGGTTCGTATCACAGGACTCTTTGTGTCGAGCATGACGGCGCAGAGGATACCAGTGTTGTCCATGGCGGTTCTGAGATTATCGAGAGTTTCTTGATGGTAAGAGTGAGAACCATGGGAGAAATTGAACCGGGCTACGTTCATACCAGCCTTGAGAAGCTTCTCAATCATCTCCACCGATCTTGAAGCTGGTCCAAGAGTACAAACTATCTTCGTCTTTGAACGAAGAGCTCCATTGGTTGCTTGTCCACCAAGTAACATCTCCATTGTGGAAACTTTTGAAAGATCGCTAAGAAAAATTTAAGAGAACGAACTTTGAAAGACAGAGGAAAGTAAGAGTTTTTGCTTGATGAAAATTATGATGAGCAAAGCCATGTATATATAGAAGGAGCGATATGAGAATTTCCATTTCACGTTGAATTATCGAATTTCCATTTTTGTATGGTTTTGGCAATAGTTTTTTTTCTATTTCGAATTTAACAAATATTTTTGAAGGAAAATGTTAAAAGTTAGCTGAAAAATTTATAAATTTTCAAATTTAAGGTTTTTACTTTTTACATAAACACGTTTTATTAGGTCTGAGGAAACTGTGTACAACTTATGTTTTCTTCAAAACTGTCTAGTGATTATTTGGGCCATATCTATTGCAAGTCAGTGAAATATCATTTGAGCCAAAATTGTGGAAAGGCCCAATAAAATCCAAAATATTAAATCTCATGAAGATTGCGGTTTGCGTAGTTTTTTTTCTATTTTTGCGGCCAAAACCCCTTACTAAAAATAAAATGACAAGGTTTACCAAACCAATGGAGATAATTACATCCACTTGTGGACAAAATTTTCAACTTAAATGTTTTGTTTTTTGCAAATAATAGGTCAGATTTGAGTATTAAGAGCCACATCTCATTTAAAAATGTCATTCAAATGTGTCTTGGCGTCTTGGCTAATTTAAATTTTGTGTAATCAATCTATTTGAATTTCTTTATTTTCCTGACGAATAAGTTTCTCACAAATGGGAGAGTCCATTCGTGAAAAATAAACATGGAACCAGCAAGAGACCTGGTATGAAAAACAAATATATATTTTGTGAACAGAAAAAAAAAACATTATCTAAAAACTCTCATGAGGGGACATGACACATTCCTCTTTTAATTTGTTTTCTTGGTCAACTCCAATTTAAGTAAACGTTTTAATATAATTTACCAAATATGTGAGTCATCCAAGCTATCCCATGAGGGCCAAATGTGGCGTGAACATTTCTAAAACTGTTTACTTATACCATGAGTTAGGCAACTTTTTAGCCAAATCATATATTAAAGGATGTTGACATCATTATATAAAAATTCAAAACAAAATTCAAGGGCTGAAAAGAAAAGGTTTAAGCATTCAAGTATTGACAAGTATAATTTTACATAAGATTAACATATATATAATTTTACATAAGATTAATTTTACAAACAATTAAGAAATATTTACAATGCAAATGACAATAAGATTTAGATTCACATAAAAGTACAATTCTGTTAATATTGCATTACACAAATACAAATCAAATAAATTTATATGAAATTTGCTAAGAATCTATCAATTAAACAATTCACTTGTATTTCTTGCTAGAGTTATTCTCCCTAAACCAATCAAGCCAATTACGTAAAACCCACAAAATACTAACCAAAATAGCAAACCCAATCACAACAAGCCACGATAACCAAGCCCACCGTGGAACCACTCCATCCGCCGCACCGCTACCGTAAAACGTCGCCATATCATACAAAACCACCGGACCAGCCAATCCACGAACCACAGTATAAAAAAGATAAAACGGCGGAGACAAAAGCTCTCTCACTCTCCTCGCTAACGCGACGTCGTTTTTTCTATACCCGGTGATCGTCCAGACGTTCTGACACGCGCTCGTCGCCTCCGCGAGTATCAAGAGGAGGAGAAGCCCGTGAGCTCCGTGACCGACGGCGAATCTACACGTGGCGAAAACGTATAGGGTCGCAATGTGGTGGAGGATGAAGATGAAGTCGTTAGGGAGGAAGATTAAGTAATGGAGAAGATCAACGGTGAAATAAGCCATGCTGAAGTCGAGTACGTTTGATTCCACGGCGGTATTGGGAGAAGCGAATGAGTGTACGTCGGCGCGTGGAGTTGTGAGCAGCGCGTGGGAAGCCATTATAACGGCGGGAGTGCCGTGGAAGAGTGACATTAAGCAGCTAGCGCCTAAATGTGATGATTGTTTCCATGTACGGAAAACTAGGAAATAGCCGATGGTGTATACGGCGAGGAAGAGGAGGAGAAACGACGGGAAAGTAGCCAGAAAAGACGAAGGATTAAACGACGCCGTTTCCATGGTTCTTGTTTTGAAACTGTTTGAGAGGTTTAAATGTTTAAGTTGGGTTTTTAAACTGAGAGGTGGGAATGATTTGGTGTGGTGATAATGTACAGTGCATCTACGATAGTCATCGTAGTCAACGGATTTGTAGCCGTTGGATTAAGGAGTAAGATTAGTTTTGACGTGCAAGTGTATTAGTGAGCGTGCTTACAAGTTTTGCTCTGGTGCTTATTTGGATATTCTTTTCGTATTAAAGTGATAATATTTGTCAATAAGTAAGATTAAAGAACACTACATGACATTGCAAAATTGAGTTGGTTTACATATACATAAGGTTCTAATGATGGCACTGAATCATTGAATATGCAACATTAATGTAAGAAACAAAACTGGTATGCTCTGTGAATATCTGAATCACAATGATGGAAACATCAACCTTCTGTGAATCTATGAGCACAATTGGGGCAAGTGTAATATGTTGTCTGTCCTTCATCAGCTGATCTCGTCTGCAAATCCGATGAAAACATTTACTTTGAAATTGAAACAAGAAGACAAGAACTTGAAACCACATAATCAAAAAGCTTGAGGACTATACCTGTCTGGTTGTGTATACAAGCTCAGGATGCTGGCATTTCTCGCATGCCTTTTTGATCTGCAAAGAGAAGTATCATCAAAAATTACAAGTCATGGATTCAGAAAAAAACACGTACATAAAAATCTGTTTCGTATAAACAAACCTTTGGTAGCTCAGCTTCTGCCTGCGTTTTTTCACCAAACAATGATATTCCTAGTTCTCTTCTGATATCCTACCAAAAGCAAAGATCATGATGAAATATTCTTGCAAGAATAACAAAACAGTCATCCATTTTTCAGGTCTGAAAGTAATCACATAGCACAGAACTGGTTTTCTACTGTGTGTGTGTATTCATAAGCCTAATAACAATTGACTAACAACACAAATCAAGAGCAGAGAGATTTTTGCTACTCCATGAAACCGAAACAAAATGTATGATGCATACCTCAGCAGAAACTGTGTAAGCTATTTCCTTGTCGATGATATCTGAACGATAAAAGCACAGCAATAAGATTAAACCAACCAAGAAACAAAAACTTTGTTTTGATTTGATGATATCAAGAAAGATTCATCAAAACCTTTTGCATTCCGTGTTGTTTTGCAATGTGGACATTCTGCATACTTGGTTGATTTCAAGACAAGCATAGTCCCACACAAATTACAGAACAAGAACTCGCTTTCTCTAGATTTCTCCATTACAGAACCTTTAACACAATGACACCAAAAAAGAAAAAAACATAACTCATCTCTACATGTCTCAATTGCTTGAAGAAATTTACAAGTAATGAGTAAAAAGATTAAGACGATCCTATGCTCAACAGATGAGTAAAGTAAGCATCTTTAAGCTAAATATCTCCATTAACATCATCTAAAATTTCAAGAGTAGTACTATGAGCATCAAAATCATACTCAGAATCGAAAGTTCGAGACTTTAAATTCCGTTAAAACCCAAAATTATAACTTTAACAAATTTTTACAGTTCTATATACTTCAAATGAGAACTAAAATGGAAAAGGAGAATCATCGAGTACCTTAGATTACAACAGATGCTTTCGCTATCACAGAGCGTCTCGGGAGAGAAGAAAAAAATCGCTAGGGTTTTTGGGATTCAGAGGTAGGAGATGCAGAGATTATAATGGGCTGGATATATGTCTGTTTGGCCCATTAACTTTTCATTTTAGCCCGTTTAGCTAATTATGTCTTTTCTTTTACCAACTCTCTCTAATGATATTTAATTATGATTAAAAATTCCGACAAAGAGAATAATGTTTTATGTCATCAATGGCGTGTATCCGGCAGTTACCAAACACCGGTCCACTCACACCATTTTATTAATGGAATATTTCAATGGAGAATTGGTAATATGTTGTAGAATGAGATCATATTATTCGATTGTTTTCTTTTTTGATATACAAATGTTTTTTTGTTAGACTTAGCATTGTCTCTATCCTAATTTGAATAAGCATATGACTAGTCTTTTGAAAATTTCAGTAAAACGTTTTCCGCAAACTCATCACAAGTTAAGCAGAATCTGAACCGAAATCTAAATGATCAAGTGATATAACATGGAGATTAAATCACTATAAATCGTTATGTAATTTCTTTAAATGATTGCATATTGTGGGATTGAACTTGAAGTTATAGCGATTTTACGCTTTTGGTTCTAATCCAAACCTACTTTGCCACTACACACGGGTTTAATATAGTATTACTTGTGTGTATAATTTTATTTTATTTTGCAAACGAGAAGAAGCCAGAATCAAGTCGTTAACCCATGCCTTTCAATTACCCAATCACCTAAGATTTTTTTTTATATTACTTCCTTTGACAAGTTAATCCACTTCCAAATATACTATAAAGTTGCACATTGACAAGAGGTTTTAGCAGAAGCTAGAAGAAGAAAGGAGAAGAAGAAACAAAGAGAGAAGATGAAGAATGTTATGCTGATTATTGACGAGAGCAACGCAAGTTATGATTTACTCATTTGGGCACTTGAAAACCAAAAAGATACCATTGAGAGCTCCAAAGTTTATATCTTTGCAAAACAGCCACAAAATTCCTTTACTCCTCCTACCGTACTTTCTTCATCAGTCGGCTTTGCTCAAATTTTCTATCCATTTTCACCTAGTAAGTCATTTTATCGACTAATTTGTTGGGAGTTTTCAATAAATATCAAATTTTCTATCCATTTTCACCTAGTACTTTCTTTTGTTGAAAATTGATCAGTTTTTATGTGTGTTTTGCAGATTCAGAACTCATAAGATTGGCTCAAGAAAAGAATATGAAAATTGCTTTGGGTATATTAGAGAAAGCCAAGAAGATATGTTTAAATCATGGGGTAATAATCTATTGACTGAATCATTTAACTTGTTATTAATACAATATCATATATATATTTTTAAATACCAAAGTTTTAAAAGAAAAAAATGAAGTTCTTTTCATGACAACCATTTGTTGCAATATTTTAGTCTCATGATCTCATCATAATCATGTTGAAAACAGATCAAGGCAGAGACATTTACTGATGATGGAGACCCTAAAGATCTAATCCGCAAGATAATTCAAGAACGAAATATCAATTTAATAGTTACGAGCGATCAACAAAGTCTCAAAAAGTAAGAAACATCTTTTAATTTCAAAATATCAGTTAAAAAACTTAGTATTGATGGAAAAGTTGAGATAACAAACATCTTTTAATTAAATGCAGGTGTACACAAAATACAGATTGTTCTCTTCTTGTCGTGAAGAAAAGACTTCGCAAAGATTAAAGATTAAGGAAGTTACAAAATTCACCAATATATATAATTTTCTATGTGGTTAATTGAGATTGTGTAATGATTTGGGGTTGTAGTTTCAGGTGTTGATTTGGGGTTGTAGTTTGAACTTATAATTGTGTTATGTGTATAAATATTTGTGTTTATATATATCAAGTTAGTATAAATACTATAATTTCTTATCGTTTCTTTTATTGGCACTGGTGTCTTGATCATCCCGACTAATTCAGACATGAGCTTATCTGAAAACCCACTTTGGACACAAACGAATTGATACGAACGAGTAACGACTCTTTTATTGAAAACGAAAAGGCCTAAATTTGCTGTGAAAGGCCCAATAAACAATTAAGTGATTATGTAAGACGATGTCGTTTAACTCTTAAGTTTCTCAAGAAAGTTATCTCTCTCTATCTATCTTCCTCAACCTTATCCTTGAAGCTTTGTTTCATCTGTTGTTCCCTGTGACCATGGCTACTCCACTCTCAATCTCATCAAATCCTCTCACCTCCCGCCATTGTTACCGTCTCCACTTATCTTCTACTTCATTCAAGGTAATCTCTCATTCTTCTACAAATGTCAATTTTGAATGAATCCGTAAAATTGGAATTTGAAATGTGTACAGGGAAATGTAAGTGTTTTGGGGGCAAACCCAAGTCAGATTCTATCTCTGAAACTCAACCAAACCCTTAAAACGAGAAACCAACAGCAATTTGCGAGACCCCTTGTTGTGGTTAGCCAAACGGCGGCTACGTCGTCGGCAGTTGTAGCTCCGGAGAGATTCCGTTTGGATAATCTTGGACCACAGCCAGGTTCGAGGAAGAAGCAGAAGAGAAAAGGTAGAGGTATCTCTGCAGGACAAGGAGCAAGTTGTGGTTTTGGTATGAGAGGTCAGAAATCAAGATCGGGTCCTGGGATTATGAGAGGCTTTGAAGGTGGTCAAACTGCTCTTTATCGTCGTCTTCCCAAACTTAGAGGAATCGCTGGAGGTAAAGTTTTGTTTTTGTTTGGTATCCAAGTTTTGTGTAGCCCAAATGTTCGATGAAATGTCTCATCCAAAAGGCTCTGTTTAAATTTGGTGATGCTGCTTTCAGTTTTATTTAGTTAGGGCACATTTGTTTCATAGATTTAATATTGGGTAAGAGAGCCATGAATTGACAACTATGGATCAAGATTGTAGTTAGTGAATAGAGATATTTCATGGTTCGATTTTGCTAATTAGCTCAAACCAATAGAGATATATTTCTGATGCATCGTTGCGTTACTGTGTTCTTTAAACAGGTATGCGTTCAGGATTACCTAAATACTTACCGGTTAATATCAAAGACATAGAAACAGCTGGGTTTCAAGAGGGAGATGAAGTGTCATTGGAGACATTGAAGCAAAAGGGTTTGATTAATCCTTCAGGGAGAGAAAGGAAACTCCCTCTTAAGGTTAGTTTTCCAAACTTGTTGATCCTACTTCTTTCGATTGTGCTTTCGTCTTTTCTTTCTTTATTTAAACGTTTTGATTGGTCTTGGATTTCAGATTCTGGGTACAGGAGAACTAAGCATGAAGCTCACCTTCAAAGCTCGTGCCTTCTCAACACAAGCAAAAGAGAAGCTTGAAGCTTCAGGTTGTACACTCACTGTGTTGCCGGGAAGAAAGAAATGGGTTAAGCCATCTGTTGCAAAGAACCAAGCACGAGCAGATGAATACTTTGCCAAGAAGAGAGCTGCAGCAGCAGAAGCAGCAACTTCAGAGCCAGCAGCCTCTGCTTAAATTACTTCAGTTTCAAGCTCTTTTTAGTGTTGTAAAGCTGCAGAGAAGATAATTGTCTATGACAAATGTTAATTACAATTCCTTTGTCTTTTTGTATGGTGAAGAGATTTACATTTTGTTGTTTGAAGAGTCATTATCAAAAAGATATTTAAACGGTAATGAAATATTGAACATTTTGTTTCCCAATAGTAGAAACTTTTTTCAATCTCCAAAGAAATTTTACATAATAGGGTTTCATAAGTGGGGTTATTACTACAAGGTTTCCCCCATTTTATCATAAACTCCAAAGACCAAATTTCCAAACTGCAGAGCATCACGGTTCTTCTTCTTCATCATCATCATCAATGACAGTTCTTCTTCTAGAACGACGTCTCCGAGTTCCAGACACTTGTTCATCAGAAGATTGATTATTCTCCTCATCTCTAGGTGATGTTCCTGTATTACCTTCATAGCTCTCTCCCCAAAGACTTGCAGGTCTTGAAGATCTTCTTCTCCCACTTGTATGTGTCCTAGCTCTAGATGTACCAGACCAGCTACTACTCCTTGAGCCACTCGATTCTGGTCTAAACACGCGGATGAGAAAGTACACTGTAAGCAAGCGAGTATCAGCAAATAGAAACCCATCATCGTTACTTATTTCATCTCCTCCAAAAGAAGATTGGAGTGTGCTAAGTAAATCCCCTAAATCGCTCTGCCTTTCTAGCCTCCTCCAGCTTCTCTGTCTCTCTGGATCTGCTTCTGATGGCCTAACTCCTGGATGTAGAAGCCTTGCGTGCTTTCTCAGATCGGAATAGCTTCCACTGAAATCACAAGTCTCACAAGAACAGCTTCTATGTTTTGAGTTCATGAAACATCGAGCTGCTTTAACAACTACCCATTCTTTTATATGTCCACGACATAACGGACAAGTAAGCTTTTGTGGTTTGTTTTTTTCTTGATCTTCTTCTGTTGTTACAATTCCTTCTTCTTCTTCTTCTACTACTACTTCTTCTTCTTCTTCTTCTACTTCTTCTTCTCCTCTCTCACCATCACTTAAATCCACAACTGTTATCTCAGATGCAGCTTCTCCTAATAGATTTACAGCAGTTGAGTCTGAATCCACATCTTCCATCTCAGTTGGTTCATTACTTTCCTCTTCCTCACGAAGTAAAGACAAAGAAGGTTTCTCTTTAGAAGCTTTGCGGAACTGATCGAAACAGTTAGAATGCCGATGGCTAGTGTCGCACATGTAAGGTCGACAACCATTTTCATAAGAAGAACAAATGAGAAGAATCCCATTGTGAGGATGTTCCATACAAACAGGACAACGAGCCTCTTCCCATTCCTTAACTTGTTTCTCACTCGGCTTCAAAGCAAGGCTTGCCTCACAACACAGTGGCGATCGTTTATACTTATCAAGAGATACGGACCGTTCTTTCCTCTCTTTCGGCATGTTTTGGAACTAGTAACAAACAAAGTAACCTCCAGGAGGCTAAACCTGCAATAAGTAACCTTCTCATAAGCAACATCAAACTGAAAATTTGTAAATGCTAGTAACAAGCCTGAAAGAGGAATACAGTTCTTAAAAACCAAGATTAGCAAGAGATCTATATGATAAGCTTCAATAGTCATATATACAAATTGCAATCGCACAAAACCTGAGTTCATCGCCTAATCGGATTGAGAAACAGAAGCAAGATAAAAAGTCTAGTCAAGAGATTAACCTAAGCAACGAAAGTTTCAAACTTTGTCAAATCGGATCAGCTAATACTTCAATCAACGAAAAACCCAGATCAAAATGTATTCATAGAAGCAGAAAAAGTGAGAATCGTAAACGCAAATGTTGGAGAAACCCCTATAACGCGAAATGAAGAGAGAGTGAGAGATTCGTACAAGAAGAAGAAGATGAGATCACCGAAAGAGTCTTCGAGAGCTTTGTGGAGATGATCGAATTGATATAACCAATGGAGGAAACCCTAAATCGGGCTCCTCATTGAGAGAGCTAACGAGAAGAGACGAGGAGGATGAGGCGGCTACTTTACTTTACTTTTCTTTTTTCTTCAGAGATATATAAATAATTTAGGAAACTAATAAATAATTTTATTCGGTGTATAAATGTATTTAAGGAAACAAAAATGAAATTAGAAAGCCGATAAAAAAATGAAATTAGAATTTTTTTTTATTAAACTTGTATTTAATTATTATAAACTAATGTTACTTTATACAAAAAAAAAAATTTGAAAACATGTTAGTTAAATTTATTGTTAATTTAAAGCAAAGTGTGTGTAAATGTATTTTATCTATATCTTCAATTCAAAAGATTAGATTTTATTTATTTGTTTGGATTGTAAATTTGTAATTGTACAACTACAATCTATCTCTTCAATATCGGCTAACATAACAAACCGATCCGGTTCAACAGTTGGTATGGCAGGTTATGTGTAAACAGAGTTCAAACCGGTTTAATCATAATAGAGCTATCAGCTATGTATGTAGTTACTCTAGTCATTATATGTTTTTTAGGATTTATGTGGACATGGACATGGGCTTTTATAGAGCTATTATCATGATTGGGCTGAGAACAAATTTGTAAGTCTAACTTTCACACTATTTCATAAGAAAATTAAATCAGTGGACTAGTAGTACAACACCGAAAAGAAAGAAAAAAAAAACTCCTATTGGGTGAAAATATATAATGAACATAAATCGAATTTAAAAGAAATTCAAAATTAGTCCAGTTGGGTATAACCCGTATAACTAAAATTACTTATAGAAAATTTATATATCCTGAATATACAAAATAAACCCCAAAATGGAATTTTTAAAAAATGTTCCAAAGGAAAAATAGTCCGATTGAATGTTAAGAAATAATATTCTTATCAGTTTTAAATTAAGTGTGTTTTAGACAAATGTTTTATTGAAACTAAGTATCGTTTTATGAAAAAGAAAAAAATATATATATATGATTCAATATGACTTTTATAAAGAAATATCTCATTTGTCCCTATTTAAAAATAATATAATATAATATAAAATTACAATAGTCAAAAAAAAATTGTGAATGTTCGGAATTATACAATAGTCAATATGAAAGCCACGATATATTTGTGTGGAAAATTTTAATGTTTTAAGAAACAACTTAATTTCAAATGGATGGAATATATGTATTTATTGGCTTTAACTTTTTGTGTGGATTTTTCCTTTTTTTATAATTTAAGACTATGATTCTTTTATCTTCGGACAACCGATTTCCAAAAAGTGATACGTTTGAATGATTTTACTCTCTTTTTTCTTCATTCAAACGTATCACTTTTTTTTTGTTTAGCTATGTTTAATTAATCACATACTATATCTTATAATATCCACAATTTTATAGTTCCTTATATCTGAAATACTACAAAAGCATTTTGGAATCGCATAATAATAATGATGATGGGATCTTTGCATAATTCTGACACGAAGAGGAAGATGCGAAAGAAGGCAAGAAGAAGAGACGAAACCAAAGAGAGAAAGAAAGAGGAACAAAACAAACACAAAACGGCAAAGTGCAGTTAATGAAACGACACCCTTTTTCCAAACTCATCTCTAACATACAAACATCCAAAGGAACAATTTTGTGTTGTATTGAACAAAACCAAACGTAATCACTATTTGCTTACGTCACACTATCTTCAGATTTTCTCAAGAGACGCTTACATAATAAAATATGAAGTTTTCTTTGTTGGTATTTGTAATAATTATTTTGTAGTTAAATAACTATGAAATCTTAATTGACAATTCCTTTCACACAATGCTACTAGTTTTAATATACAGTCTATGCTCATAGCCATTTACGGTCTAATGTTTTAGACTTTAGTCATGTATGTCAAAAATGATAAACAAAAATTATTGAAAGGAATGGTGGCACGGTTTTTGTTTAGCATAAGATCCAATGATCCACATTCAAACCCATTAAATTCAAATTTTCTTGTATATATAACTGTACCAAGTCATTACATCAATAATGTTCCAAAGTAAACCTATTCTACATCATCTATATAAAGCTAACTCCAAAACGACAACAATTTGAAATTCATACCAAAAATGGGTAAGTACGTTGGTGGGTGGTGCATTTATTGATTTTTGAAAGTTCTGTTTTTCCCGTACGTCTAAAGAATCAATATATAAATTGTTTATATTTGTATATGTAATTTTAGATACAGAATCTAATTATAAAGCAATGTACAATGTAATAATTCTTGACAATTCCAGAACAAGAGACAAAACTATTTTAAATTAATTTTTATATATGCTCGTACAGCTTAAATAATATACTGTATATACACAGTTGTACACCAATAATAGTACTATACCACTATTTATCATAATTAGATATGTGAAAATATGTACTAGTAATGAAACGAAAAAAAAACTAAATTAATCAATTCTCTGATCTTGTCTTGTATTTATATATAACCATTCACGTGGGCCATTAAATTTGCATGAAAGCCACTCTTCTTCTCACAAAACAAAACTTCAATCTTTTGCTCTCTCTCTCTCAACTTCAGAAATAGTCATAGAAGATAGATCTAACCCAGAGAAGACAAGACAGAAAGAAGAGATATAAAATCGATGATTAGGGTTTAATCAAGAAGACGACTTTATGTTAGGGTTTAGGTTTGGGATATGACTCATGCTCGAGAATGGAGAAGCTCTTTGACTACTACACTTCTAATGGTGATCTTGCTTTCTTATATGCTCCATCTCTTCTGTGTATATTCACGGGTAGGGGCAATTCGGATATTTCCAGAAACTCCGGCTTCGGGTAAGAGACAAGAAGAAGATCTAATGAAGAAGTACTTCGGCGCCGGGAAATTTCCACCGGTGGATTCTTTTGTCGGTAAAGGGATCAGTGAGAGTAAAAGAATAGTACCAAGTTGTCCGGATCCTTTGCATAACTAGTAGAAGCAGTTTCTTGATGTGTTTTTTTTTTTTGGTTTATATTTTTCTTCTTGTTTATGTTAATGATCAACCAACTAGTGTATTTTACCCAAAATACCTACGTTTTTCTCGTTAATATAAGGGAAAAACGAGGGTATTTTGGAGATTTTAATCACTGATCTATAACCATTTCATATATATATATATATTTCATATTCCTTGAAATGTAGTTTATATTAATTTAATTCTGCATATAATTAAGAAGAGGATGAGTATGAACCCTAATAATTGTTCTTCATATTTTTAGACAAAGAGTCCAGATTTTTAATTAGAAAAATACTGATCGTTTCTTCTTGGTACTCGTCATTCTTGATGATAATACATTCATTAGCATCGAATCAAAATAATATATAATATCACTGATTAAAACTATGTTCCAAATTGTACGCACAACTCATAGATGGATATAGAGAGAGAGAGATGGTTTAACTTTTGGTATATCAGAATGTTTGTGTGATTTAATATGTTTTTGTATTTTTCACCAAACCGGGAGATTCTAAATATATTTAACTTCAATTGCATGGCCCAGGAAACAGAAAAACTCAAAGGAAAATTAACTTCAACAGTTAGATTACTTATGCACTTATTTGTAACAAAATTTAAAATTAAACCACCGCAAGAAAATTTGAAGAGCAAAATGAAAAATTGTGGATGGTGAGATTTTAAACCATCGTCGGATCAGTTGACTTTCTAGCAGGACTTGTGGTGTTGACCGTGGTTTGTATGTGTCTATATGAGTCAGTCATAAAAGGCTCTTTGCTTTTACCACTGACCAATCCAAAAGCTTTTCCCTTTTCCACAACCTAAAAGGCTCTAGAGTCAAATTTGTCTGATTAATAAATACTAAAAGTAGACCTGTTTATAATTTTGTACATAAATAAATATTTTGAAGTTTTATACTTTTTCAGATTTATTTTTATATGCTGCTCCATAATTCTAATGTAAATATTCAACCAAAAATTTATATCTTACATATTTATCTAAAATTTGAACTTAAAATAGTCACCGTTTAATGGTATAAGACATGAGCATATATTTGTGTAGGGCACTTTGTAAAATGGATAAAGGGAAACACAAAGGTTTACGTGTTAAATCATCATGGCACTAAATCTTATTCAATTTTTATTCATATTTTTGTCAAGCGATCACAGATACTTAAGCTTCTATGAACTGCTGATTAACTTAGGTTTTTTTTTTTGGTAAAAGATTAGTTTTTTTTGTTGTTGAAGGGTTTGATTAGCTTTGGTATATTATGGTTAAAAGAAGGATGTAATTTCCATTGGGATTTGCGAACTAGATGAAAAGTTAGTAACACGATACATCTGAGACTTTTTTTTCAAAACAGTCACGAAATGATAAAATACAATAAATGGTATGGACGGTAGTGTTTGGAATTATTCTTTTATACTTAAAATATATCTACTCCATTGTACCAATTCTTAATAAAATCAAACGTAGACAACTTGTAATCGATTACAATGACCAAATTAAAAGCTACATGGAAATAAGTAAAACTGAAATCCACATGACCTACTAAAAGCTTATGAAAATTTATGTCAAAAAATGAACGGTTTTTTCTTTTGTACGTTTTAGAATTCTTCTGAGAACTGATTTATGATGCATTGCAAAAAATATAGTATTGGTGATAAATTCGTGGTATTTTAAAATGAAATGTCTTTTAATGGTTTTAGATATTAAAAATACATAATGCAAATGCAAATTAGATTTGATATAAGATTTACCATTTCCTTAAAACATGGGTCAAAACAAGTTCTATGGATTCATTTTGTTATTGCCACTTGATTGTATTCTAGTAGTCAATTAGGAAGTCAAGCATTTACATATAAAAAATGTGAAGCTAATAAGTTTGTAGTATAAAAGTTTAAGAAAAAGAGGTCTCGAATTTGGGTGTTTTATGAGAGACAGAGTAACCAATGCGTGAAGCGCCACGTAGTATGCGGCGAAGGGGTTTTCATGTCTTCTCTTTGTCCCTTTCTGTTTGGATTTCAGAATCTCTTTGACTCTTTCTTTTTAGTCTTATTTTCACTTAATTAGTACATGTTTTCTTACTGTAATTTTTCTAGATGCTCATTTCTGAATTCTTATAATATCTTACAGTCGGGTTGTTCAAAAAAAAAAAAAA
>Ga0041059_1001510_pt1 | contig 18370 bp, 18 predicted proteins | sample AraColnosormetaG_FD_56232 | JGI IMG/M metagenome (GOLD analysis project Ga0041059, IMG submission 56232) | Arabidopsis roots microbial communities from North Carolina, USA - Col MF nosort | ecosystem: Host-associated > Plants > Roots > Unclassified | place: USA: North Carolina | collected...
TTTTTTTGTTTTNTTTTTTTTTTTTTTTTGTCGGCCAACATTATATTGATAAAGCCCATTAAGCTTACAAGGATGAAAAAGGTCTTATGGGTCCAGTTTACACTTAATTACATATGTAACAAATTTAATTATATACATCAAGAAAACCAAGTTGCAAAGATACTCATTTTTTAATTTTGATTATCATCTTTCAACTTATTGCTTTGCTTTTATGTTGTTATATGGGTTGAAACATCAATGGAAGAGTCTAGTTCTAAATTTATTTTCAGAGGCTATGATCATATCTTATATTGTTTTATTTTATTTCTGGGTTTGTGCAAAAAACCTTCAAATTCGACCATTTTTGCAACTTTATCTTTCACATCAAAAATGAAAAATAATCTTATGAAGTTCAGAATAATACACATACTATGTCAGTACCCGTGCTACGCACGGTATTCTTGGTTTAATCAATCATCAAATCTCAATTATGTATATATTACAAATCTACTATATTTTCTTTGTTTGTAAATATGTAGTTGTATATCATATATTATTGGTATTAACTAAATATATTTAGTCTCCTCAGCTTGTATTTTGTTTAGTATATGTAGTCTCCTCAGGAGGCAATCCTCGTGAGTATCGAAATAGATCTAATCGCAGAAGAAACGCTGTATTTGTTCTTCACAGAGAGAGAGAGAGATATTGAAATGTTGAGAGTGAAACTGTGAGATATATTGAATCCTCCGCCTGAATGGTTTTAATTTGGTGGATTTTGTGCCAACTCTAAACGTCGAACGCAAACGCTGAACGCTGAACGCTGAACGCAAACGCTTTTAAAGTTTTGTTTGTTTGTTTATTTAAATAATAATGTGTCATAAGAAGATATATTATATAAGGTTTCAATGTTTTTTATTGGTCCAGTGCACACTTAATTACATATGCACCAAATTTAATCATATACATCAAGAAAACCAAGTTCCAAAGATAATCATCTTCGAACCTATCTCAAATTTTAAATATTTTTGTTTTGCTTTTCTGTTGTTATATGGGTTGAAACATCATTGGAAGAGTCTAATTTTAAATTTATTTTTAGAGGCTATGATCTATATATCCTATATTGTTGTATTTTATTTTTGGGTTTTGTGCAAAAACAACTTTCAAATTCGTCTATTTTTGCAATTTTATCTTTCACATAAAAAAATGCAAAATACTTATGAATTTCAAAATAATACGCAAATTAACTTTTTTGCTATTGTCAAAAATTCAATTTTTTGATAAATAATACTTATTTCTTCAATAGATTGCTATATTGGAAGAGTCTAATTCAAAAACAAATGTATGTGATCATGAAAATATTTACAATATATGTAAATTTGCAAAAAAATGGCTATATTTCGCATTATTTTTAAAATTTATAGGATTATTTGCATTTTTTTAACGTGAAGGGTAAAGCTGCAACAATATACAATTTCAGTTTTTTTTGCACAAAACCCTTTATTTATATTGTGTTACTAGATTATACTTATTTCTTCTTTGATTTTCATATTTATTTTAGTTCAAATTCACCTTTGTAAACTGGAAGTCTTGATACATGTAACAAAATATCAATTTTGACCATCATGCAAGGAAATGAAGTTGAAAAGATCTATCTCTATTATCTATTTTGGATATTTGACTATTTTCGATAATATTCGTGTGTCATTTTATTTATGTAATATTTAACAAAATAATTGTTGTGATATATTTATCAAATAATATTTTCTTACCTCTTCCATATCTCAAATAAATTTATGTACTTTATTTTTAACATTGAATTTAGTTTTTGTGATCTAATAGATAAGTATATAAAAATCGTTATACTATGTATTTTATTTAAGGTTTCAAAATTAAGTGCTTTTGTTCGTAGCATCTTCTATTATTGACTAGAAATGATTTTAGTTATAATAGTCTATATGAAGTAGATCAGTTATAATTTAAGGGACAAAATCATAGAAAAATAATTTGAATTCACAGGCTAAGTTGAGACAAAATCAAATTCGATCGCCTAACTTTTGAGTTTTGCTGCTAAGAAGGTGTTATTGGTTGATGAATTTTTAATTTAAAATTTTTTCAGATTCCACATTTATTCGTTAATGGATTATTATATTCTTAGTATATTCTAGTGTTATTGCTTTGATGACTTTTAAACTCCATCCACAATTTCTTGTTATTCAAAAAGTTTAGTTATCACTGATTTTACAATTCTATTAAATTCTCATGTTATTGGGACATGAATTCTCTTCGACACAACTTTCAAAATCTCTTAAAAATAAAACTCAAAAAACCCAAAAAAATCAATCTTTCATCTGTTAACATAAATAACAGTAGAAATTCTAAGTTCATAAATTTTACATTAACGATAGTGATAATTGATAATAATACAAAAAATATGCCAAGGATTTATATCATATGAAATATATAATTTAGTTTAGGTTAATAAACAAAAAAGAGTAAAATAAAACAAGTAAATGAAATGATAAGAGGGAAAAAATATTGTCTTGTAAAACTTCGTTTAGGAAAAGTAAACAAAAATCCATGAAAATCATTGCTAGAGTTTAGACAACTCATTGAGAAGAATCCATAAGATTTTTTAAAACTTTTAAAATCTCTAAACTTTTGAAATCTTTAAATTCCTCAAAAATCAACTAACCAATTCCTCAAAAATCAACTTACTAATCAAATTCGTTTAGTCAGTAGCAATCTCCTTAAAAATATTATGTGTTGATAACCTTTTTCTCAATAGTGTTTCATAGCATGAAGTAAACAATGACATTCAATTTCGAAGGCATTTTTTTAACCATGTAGTCGTTTGCTTGTCATGCTCCTTTGTATGTGCCTCTCTCATCATATATGATCCATCCGAGTTGGGCCTCTGTTTCAGCATTTGTATAAGTATCATGATTAGTCTAATCCAATGTTGGGAGTAGAATCGTTGAGGTGTAAGTGTCACATTTCATTAATAAAAACTTTCAAGGGGTAACCGCTTACACTTTAAACCTTTAAAATTTTGCACTCTTACAATAAACCATCAAGGTGACAATTTTGTTATTTTAAACCTTCAAAACGACTTTTGCGTTAGCGGATCCACATAAACTAATAGAAAAATTGATTCCATCAAGAAACATATTTTTCGAAATAAATAATGACATAGTTTAATAATTAATTTTATTTTAGTAAAAAATGATTTTGTTGTTTATTATTAATAATATATTTTAAAATTACAGAAAATAAAGGAAAATAAAAAATTGAATCATTGCCATGAGTGACTTCTTCTTATTTTCTTGTTCCTATTTTATCTTATTCGTGTATTCAATCCTTAAAACATTTCACGCCAAAAACCTTATTTTATGATATAGGGCATGAAATGTAAGCAAGCTTTCATTTTCCTAGAACAAAATTGTTTTTCTTATCTAATCTTAAAATATATTATTGATGATACATAGAAACTTAAATTTAACTATTTTTTACTAAAATAAAAATAATTATTAAAGCTACGTTAGAATTTGTAACAAAAACGGATATATCTTTTAACAAATTCAATTTATCTGTTAGATTTTTGTGGGGCTATGAATACAATCTTTGAAGATTGAAAGTAAAACAATTGTCGAAGATTTAAAGTAACAAAATTGTCACTTTGATGAGTTCAAACCTTGAAGATCTAAAGTTAAGTGGTTGGCATCATAAAGATTTTCTATGAATTTGTTACTAAAACAAAAGAAGTTATTCGAACAATGTTCTTTTGACATCCTTAACAATGGGCTCCATTACAATTTGTATGTATTTCTTTTTTTGGACGAAAACGATTTGTATGTAAATGAAAATGTTCTTTTGATATCCTTAACATTGTTATTTTTATATTGAGTTTGTTCCATAAAGACATAGTCTAAAAAGTTTGATGTCCAAATTAATCAGTCAACACATTTTTTATAAACATGTCTCATATATTTAAGAAATCAGATTTTATTGTAGCATTTTTATAAGTCTTTTACACACTGAAAATTTAAATGATATTTTTCGTAATTATCTTTTTCCTAACCGAACTTAGTAAAAGTGTTTCGACTAAAATTAGAGCTAATCTAGTAATTTTTTTACACAAATATTATCATAAATTATCCAACCTGACACAAATCCACACATTTTTTTTATTTTTAATATGCTTTTATAACCCACATCACATAGATCTTTAGCTGAAATTTTGTCATTTAACTTGCCATTTTTTCTTTGGAATAAAGCAAATATCGTCATATTTAGTTTTTGAAGGAAGTTTTGTCGAAGAATATTGATAACTGTTAACCAAATCTAGTAGATATTTTTAAATTCACTTGCCAAGAACGTCAGAAAAACAACGTGGTCATTCCATCAAGTGGTTTCCATTAGAGAAATAAATTTTATTAACTTAAATTTAACAATGCATTAGTTGCTAAGAAGAAAAAATAAAAAAATGTTCTATAAATACTTTCTTCTATGGTATATAAACAGATAAATACTAGAGACAAATTTATATCCACGGATTTGTTGGCGGTCCGCGGGCTACGAATATTTAACAAAAATAAATATAAAATATGAATAAATAAACATTTTTATATAATTTTAAAAATAAAAATGTAAAATATGTGATTGTGTAATGAAATTTAATGTATAAAATTATAAGATTTATAAAAATAATAATAATAAATATTTTTTAAATTAAAAATTGTTAATTAACGCATTAAATGGAAATTACAAATGGATTTACAAAAATTTAAAATATCCAACCAGTCTCACATCTTTAGGTGTGAGTACAATAGGTCCAAATACATTTCTTTTATTGAGTGAATCAGGTTCAGCTTATATTACATCTTTCCATTTTATCTAGTCATGTCTCTTTTGACATTAATATACATACTTTGGTTCTCGATCCTCATTTTCCTCATCAATTTCCTTTGACAAAAGGTATGAGAAAACATCATCAACATCATCCATTTTATTTTGATCCTAGATCTTTCCATTATGGATAAAGTTGATAAAAATCTCATAATTTCCTTCAGTCTCATGGTGCTCATCATTGTCATTAGACTCTTGATTTGCTTCTTCCAAAATGCTTTCTACTATTCTAGGAATATCATGCTTTCCAACTTCCTTTCATTTTCTAGGATTTTATCCTTAGAACCAAATGGTGTACCACGTTTCAAGCGTGTTATGGACTCAATTGTAGTATCTATATTCCACATTCTTGTGGTATTTCAATTCGAGCAGAAACATTTGCAGCTGGTATATATGATGTTGCTACCTTTTGGTATCTGCAAAAAGCATCAGGAAGTTGATCTGAAATACTTTGCAAATGCATAATTCGTTGAACTTCTATTTCTGATTGTTTTATAAGAGGATCAAGGTGTAACAAGGATGATACACACTATTAGATTTCTTTTCCTACTTGCTTATTTTCTTTTCTAGGAAAAGAAAATATGTTCTCATCAAAATGACAAGCGGTAAACAGTACCGTAAAGACATCACCGGTCTGCAGTTCAAGGTATCTTGTAATTGATAGAGAATCACAACCAATATATATCTCCAACCTTCTTTGTGGTCTCATCTTTGTACGTTGTAGTGGTGCTATACGCACATACACTACACACCCAATATTTTTAAATAGGATATATATATATTTGGTTCTCAACCAAATGCTAACTAGCATTTCATCATATAATCTACATGCCACCAACAATGTGGTATTCCTTTTTTATCCTTAATGAACTGATTTAGATAAATAAAAAAGAATTTCGAAATAGAAATTAAAAGAAAATTAAAAGAAAAAAAAAGAAACCAGTGTTAAAAAAAAAGCTTCGCCATCGTTCTTCTTCCTCTTCTGCTTTTTCCTTCCTCCATCACCATCGATTCCAAACATCCACCATCAACCCGCCGACCTGGATATCCATCGCAACAGGCGGTCGAATTAGGTCAGTTTCTTCTCCTCTATCCTCTGTCGTTGCTGCATTGTGATGTTAGTTTAGGTTTTTGAAATTATATAAGATTCTCATATTTCATATGAATGTTTGATGTTCGGGTTGTAAAGTTAAGATAAATCGATTTTAGGTTGCCGAATAGGTATTTTCAGTGATCCTTAATCTAATGTATAGGTTGAATTCGAGTTGAATTCCATGATTTCATATGAAAGTTTGGGATTTGGGTTTGCAAAGTTTAGATTAACCGACTGTTATGCTAAATAGGTATGTATTTTCATTGGTAATCAATTGAATGGAAGGTTGAATCGATTTAGAATCGAGGTGGAGGACAGATAGGTTTCATGTATACGTATGATAAGATTACAAGTGGTATAATTGGTACAATCACTACAAGAAATATGGGCATTGATAGCACAAAAGCATAGCAAAATTATTGTAAATGCTTTAACAGTATTTTATCTGGAAATGAGACTATATAATAGTAGTTTTAAAACGTTAAACCGAAATATATCTTTGCGGGAAGCTAAAAAGACAGTTTTCCGTTAACACTTAGACCAAAAATTAATTAAGCGCCATAACAAAATAATATTTCCCAACACTTAGACAAAAAAGTGATATTTGCAGAAACTCAAAAGTTGGAAGGAATTTGTATTTTTCCCCCATCAGTCGTTCTTCGAGCTCTCGCCGACGAGTACCTGATTTCATATATTCATCGGCTTTGTCGACTTCATTTCCATCCTCGTCGCATCGGCATCTCACAATCTTCAGCTCTGTCACAATATATGTATGAATCTATAGCCGTTGTTATCCTTTAATTCAATTAATTTTCTTCTCAATTAGGGTTCTCCCAATTTTCAATTTCATTTCCTTTGATATTAGGGTTCTTTCGAGTTAGTGTACGAATTAGGGATCTTTACTAATTTCAGTTCTATGTATTTCAGATCTTGCTAAGAACTTATATAATTCAACGCTTTCTTTCAAAGGTTTGTCCAAGTCGATAGATTTCTTATGCCTTTGATTTCTTACACAAAAACTTTATTGCGAATGTGATTGTTTTTTGTATCATACATCTTGTGTGTTGCTGTCTGACTTGTTTTCTTTCTTATACATGTTTTGTGTTGCTGTCTGATTCATGCTTGTTTTGGGATACTGTCTCAACGGTTCAAAATAAGGATAACAGATAAAATTAGGCCTCGACATAAAAACCGTACTCGCATACCCGAACCGGAACCGAACAAAAAAAAACGATTCAGGGCGGGTACGAGTATAAGGATTTTACACTGATGGGTCCTATGTAAGTGTACCCGTGGGTATCGGTTCGGGTTCGGGTATTACCTGATATCCGAAAGGGTAAACCGAACACCCGAACCAAACACATTAACTCATTAACCACCCTTAACCAGTTAACCCTTATGTCGATTTAGGTTTTTTACTTTTGTTGATTTAGCTTCTTCCCTAACCCCTACTTCTCATTTCCCGTTTCTAGATCTTTATTCTCTACTCTTTCCTTTATCAATCATAATTTTGATTTGTGAATCAATCCTGGAAACCCTAGTGGAGCTCTCGACACCGTCTCTCCCGTCAGCGTTTTCCAGAAACCAATCAGAGGTACTTTTTAATTTTTCGATTACATGTTAAGATTGTAATCGTGTATGACGAAATAGATGTTTAGAATTTAGAATATGATTGTTTCTGGGTTTAGCTAGAAACCCATTTTTCTTTTACATGTTTAGATAGAAATCAATTTTTCTGTTGCGTCTTGTCACTTGTGTCTAGTTTGGATATGTAATGTCGATGGAGTTAGTCAAGTTCAAACTTATGCATTCGTTTATGGTTCTTAGTTTCTTACTTCTTAGTGTTTGAAGTTTATTCTTATGCATTCGTTTGTATGACTAGTGATCAATTTTTTACTCATTCGTTTATGTTTGAACTTATTAGTGTTTAAATTTAATCTGTGGTTGAATTGAATCTTGTTGCAGATGGCGTCTTGTGATGAATCAATTCATGAGAATGATGAAATGTCAGAAGAAGAGATTGAAACATCTATTTTTGGAAAATCAACCAAGAAGAAAGATAATGGAGGGGCAGGGGGAAGTGGTTCTAAGTCAAGCAAGAAGGTTAGGTCTTGGGTTTGGGATCATTTCACCAAACTTTCAAATGATGTAAACCATTGCAATTGCAATTACTGTGGGAAAGAGTTGGCGTGTTCAACCAAGTCCGGAACCTCCACTTTAAAGAAGCATCTTCTAAATATTTGTAAGGCATATCAGGTATGGAAAGCTGCTAATGTTCAGAATACTCAAACCGTTTTAACTCATGGTGGTCCTAGTGGGTGTATGACTATAAGTAAGGTCAGTAAATCTGTTTGGAAAGAAGCAACTAATGAGATGGTAGTTTTAGCTGAGCTACCACTATCTTTTGTAGACTGCTTTGCTTGGAGACATTTTTGCTCCAAAGTTCAAATGTATAAGCCTCATTCCCGGAGAACAACTACAAGAGGTGTGCTGCTATTGATATTGAAATGTGAGTACTTGCATATGAAATGTGAGTACTTGCATATGAGGTGTGCTGCTCACATTTTGAATCTGGTTGTAAAGGAAGGATTAACAGAGATTAATAGCAGTGTGGAGGCTATTCGCAATGGAATCCAGTATGTGAGATCTTCGACACCAAAACTTCAATCATTTGATTTTAGAGTTGAAACAGGGAAGTTGCAAAGGGGAAGTCTACCTTTAGATGTCAAGACCAGATGAAATTCGACTTATTCAAGCTAGAGCAAACTTTAAATTTCAGATTGGCATTTGAGAAGATGGAGGCTGAAGATAAACTGTATAATGATTACTTTGCAGAGAAATAGGATGGAAATAAAAGGATTGGACCAACTATGACAAAAGATTGGGAGAATATTGAGAGGTTGGTTCAGATTCTTGAGATTTTCTATAAGTGTACATTGGTTATTTCAGCTTCAAACTATGTTGCATCTCATAAACTCTACAATGAGATAGTCTCCATTACTAGAAACTTAGGTGCATTGAAATATGATGATGCTTTAAAGGATAAAGCCGAAGCTATGTTAGCAAAGTTGGGTAAGTATTAGAATGCATTTGGGGAAAAAGTGGAATTGAATAAGTTTGTGATAGTGGCAAGTGTGTTTGACTCGAGAAAGAAAATGAATTTTGTTGAGTTATGTTTTGAAAGGATGGCTATATGGTAAAGGTAGTGTGGAGGCTACTCATCTCCAAGATTCAGTTTATAACATCTTGTCTGATTTGTTTGATGAGTATACAAGAAACAATTTATTGAACAAAAGTAGTAGTGGTACTGCTAGGTCATCTACTCAATCAGAATGGAGCCAAGATCAAGTTGTGAATGAAGATTCAGAGAGACCAGTTATGCGAAATGGTTTTTATATGAGTATATGGAATTTGTATATGATGAGATTGTGAAGGACACAAGATTGCATAATACAACTAATGAGGTGAATGTGTATTTGAAAGATCATGTGGAGAAAGCAGTCATTCTAAAAGGTACAGAATATGATTTGCTAGATTTTTTGGAGGATCAATAGTGGGAAGTATCCAGTTCTCTCACTCATTGCTAAAGATATATTTGCAATGAAAATGTCATCCGTAGCATCAGAATCCGCATTTAGCACAAGTGGTAGAGTTGTGAATCCTCAAAGAATCTGTCTCTCACATTACATAATTGAAGTTTTAATGTGTCTTGAGCAATGGCTAAAATATGATATCCATCTCAATGAAAGAGGCGTCTCCACAATAAAACAACTACTTTCGAAGATCACTTTGGAAGATCATCTTATGAGAAGTAAGTTATGATTCTCTTCTCTCTTTTTAGTTATAACATCATGTTGTCATATTATGATTTATGATTCTAATTCATGTTTTTTGGTTTTGTGTAGAGCATGAACTAGGTGAAACAGGTTTCGATTTCAACAGTGAATGCGATACAAAGGTTAGTCATTAGTGATTCAGTGAGATATGTAGTTAATTGCATTATTCTTTGTGAGTTGTGACATTTGTTTACTTGTATAGGTGAGTCATGGGGTCATGGTCTCACGGAGAGGGAGTGAGGGATTATGCTATCTAGTTGTTTTATTTGTTGGACTTGTATCTTATTCTTGTGACTTGAAATTTTGGAAATGTTGTATGCATTTTATGTCTTTGACTTTTAGATTTGGATCATTGGTTCATTGGATTTGGATGTTTGGCTATTGTTTTGCTTCATGTTATGTTGTTTTTTGAAATGCTAAGTTGTTATATTCGGGTATAGTGTAGTGTAAACAGGGTAAAATTTTGGTTTAATGGTGTATTCGGGTATAATTATTGAACCCGAACCGAAACCAGCAAGAACTGTTTAATTTCGAGTTCTTAGCGGTTCTCAAAACTTATACCCGAACCGATCCGAACCCGAAGAGACCCGAACTGAGGTTTTCTATTTACCCTATTGGGTCCTAGAATCGTATACCCGACATACTCGTACCCGACCTGGTATTACTCGAACCCGACTGGCATACCCGAATGCCCAGGCCTAGATAAAATGCTCGATAAGTCATGGGTTAATCTCTGCAGGTATGTCTTTTAAGATATATAAGTTATATTTTGACAGGTTTATTTGTTTCTTACTTATTTAATTTCTTTTACTTGCAAGTACTCACATTTCAATATCAAGATATATAAGTTATATTTTGACAGGTTTAAGTTCTTCACATGAACTTCAAAACAAGAAGTTCTTGAAATCTTTACTATTAAGTGAGACCCATTTAGACTTATGCTAGAATGTCACCAAGCCTCAAAAGGGTGTACTTGGTATCTAAGAGTTGCGAGAACTAAGAAATCACATTTTTGGAGTGTTAGAGTGAATAGAAAGATGCATACATGCTTTCGGACAGTTGAGAGGACAAGCAATAGTATATAGTGAGGCATACCACGATTAATAGCATTTGTTTTGTATGGTGACTATCCAGGTATTTTAGAGACCCCAACTCAAAAAAAAATCATGTCGATTGTAAGAGGAAGACTTGGTGTGCATTGTTGATACTCCACTGCCTTAAGAGGGAAAATGCTACATGTTAGTGATGTGCGAGCCACTCCAGAAAGAAGCTACACGATGTGTTTTTATCTGTACTTGTTAAAGAAGGTAAATCGAGGGACGATAACAAATGTTGAGTTGGAAGAGTAGAACTTCAAATATCTTTTCATCACTTTAGGCACTATCATCGAAGGTTTTAGGGTAATGTGGAAAGTGATAGTTGTGGATGCAACTCATCTTAAAACTGTATATGGTGGGATGTTGGTTATTGCAACAACTCAAAATCCTAAGCATCACCATTATCCTCGTGCATTTGGAGTAATTGATAACAAGAAGAATGTTAGTTGGATTTGGTTTTTAAAAAAGCTAAAAAATCTGTAAATTATGATGTTCTTGGATTAATGTCTATAAGTGACAGGCATCAAAGCATAAAGAAGACCGTTAGGACTGTGTACCTGAAGGCGCTTCATGCAAGTTGTATATGGCATTTGACTCAAAACATGAGACTTCATGTGAAGATTGACAAGGAGAGAGATGTTGATAAATTCAGGAATTGCGTGAGACTGAATTCAACAAAGAGTTTGGTTATTTTACTAGTCGATGGCATAAACCCGCTACCTTTCTAGTTGATGTAGGGTTTGAGAAATAGACGAGGTGCCATTTTAAAAGAGACAATTATAACATAGACACTAGCAATGCTATATAGTCCATCAACAGTGTATTTAGAAAAGAGAGGAAGTATCTCCTGTTACCACTGATTGATGCGATGTTTCATAAGTTCTCTTTATGGTTCAACAAACATAGGAAAGATTCAGGTTCTTCCTCAAGCACATCAGAAGTGGGTGTATAATGTGGAGAACATATTGCATATTCGATTTCCAGTTGCAGCCAAATTAACAGGGATTGAGCTTAACAGTTACAACCAAGAATACAACGTGATTGATCTCAACTCGGTAAGCTTTTTGGTGGATTTGAAAATGAAAACTTGTTCTTGCAAACATTTTGATATAGACAAGATGCCGTGTGTCCATGCCATAGCCGCAACAAGGCACCTCGCTCGCAAAGAAGGTAGAAATGCTAATATCTGAATCTATGGACTCTGCTTTATATATTATGTTGATAGAGAGTTGGGCATTGGCCTATTACATGTTGTATGTAGTGCCACATGAGTCGAAATGAATAATTTTTTCCCCAATTGAAGAGTTAGTTGTCTTTCCTCCAAAATACATACCAAAAGGACCAGGACAGAATCAAAATAAGCGGTTTCCCTCCGTTGGAAAAAGCTCAAGATGAGCAAAGTTGTTCCTGGAATAAACTTGGAGGCTTGAATGTAGTTTGAGAAACGTTGAGTAAGTTACAAGTGTTTTGCATATAGGTTAAACCGGGACAACCACGCCAATTGTTTCTGATTATCTTTCAATGTATTATTCCAAAGTTTAACTGATTCAACTGATAACTGATTATCATCCTTCTCTGTATTTGTATTTTATTATCTACAAGTTCGATTTATTATTTTCAACTTTATTGAATTATTCTCAAACTGATTATCCTTCTCTTTATTTTGATTTTATTATTTTCAAGTTCAACTAAAACAATTGATAAATGTATTTATATTTTATCAAAAATTTACAGTAAGTAAATTTCACTATTTACAAATATTACCAACATTAAAACACTAACTATTGATAAAATATGATATTATAACGTTATTATTAGTAAACTTTAACATAAATTGGTTTTCTTACAAATCACCTATGTATAACAAGGAACATTTAGCTAATGATCATCCTATGGTGATACATTAAGTGTGAAAACTATGATTTTCTAAATATTTTTCCATCAAAACTTATGAATCACCAATACAATGTGAAAATTATGTGACCAACTAGAAAATTATGTATGATTTTAAGGTTCAACTCCAAAATCACAAATATTTATAATAATTCAACTGTTTGAGACTCCGGACAACTGTACATATACATAAAACTATTCACATTTTTAATATTTAATAATTTTTTAAATTCTTTTACGGATTCCACAAAGTTGTGTTCACACCACCATTATTTTGTTCACACCACCATCTGTTAAATTAATTATTTTTTCTTTTCTATTTAGAACATCCCTATTCAGGAGTCAAAGTTAAGGACTCCTTACTATTTTATAATACTCTATTATGAAGAATTTAAAGTTTAGAGTTTTTGTTGAATCCTTATATTTTTGTTGTCCAATGGTGGAGTTCTTAAGCGGGTTTCTTAAAAAAATATATAATATTTTCATATTTTTATTTCACAGAACATAATAATTATATGAAATATTTAAATTGTAAACATACATAATATAAACACAAAACAAACATATAGAAATGAAAAATTTGAATGACGAGAAGAGTTAAGCTTGATTTAGACCAAATTTTTGCCAAATATGTTCAACCAAATCAGCTTTCAAGTGTTTATGCTTAGTCCGATCATGAAGTCGGGTTTAGTGGCCATTATATTTCCGAGATTTGAAGGCATATCTGTAAAATAGGTGAAATCCACTTGTGAAGAACTACCTGATTCCAGATGTGCGAAATCAGATACATTATATTGAGTGTACTCATCTCGTTCGTCTTTTACTATCATATTGTGAAGGATTATACATGCTCGCATAATATTTTCGATTTTTACTTTATCCCAAATAAGAGCAGGATATTTGACAAAAGCAAATCGAGCTTGCAAAACTCCAAAAGCACGTTCAACATCTTTACGGCAAGCTTCTTGTTTTGTAGTAAACAAATAAGTTTTTTCATCTTGTGGAAGGGAAATAGATTGGATAAATATAGCCCATTTAGGATAAATTTCATCAGTGAGATACTAAGCCAAATAATACTCATTCTCGTTGACTACGTATCTCATTCTCAGAGCACGACCTTGTAATATATCATCAAAAACAGGTGAGCGAACGAGAATATTGATATCGTTAATGTACCTGGAGGTCCTAAAAATGCGTGCCATATCCAAAGATCTTGGAAAGCTTTTAATACAAATTGTGGTCCGAATATTATTGTGTGGTCTCAAACATAAAAGAACAAAACACATAACAAGTGGTGTGAGTACAAAAGAACAAAACACAAAACAAGTCAACTGATGACGGTAAGAAGTGTCTTTGTCCACCACTACAAAATTGAATAGACTCAACTAATTAAATAAAAGACATGGACTTTGCAAACTCATGTATCCGCAAACACAAACAATATAAGCCAACATTCATTAATAGTAGTTAAAATGAAACTAAAATTCAACATTACAAACACAAGAGCATGAAACATTACAAACGCAACAGCATATAACAAACACAAGAGCATGAAACTGAATACATTACAAACACATAAAATGAACACATTACAAACTTAATTCAACATATCAGAGATTAGCTTGTTCTTAAGAGTTATCTCTATGTCAGTTAGAGGCTCAGTTTTGGCAAAGAGACTATCAAACAATTTAGTGAGACCAATCTTCTCTTCTTTGTTAATTAGCTTCTCTCTCATAGCTAAATATTTCTCCTTAATATCCCAAATAAGTTGTTACTCTTTCACATTGTCACCAGACACACTACTTGGCTTGGCTTGGGATTTTGTTTTGCCTTTGGCTTTAGCTGCCTTAACTCTAGGGGGACGAATTTCGGTTTGGCTTTGGTTCTCTTCAATGCCAACTGGAAGAGATGCACTTTTCTTCTATTTGTTGTTCCAGTCGTAAGAAACTCTTAACCACTTATGCTCATAGTGAACCGCCCTCCAAGCATGTTCAAGGGTGAACTTGGAGCCATAGTCCTCGTAGAAAATCTAATGAGCCAAGTTCACCAAATCATTATCATTTTGGCCACTTGCTTGTTGTTTGGTTGCAACACAAAAACTTCCCACATAGTTGTTCACACCCTCATTTATTTTCGCACATCTCTGTTTACAGCATAATGTGCTCCTCTTTTCCAGACTTTTGAGCTTCTGACTTGCAGCAAAATAATCTGCTATGCGTTGCCAGAAGGTTCTGGCTTATTGCTCGTTGGAAACCACAACCAGCCACTTATAAGGACCAAATCTTCTGTTGGAGACCTTTGCGTCTTGATTTCTTCTCTACAATTGGCGCTTCAACTTCGTCTTGATCATCAGACCAATATGTACTAAACACTGGGACATCTGATGATCCAAGTTCTATGCTAGGTGAAAATGTTTGATTCTCTTGTTGACTAGTTAAAAGATTTAAAAATCTTGAAGGTTGATTAGCGAAAGGGTTAAAGAAATCCATAACCTTGTTTGGGTTGGTTTTTAAAAAGAGAAGACAAAGATTTTTCAGCTTGAAGTTATGTGTTTTAAAATATAAATAGATGCGGTTTTAAAAGCTTCAAGTTTGAGTTAAGTGTTAAGTTAAAGCTTTGTATTAATCACAGAGAGCAATCAATCACATAGACCATAACTTTGATAAGACTTTGACCTAATCTAAACCACTTCAAAATATACTAGTTAACATGCATTCATTTTATCAATTTTGATAAACAAATATCATTACATCAAAAACAGTTATCATTCAATGATGTAATGATACCACAATTCATTATACCAAGTCAGAGAAACAAATATACAATTCTACAAAACCGTGGAGCAATAAGTTTTATTCTCAGCTAGCATTCAATGATGTAAAACTTTTTTCTTATCCAATTGGCAGAGTTAAATAACTAAAACGTACTAGCAATCAATTACAATCCTTATGCAATCAAGAAACTCACCTTATACAATCAATGGTTAAAGAGCTTATACTGTAATTATACAAGACCATTACGAGTCTGCAATTCAAACATCCTATTCATTATCTAATAAGCGTTTAAAAAAGATATAGATTTACCTGAATATCTTTAAGTGTTGTTGTAACTCCCTCCATCATCACAGCTGTTATTCCACTATATCTGCAAACTGATACCAATAATGTATTCTTTAGGCATATACCTTTTAAGAGGTACTAGAAACATATATTATTCTAAAGCGTTGATTTAATCACAGAGAGCAATCAATCACATAGAGCATTTACTTAAACTAAACCTAACTAGCATTCAATGAAAACATAACATAACTATTACCTAATGTAATGCTATCACAATTCAACCATTTATCACAATGATGTAATGCTATCTTAATTCAAAAACAAACCTTAACAAATTAACAAAGCATAGAAAAAAAGAAGAAGGTGATTCCATTTGCTATACACAAACACAGGATAATCACAAATACCAAGAGTAGAAAAGAGTTTTTACTTACTCATAGATAGCGAAAGAGGTTCTTCTTTCAAACTTACATTATTTCCATTGATAATTTCCAATGTCCTCCTATAATCCAAAAACAGATAATCAAAAATGATGAAACTAAATGTAATCCTCATCGATCAAAGTAGAGAGTCCAAAAGAATCACACTTATATGTGAACCTCCCATTGTAGGAACAATAACCAGTAGAACCAAAATCAATGATCCCAACAATGAGGTAATGTTGCAAACCATAGAACCCAATTGGAACTGGAAACACAAACATACACAACAATCATTAACCAAACACCAATAAAAATAAATGAATTCAAGACATATCAAATTCTTGTTCGCATACAAAACACAATAACAAGTGATTGAGATGGTAAAAATGGGATTAACCTACTGGCAACAATAGACTGAGAAAGAGCTTTGTTCCTTAGGGTTTTAGCCTTGAGCTTCTTTCGATAACGCTTCCAACTGATCTAAATTTCTCTGATAGTGAAACAGAGACAAATCAATCGAACTAATATTAAATGTTGAACCTTAATTAAAACAGACACAAATCAATCCAACTAATCTTAAATGGAGAAACCCAAATTAACCGCCTATCTACACAATCAAACAGAGAGAATCAGACCATGGGTTGAACCATGGTTTCATTAAAAATTTAATTTCTCCGATTTGGTTCATCAAAGTCGCCGATTAGGTTCATCAAATTCAGAGTCGTTGACCACCGCCAGTTCAGATGGCGATCTCGACAGAAGGGGTACGATGATTCTTCGGTTTTATCTTCCAAATTGATGCTGAACACACCGCATGAAGCATATCGAGAGGCAGTTCGTTGTCGCCATTCTTCGGAGAAAACAAGAAGATGATCTGCGAAGTGAAATAAAGAAACACAGGAAAAGATTTTTTTTTGTTTTGTCTAAAAAGCCAACCAATAATGTGTGGCCACGTCAACACACCTTACACACTACAAAACATTTAAGCCAAGGTTTGCACCTTCTTTAATCACACAATTCTAATTTAATATTTTTCTTGTTTTCATTAGGATTTCTCTAAAAAATTCTCAAGGTCCCTCCAGTTGAAGTGCTCTTATTCTCTTTTTTTTCTCTCTCTTCTCTTTCACTTTCACTTTCCTCTTTCTTCAAGCCCGACGATTTCAAGGAAAATTAGGGTTTCCAACCATCATCTACCTATAGTGTAAAGGTATGGTTTTCGAGCTTTAAATTAGTGGATATACAAATCTAAGGTTTTCGACCTTTATGTCTAAATTTTAGGATTTTTTATTTCAATGTAAATCTAAGTTTGATGAGATAGTAAAATTTTTAACATATATTTATCTTTCTTACCGGAGATGCCCTATAGTTACTCACAACCTTCCACAACCGAAGCTAGTTGGGAGAGTGAAGGAGCGAATGCTGATGCGAATTGGGAGATCCCGTGAAATGTTACTTTGGTAAGCTTGTAACACTTGAGGTGTGCCAAACTGGTTACAATCAAGGCCAAAAAGTGTACAAATGCCCAATGAACGTAAGTTTTTGTGTTACAATTTGTGCAACAACAAGGTACAATTGCCTCGAGACAATTGTACAATTTGTATAATTTCCAGCCAACAATAACAACTAAAACTTTATTGATACACTCTTAAACCATAACATTGTAATTCTGAATTGTAAACCATTTCACACAAGAAGTTCAACATCAAAAGTAAACACCTACAATGTTCAACATCAAAAGCAAACACCTAATCTCAAATACACAAAAGACCACCATCGTTATGAGTCCACACATGTATAAGCCTCAGTCCAAAGAAAGTGGAAAATCCTATTTCTTTTATCTCTTCTTCGTTTTCTTCTCCTCCGCTATAAACTCTTCCCCCTTAAACCTAGAAGGTTTTCTTGGTTGCTTTTTCTTGGTTTCCGTTGTTGTGCCACTATGCTTTGTCATCTTCTTCAATTTCCGCTTCTTCTTCTTCTTACCCTCCTGCTCCGCATCACCCATCTTCATCAATGTCATCACCTAAAAAATATGTGAAACCACCAAACATATAAGAAGATCTTAAAATAATTAAAAAAAAAAAAAAAA
>Ga0041059_1001511_pt1 | contig 18357 bp, 9 predicted proteins | sample AraColnosormetaG_FD_56232 | JGI IMG/M metagenome (GOLD analysis project Ga0041059, IMG submission 56232) | Arabidopsis roots microbial communities from North Carolina, USA - Col MF nosort | ecosystem: Host-associated > Plants > Roots > Unclassified | place: USA: North Carolina | collected 2013-09-02
TTTTTTTTTTTTTTTCCGCAGGGATTACTCTACCTCAAAATGTAACATTTTAGATCCTTTATAATGACTTCCCAAATCTCATAGGCATTATATCGTAAATACTTTGAACCTTCAAGGGAAAGTTCATAAATGTACTTATCAATTAATATTATTAAATTATTAAACAAACATAATAAGTTTGGATTAGTTGCATCTACATAACATTGCTTTTTGTTCATGTTTTTTGATCATTTATGATCTTAGCATTCACATAATAATTAATGAGTATATACTGTACGACAAAAGCTATCTGAGATATCTTACAAGGGCTTCAGTATTTTCTCAAAAGCATCATTTGCTTTCTTTTTCCCTGTCCTCTAAATTACAGGCACTGACCAAACTCAAAGTCCTCCATAAGTAAAATCTATGAGAGGATGGCACAAGTGTAATTCAATTCCTGCTGCTAGGGTTACTTGAATCTGCGTGAGCACCTAGAGCTTCCATTATGCTCTCGACCCACCTGCCACACACATACACAAAACCATGGAAAACCCAGGTGGCGATATATCTCAATTTGATCAGTTATTTGACAAGAGGACTTAATCCAAAGCCTAGTTCATGTGTTCCACATATGAAAAGATCAAGATTTACCCTTCAAGTCCTGGTTTCTCTGGGTAGTAGACGTTTTTCAATCCTAGTCTTCTAGCAGCTGATGCAGTTGTCTCTCCAATGCAGGCAACGTAATTGCTCCATTGCTCCTCATTTTGAATCAGATGCAGCCAGGCGCTGTCAAAATCACGTAAGCGATGGACCAAACCCACTCGATCATAATAGAAGAGATTATATGAATGAGGTATTGCTGAGTGATCAAAAAAGAGACAGATGACGATTGATGGCGCTTACCGAACTGCAGAAGGAGAAGCTACAGAAAGAACAGGAGCAGATAGTGCCTGTTGCAGGAGCACCGTATCAACACTCTGCACCGGAACCTAGTAATAGAAAAAAAAACAGAAAATGACCATTACAATATCTTTAAATAAGCACATACCAAGGGCTAAAACATGTGAGCCAATATAAAAATTATGACTAAGCCAAATAATATATGCAATGAGTTACTTTTTATAGGGCTTGTCTACTAAGTGTAACGACGGCTTACTGTTGTGTATGTATTCAGCCTGACAACTTCAAACCCACGTTTGGACAACCCTTCCACTAAGATTCATATGTCGAACAGGAAGCAGAGTAAGCTGGTCAGTCATGGACTTCAAAATCTTAAAAAATACATACATAAACTAAGTTAATTAAGCATATCCAAATCTATTTACTGCATCTCATCAAAGATTTAATAATTTGATGAAGATCTATACTTCAATCCCACTGCCTAATAAAACTGTACAGGATACGAATTATCTATTGTATTTTTGTTGTTCAGCGCTAATACTTTTCATCTATGTGGTCAACACAATAAGCTCAACTGAATTGAGAAAACCTAACAACACACACCAATATCATTGCCTGCTTTTAGAGAAGCCGGGTATAAGACAGAGGACCTTTTGCCAACTTTCTCTGGAAGCTCCGAAGCCAAGACTTTACCAGTTGCTGAAACAATGAAAACAAAACCAGCCAAGACTGTAACATTGTATGTACGACGACCACTCATAAATTACCTATATTTACATTGGCTTGATGAATGCGAAGACATAAAAGAAAATACATAAACATTGATGAGAGAATGCTTCCATCACAAATAATTCATCATCTCATAAACGTAAATATGATCTTCGATGCTCTATGATTCATGGAAACAAACAATGACAAGGGTTATTATGGGTCATATCATCCATAGTCAGACACAAGCATATAAACCAATGATAATGTAAATTCGTAAACTATTAAATGCTTGAAGATGCACAGATTGCAGATATAAAGACTAAAATGGAGTGTATAGAAGCAGAGTCTAAATAGAAAAGTTATGGAACCTTTTGATGGTGTAAAGGCAACATGAAGCAATCCATCTGCCGATTTCATTGCCTCTTCAAATACCCTGGCTGTTCCAGCTCCTACTACACCTATTTGCACTTCTGGGGAGCTAGCTGTCCTGAGGAATGGAGACCAATGGGGTTTAACTCAAGGGAAACCTCGCTATTGACATAGTTGTGTTAGAAATATCCATGAAGATTACACATATATCTGAATATCTAAATAAAACGCTAGACTAGTCCCATTGCCTATCAATAACAATAACAATGACAACACAAGAAGTGAACTCACTAGCAACACATTCCATAGCTTTCTTCTGACAACACATAGCTTACTGAAACAGTTCAAAATTCACAAAACGAGTCAAGAACCAGGGCTTACTTCCACGCCTCGAGAAAAACAGAACCTGCTTCTGGAGATGTTATGATGATCCAGTCAAAGCTCTTATCTAGCAAAATAAAACGAAACTAAACATATCAGAATACCAAAAAGTAAACAGAAGCAAGAGTAAACATAGCCATCCAACAACATATATTAAGCATAACATAGAAATAAGAAGAAGCAAGAGTTTTCCTCCATTATCTGTATACGAATCAGAAATCACCATTTAATACAGAAGCAAGCCGATCGAAATCAGGTCCTCGCGCATGTTGAATCAACGGAAGCTCTAAAGATGATATGCCATTTTTCTCCTGCAATTTCACCATAGTAAAGAACAGAATTTTGAATAACTTCAGAAAATTTCATGATCCCAAATCTAATTCACTGTGAAATGCATACCAAAGCTTTGATGATTTGATTGTTCTTGCCTCGTTCTCGTGTTACGACGACCTGAGGAATCGAATTGGAGCTACTAACGGAGGAAGAAGATGAAGAGACGGACGAAGAAATTGAATTTCGAATTGGGGAAGGAGAAGCGAAAACTGGTTTGCTCAGAGATTGGATATGTGAAGAATGAAATGAAGAAGAAGACGATAATGGAGGTTGAAAAGATAAGATAGAGCAGTGAGAAAGGAGTAATAATGCCATTAGAAAAAGTTCCAAGATGGAGAGATGTTGTCTCACGGAAGCGCCGGTGAAAATGGAATCGTAGTCGCTTTATTTTGCCGGTGGTTTTTGTCAGAAACAGAAAGAAACCAAATCCAAACGAAGATGATGAATAGTTGAATACAATTCTATCTCCACGTGCGTTTTAATGTCTCTCTTTTTTGTTTTTTGTTTTTTCATTTGAGCCCAATTTTGTTACACTACAGCCCAATAGTGTTTTTTAGTCTATTCAAGTTGTTTACACACTACGGCCCAATAAAAATTTAGTAAAGTTAAATTATGAATCACCAAAATTTGTTAAATATTATTATTTATTATTTCAAAATCTAAAAAAAGTTAGGTTTGCAATCTTGTAATAAATATAGTTCAACAAATTTTTTAGAAATGTTTTACATGCAAATTATCATCTTATTTACATTTACTTAAAAATTTACTACTGATATTACCACTAAAATTGTGTTTTTACATCCAAATATTTCTTAATATTGAAGTATGTATGCTCTTTAACACTACGCACAAATCTCTTTACGAACACATTAAGCCAACTATATGTCTCTTTACTTTCAATTTTGCATGGTTTCTTTAACTAAAATTGTTGATTCAAAAATAAAACTTCGAATGATAGTATATTTATAAGAAAACTACAATTTGAAAATATTCATTATAAAGTTGCCGAATAAGACCAAAATTTCATTTTCGGTTTTGAATAATAGATATCAAATATATATATAAAAATGAGCGATTAATGTCGTCTACAACCCTTGGCCTTCCAAGCTAAGGATGTGGGTTAGATTGATATATACTAGAGTCTTAGATAATTCGAAGATAAATTAAATTCAAAATGTCAAAAAGGTAAAAAGCCAAATGAACTATTATGTTGATGTAGCAACCAAAATAGCTAGTGAGTCATATTTGATCTTTTTATTCAGATAATTAGAAGCAATGATTAGTGTGCAAATCACCAAAATTCAAATATATATAACTGAGGAACAACAATATCTTATCAAACAATCATGAGACGAAGGCCACAACCTTTGGCTACATTTTTCAATAAGTAATTTGGTGACTTATCTTTACTGCTGACTTAAGCCAACAAATAACAGAAAGTTACTCTTCCAGCCATGTAGGCTGGCTGGTGGTCATCAGCTTCATTTCCAGCACTGCCCTGAATTAGCGAGACCACAATGCTTGCGGTATGCATATTGGAGCAATGCAATCTGCAGGGGAGATTTGATTTTCAGTGAAGAGACAGTTGACAATGAAAGTTTTGAAACTATTCCAGACTTACCGTAGTGAACACAGGTCTGGTGCCGGAAACTGTTAACTTTAAAACCTAGATATTTACAAGATGATCAAGCGAACTATCTGCCCCATATACTTAAATGCCTTTGCCGTTTCCTTCAAGCATTTGTTCTTCTCGTCCCGACTCCAGTGCTTCATTTCCCAAAAGCATCACCAAAACATCAGATTTTAGCAACTGGTGGAATGAAGAGTTATAATTTTCATTGACAATCTGACCTCCCCAAGCACGTTAAGCTTCTCACGGACGCCTTTAAGCAAGTCTTGTGCATCCCCTTCCCACCTATTGAACTCCAGCTCCTTTCCTTCCAGAAGTTTCTCAGATACCTTAATGAATCAACTGATCAGTTACATTTGAACACCTCGCATATAAGGGTTACCAAACAATTATGACAGTCCAAATCATGGGATATATTGATAAAAGTAAGAACCAGAACACAACAGAACCAACAAAAAGAATGTACAGTTATGATAAATCTCAAAAATAAAGACAAAAGCATAGTTCACCCGTTGGTTAATACCACATTAACCTAACTAACAGTCGGTTAACAAGTTCTTTTGGGGCAAGCTTTAAACTAATTGAGCAAGCCTGGTGTTGGTTGGTTTTGGTTTAGGATCTGAGTGTTTCTTTATCACAGTTCTATTTGTAAGTTGAGTCTCAATGAAGAAGAATGGAAATCTTCTCACATTCTCATTCTCATTCTTATCGCCACTCTCTCATACCCACCATAACCGCAAAACTCCCGATAAACCCAACTCTCCTGAATCCACTATATCTATATCAATCTCTAACTCTATCAAACTAGCTGTTACCATTCAATATCCTAGATGTGACATTATGCAGTTGAAAATTTCTTCTATGTTACTCTGTGAACACTTATCAAAGAAACTAACCTGTCTTACAAATAACTTGACCACCAGCAATGTGTGAAAAGTATACTAAAAACCAGCAAAACTCCCGATAAATCGAACTCTCCTGAATCCATTTATATCGATACTAATCTTTAATATATCGAACTAGCTTTAACCATTCAATATGCTGGATGTGACCTTATGCAGTTATATAACTCTTCTATGTTACTTTATGAAAGCTTTCCAAAGAAACTAACCTGTCTTACAAGAACTTGACCACCAGCAATATGTGAAAAGTAGATACTGTAGAAATGAGAAAGAAACAAAGGAGCACTTTCTCCTGCTTGTTCTTCCAAATACTTTGCATAAGAAACTCCTACATTACTTGGTTCTGGTATAACCAAATCTTGTTCTCTTAACCATTGTAGATCCTTCTCAATACTTTCACATCTCTCTAATCCTGTTCTCCTAAAGTAAGCATCTGTACATTGAACACAAACCCCATTAACCCAAATCATTACCAAACTGTCAAATTCGAGACCAAAGTAGGGTTCTTACAAGACACATTCTCAGATTCGTCAACAATTCGTTCAATAGTATCGAAGACAAGCTTGCTATCAACTAAGTACTTAAGAAACCCTTCTTTGCTAGGCTTCCAAGTCTCTTCCTTTACTTCATCATCATCATCATCGTCTTCTTCTTCTTCTTCTTCTTCCTTCTCGGTGTCAGTTTTATCTTCAGAAAGATCTAATTTTTTACCATTAACATTGCGTAATCTCATGGCGACGAATCTCATTTCCTCAGTTATACCAATGTTTTCTCCTGGGTATTGTTTCCTGTACCTTGTTCTCTTCCTCTGTGAGGCCTTTTGTTGTGACGGTGTTGGTGTCGAACGACATAGATTGAGAAGATGCTTTTGTGGCTTTCTCTGAGTTGAGATTTGGAATGGGAAAGAGATAGATGTGTGAAGATGAGAGTGAGTGAGCTTACGAGGTGTAGAGAGTAATGGAGTTGGCCTGAGAAGAGAAGCCATGGATTCCGACGACCAAGATAGACGCTGCCTTCACTTTGATTTCTCGCTTTCAGCCTAATCGACAAACATTGGAAAACCAAACACCCTTAATTTTGTTATTATTTACATGTCATGCCATTAATTATTTCATAACTAGCCTAAATAGGGCAGATGTAAAAAATAAATAGTTTTTTTTATATTTACATTATGCTTAGATTAGTTGATAAGCCATAAAAAAAAGGCTTAGATAATTAGATTAGTTGAGATAACTTTGGTTTCAGTACGTACGTGTCTATGTATTATTCGCCATTATTCTATTAGTATAATGTATGTTGAAAAATGACCAAACATTTTAGAGCATTTCCATCCATTAAATATTTATTGACTTTATTCAAACGTACAAGTGACCACAATGTGGTGCAACCTTTTTATTAATATAAATCCAAACGTGCATTAGTGAAACAAACGAATCATCAACAATATACAAGATACAATAATTGATCTCTTTAGATCCTAATTGGAGCTTTTGCATGAGGTGAACGAATGTCTCGGATCTTCTTTTCTTTTGAAAGTATTCCTGCTAACCTTCACAACCAAAATTTAAATATATTAGCAAAATACTTTTAATCACCTTAAGTATGAAAGAATAAAGCTATAAAATGCAAAAATTGGGCCACTTACTTTATAAGAGCATGTTCATTAGTCGTTTCATAAGCATTTTCGTTACAACCCGAGTCTAGGTTGACTCTTGCAACAGGTTTTTTAAGTAGTTCATCTCCTGTCTTGGCAAGAATGTCCAGATTCTCGACGGTAGCGATATCAACAGAAGCAGCATCCCCAGTTAATGTGTCATCCTATATAATTAATACCCAAATCTTAGGAATTGTGGAGACAAAGAAAAAGAAATGGTTAGTGCGCTAGCTGATTTTGATACCTGGATGCGAATATAGTTGGCTTCGGAATGAAGAGCTCGAAAAACGGCAGAGAGATGGAAATCAACCATGTCGGAGCTAGCTTGCGAGAAAGCATCAATGATAGGTGTAGAGTTGTCGTGTGTTAACCAATTCAATAGTCCCCAACCAGCTACTTCTTTTGCATTGAATTTCTCTTCGGCTTTATGATTTCCGGTTCCAAGCGAAAGCACAAGAAACCTTCCGTAATCATTTGGTCTTATTGGGAAAAAGTCACTGCTTCCTCCTGAGATCTCATTTGTTACTTCCCCAATGGCCAACAAAGCCTATACTTGACATATAACAACTATATCATGATCTATTCAAGATTTTTACAGAAAACTCGTATCGATTATTATAAGAAATTCCATAGTAAAAAATGAAATATAGTCTAACATTGTGTGTTCATGTTATAATTATTCAATTTAAGTCCATAATAATTGTTGATATATTATATTCTTCGTATAAAAACCCTATTGCTACATAAATGATAAATCCAATATTTAGAAATTTACCGGGTTGTTAGCTGCAACTCCACCATCAATAAGATTGTATTCTTTAGCGTTTCCGTTTAAATCTTCAACTTTGAAGAAATGGGCAGGCAAGTATGTAGGGGCAGCTGAAGTTGAGATGGCAATGTCTGCGAGGGTTGCGTCCTTGAGAGGATGGTTTTTTACCTATAAAATAGTCATATATATATTAAACCAAAGTTTTGTTAATTATTATATTGTAATTTCACAAATAGAACAAGCTATAAACAAACCTCATAACTACTAAAGATAGTAGGTTGAAGATGCTTGATATCGAACGTTGGAATGACAACGTTGGTAAGTGTTTGACTCAACTTTGTATCACCCAACTTAGCGTGGATAAGCTGATGAAGGTATTTACCGTCATATTTAGGACCAGTCAAGGACTTCACGAGTTTTTTGGCGGCTGAGAATGGGAAATGATCTTGAGGGAAGATCTTCGGACATTGCTCAAGATAGAAATCTTTAATTTCAGACGCTGCAAATAAGGGTCGGCCTTCCTTATTAGGCGCGGTGAGCATGGCTGTCACTAGACCACCGGTGCTTGTTCCCGCTATTACATCAAAGTAGTCTGCAAGCCTTGCTTCTTCTCCATCCAATTTCTATGCATCCATGTATATATATGAGTTAAGAAAATATAATTTTACAAACATAATATTTGTATAGTTAGGTAGCACATATATACCTGGAGTTCGGACTCGAGAAAACCAAGGATAACGGCAGGGATTAGCCCTCTAATGCCACCACCGTCGATGCTGAGGATTGTAACTAAGTTTCCATAGGTCGGGGGCTGGAGAGGAGATTTGGGGCTGTCCATTTGCATCTTACAGAACAAGCAAAGCAATGTATTGATATTTCTTTTTTTTAATGGATATCAATGTATTGATACTTGAGGAGATAGAACTTTGATTGTGAGATATTATGAGAGGTTAATGAACTCTATGTATTTATAGGACACTAGTGGCTGCTGTTTCAAAGTTAGACCATGTCTTCATTCTTAGGATATTAGCTTGTCAAATTAACTTGCATACTTCGTCCTTTGGTTTGAACTCTAATTCTATTGGTTCTTGTTTCTTCCTTTGTAGACAACATGGACTTTTCGTGAGCCTCTTTACTTCTTCCACATTAAGACCATGTCAACCCTTTTATTACAAAACTACAATGTTTTTTTTTGTTCAAATGAAATTAACTTCCCCATTTTCGGGTTTCTTGGTATGTCACTTTTTTCTAATGAATTCTAAGCTTTATATAATTTTCGTTTAGATTCTGCTCACGAGTTCACACACAAAGGATCGTTCTTCTAGTCACCTAGAGACGATGTTAATGAGAGAAAACAACCTACGATGTAATATTACTGCTACTTATACTTCCAACAATGAATCTTTTGTATAAACAACGTAAGCAACTAAGCATGGTCAATTGGTCAAAGAAGTTACTTTACGTTCAATATATTATGGGGTAAAGACAGCTGTGTCATGGGAGTTTTGAAAAAATCAGTGCCGTGACAAATAGAAAGTTACAAAAAATATCTTTTATGGCAATATTAGAAAATCTTTAGTATTTTAGCCGCCGCTCAATACTTATCCCCCAACACTGCAACTTTCTTTCATTGACCAAATGAAGTCAATTTGTACATACAACAATTTGTTTTTCATTTAACACCCTTAGTTTACTATACTCAATTCAAATAATATAAATATGCATATTTTCCCAGAAAAAATACTTTTATTCTTTCTAAATCCACCAAAATTCAAAAATAAATATTAAATTATTTATTAATAACCTTAATTTCAAGTTTTTTTGTTTATGTAATATTTGATCATTTAAGGCAAATAGAGACATACTCAAAGTCCAAGTTTGATATAATTTGTAAAATTATAATTGATTTCAAAATTTATAACACATCTGCTAGACCGTGAGTAATATTAAATTCGAATTGTCACTGATGGTTAGTCACATATGTAAAAAAGTTTGAAAGAGATTTAAGCTATATTTATTGGTTTTAATAAAAAAAAAATTTATGGTTGAACCTCACAGTTACAAAAATAAAAATATATTAAAAGAAAAGTTTTTTTTATTACAAAACAATTTTTTTTTATTGAGCAATAACTTCTTGATGTGAATGTTTTATTGAGCAATATCGTTTTTTTTTGTGGTGCTCTACCGTAAAATTTCGTAATGTATTTTTGGAACAATTGACAAAGAAAAGAATAGAATCGCATATATTATTATTATTTTCCGCGAAAACACTTAGAAATTTTGTGAGCAATATACTTTTATCCTTTCAAATCACATGATTCGACATTGATATGCTGGAATATCTTTTTTTCTCAAGACATGCAAAGTTGAAGTTTCTTCATCATTGAGTTGATAGAATTCTTTGATTAGATAGATAAAGAGATGGAAAATGAAGTTGACACTTTTATTCTCACCCACCAATGTGAAGTATTTACAATTGGTTGTTTTTTGGATCCCAAATTGCAGTTGAAATGATGACAAGAAAAAAAACTGCGGTTGATAATCACCAATCAAACCTATACTATTATCCCTGTATCCCAATATAAAATCAAGAGTTGTACTTGTAATTATATTTAAGTTTGTCTATTTAAAACTATAATGCAAAGAAATGGTTACATTTGTTTTTTTTTCTTATTCTTTTTCACCGGTTACATTTGATTTAATGTAATACTTTTAGAATTAAATAGATCTTGCATTTCATACAAATTTGTATGTTTGAACATTTGCAAAGTGTTATATTTTATTAAGACCAATTGGAACCCAAAATCAATGAATAATTTTGATACGGCAAATCATCAATCTCGAATATGATTAGTAAGTGAGTGAATGTGTACCAAAAATGACACCTTAATTCGTCGTCGTCATCATCTTATTACAATTATCCGATTAGCAGAATTATTATTTCAATTTTTGCTTTCTGAATTTGAATGCTTTTAATATATATATATATATATATATATATATAATATGATGAGAGAGAAATTTATTGAGTAATCAAGAAAGATGATTTGCAAAACTAACCACTTTTGATAATTTAATTTAAAATATAAATTAAGAAAATTTACTATTAAGAAAAAAAATTTATTGAGATTTCTCAAACCATCAATCTCATCAATTGGTAAACTACTCTCTCAAGATGCCACGTAGACAAACACTCTGATAGCTAATTCTCAAATGCCACGTGTACCTGCAAAGCTTTCCTACTTCTCAAAACGTGAGAAGGTTTCATTGAGGAAATTCAAAACGTCATTATAAACACTCTTCTTAGTTTATGATCGTCTCCTCTCCATCTATCCCTCACGGGCCTCACCCTTCTTGGTTTATAATTTTAGAACATTAATTACTAGAGTTTATGATTTCTTTCGGTTCTCTAGGGTTTTCACTTCGAATTGAAGCCGATAACATATTAAAATTTAGTCGAAGGACGAAACTTTTTGGTTTTGACCGTCTTGATTAACAAATTTTCTTTTCTTTATATCGTTCTCACATCCGCTATTTTATCAATTATATAATTTTTACAAAGCATATATTTTCAACCGCTAAACCAATCGTTTAAACTGCTTGATAACATTTAAAACCGCAACCGTCCACTTTTGTATACTCCTGTAATTTTATCCACATTGGCTGCGTTTAAACCAATCACACTAAGTTCCAAACAAATTCTTTCTTATACTGAGTATGACCATCGTTTTTAGTTGTAAAGAAACAAATTTTTTGTTTTTGATTTAATCTTACTATTCTGAATTTTTTGGTCTAAAATTCCTTAAATTAAAAAAAAATAGAAGATTTAAACGAACTAAAACAATTGATACAAATTTATTTTCTATTAAACAATATTACATTAAAGATCGAATCCGGGTCGGGTAATGTAACTCAAAACTTGCTTGGTGCGACCCTCTCCACTTTGCCAGCCTCATTCATCTCTAAAAATAAACAAAAACCAGTTTTTTTGTTGTTGTTCAGGTCAAGTAGTTTGGTTTAACTACTTTTTATACGTGGACCAATGAAACACCAAGAAGCCACTAATTTTCTTTATTAAAAACTAAAACTGAATAACAAAATAACTAAAAAAAAAGGAAAAAAAATAAAATAAACAAACAAAACCGAACATTATGAAAGAGAGAGAATGCCAGATGGATGATGAAGATGAGCCGATGAGAGATAGCTTCATGATTTGTCTCCGCGACCGCAGTTATCTCTTTCTAATTTCTGTCTGAAATAATAAATTAAACTTCTTCTACTACCTCCGATCATCATAATCCTCCGGTAAGACTTCTCTTCTCTTCTTGAATCTTCTTGATGCAGCTTTTTTTTGTCGGCATACAACTTTTGTATTTTTCATATTTTTTTTTTCTCCAGCTGATAAACTCAGAATTCTTGAAATTCGGAAACTTTTCATTTTTCTTTGAATTGTAGGAAATTATCATTGTTCGTATTTATCTTCTTAAAAAAACACTATTAAATCCTGGAATTGGTAATTATTTACTCACGTTTCCGAATTTGTTTACACAAAGATGAAAATCCGATGATCTTGATTAAAGTATGTTTGATTCTTGTATACCATATTTGTTTGATTAGAGTAATTTGATCATCAAAGATGTTTTGTATTCAATTTTTTCTCAATTAGTCTTTATGTTTTGTAGCAATTTCAGGTTACAGGGGAATGGAGGACTTAAAAACTGTTGAAGCATCTGATAATGTTGTTAGTGATAATGTTGAGAAAGTCAATCCTGAGTTGATTGATTCCACCATTCGAGAATCTAACATACAATCTGCAACAAAGGTTGATAATATTCCACAATCTCAAACTGACACTGAAGAGACTCAACAATCTCAAACTGATACTGAAGAGACTCAACAATCTCAAACTGATGACACTACCGGCAATGCGAAGATTTATGTCGATGACACGTTTTCGCCTTCTGATGCTGCAACCGCTGCGGTGTTAACCGGAAAAGATAGTACGAGTACAACAATTGTAGAAGAAGTGATGGAGCCAGATGAGATTGGTTTACCTAGTGTCAAGATTACCGAGGCTGCGACGGGTACAGCAAGAAATGGTGGGGGGTCACCTAGAACTGTATCATCTCCTAGATTTTCAGGATCACCGGTGAGCACTGGAACACCGAAAAATGTGGACTCACATCGAGGTTTAATCGATACCGCAGCGCCATTTGAATCTGTTAAAGAAGCTGTATCAAAATTTGGAGGAATTACTGACTGGAAGTCTCACCGAATGCAAGCGGTAGAGGTATTGTACTAACGGATACATTTGGATTATTTCTCGTTTTAATTTGTTGTTGCCTTTCTTGTTCATATTTTCGTGTATGGTTTTGCAGAGACGAAAGCTTATTGAAGAAGAGCTTAAAAAGATTCATGAGGAGATTCCTGAGTACAAAACACATTCAGAAACTGCAGAGGCTGCAAAACTGCAAGTGCTTAAGGAGCTGGAAAGCACAAAGAGACTTATAGAACAGTTGAAGCTTAATTTGGACAAGGCACAAACAGAAGAACAACAGGCGAAGCAAGACTCGGAGCTTGCTAAGCTGAGGGTTGAAGAGATGGAACAAGGAATAGCTGAAGATGTCAGTGTTGCAGCTAAAGCGCAACTTGAGGTGGCTAAGGCGAGGCATACAACAGCGATTACAGAGTTGTCTTCTGTCAAGGAGGAACTAGAAACTCTGCATAAGGAATATGATGCTCTGGTGCAAGATAAAGATGTGGCTGTAAAGAAAGTAGAAGAAGCAATGTTGGCGTCAAAAGAAGTTGAGAAGACAGTGGAAGAACTCACCATAGAGTTGATAGCTACAAAGGAGTCATTGGAATCAGCACATGCTTCTCATTTAGAGGCGGAAGAACAGAGGATTGGAGCAGCTATGGCTAGAGACCAGGATACTCACCGTTGGGAGAAGGAACTGAAGCAAGCGGAAGAGGAACTCCAAAGACTTAACCAACAGATACATTCTTCGAAAGATCTAAAATCGAAGCTCGACACTGCCTCAGCGCTGCTTCTTGATTTGAAGGCGGAATTGGTAGCTTATATGGAATCCAAGCTAAAACAAGAAGCGTGTGACTCAACCACAAACACCGATCCTTCGACAGAAAACATGAGCCATCCAGATTTACATGCAGCTGTTGCCTCTGCAAAGAAGGAACTTGAAGAGGTCAATGTCAATATTGAGAAAGCAGCTGCTGAAGTGAGTTGCTTGAAATTGGCCTCCTCTTCCTTGCAACTGGAACTCGAGAAAGAAAAGTCTACTCTTGCCTCTATCAAACAGAGAGAAGGAATGGCCTCTATAGCAGTAGCTTCTATAGAGGCTGAAATTGACAGAACGAGGTCGGAAATAGCTTCGGTTCAGTCAAAGGAGAAAGACGCGAGAGAGAAAATGGTGGAGCTACCGAAGCAACTTCAGCAAGCAGCAGAAGAGGCTGATGAAGCAAAGTCACTTGCTGAAGTTGCTCGCGAAGAGCTACGAAAGGCGAAAGAAGAAGCAGAGCAAGCAAAAGCTGGAGCAAGTACAATGGAGAGCAGGCTATTTGCTGCGCAGAAGGAAATCGAAGCAGCTAAAGCTTCAGAGAGGCTGGCCTTAGCTGCCATCAAGGCTTTGGAGGAGAGTGAATCAACATTGAAAGCTAATGACACCGATTCTCCACGAAGCGTTACACTTTCGCTAGAAGAGTACTATGAGCTCAGCAAACGTGCTCACGAGGCAGAAGAACTCGCGAACGCAAGAGTAGCAGCAGCGGTTTCAAGAATCGAGGAAGCTAAAGAAACAGAAATGAGAAGCTTGGAGAAGTTGGAAGAAGTAAACAGAGACATGGATGCGAGAAAGAAGGCATTAAAAGAAGCAACTGAAAAGGCTGAGAAGGCCAAAGAAGGGAAGTTGGGGGTGGAGCAGGAGCTGAGGAAATGGAGGGCAGAACATGAACAAAAGAGAAAGGCTGGTGATGGAGTCAACACTGAGAAAAACCTAAAAGAAAGCTTTGAAGGAGGAAAGATGGAGCAATCACCTGAAGCTGTTGTTTATGCCTCCAGCCCAAGTGAGTCATATGGAACAGAAGAAAACTCTGAAACCAATCTATCCCCACAGACCAAGTCTCGAAAGAAAAAGAAGAAGCTTTCTTTCCCCCGGTTTTTTATGTTCTTGTCAAAGAAGAAGTCACATAATAATTGAGTTCAGTTTCAATTCAAACGCCTAATTCTCTTTTGATCTATTGGAGCTTTGTATTCAGAAAGAACTCCATTTGAACAAGTATTGTGGTGTAAATGGTTTTTTCATTTCTTTTCTATTTGTTTGCACTGTGTAAGTCGAGTCCTCCTTTTATCAAAAGAAAAAACGTGATGGGGAAATGAAACCATAAAAGTCATTCATTTTGTACATACTTGTGTATTGGTCATACAAATATACAAGATACATAAAAGGAACATAAAGAGCACAATACAGAGTTGGATGAGGTTCTTAGTTGAAATATCTACGAGAGACTTCGAAGACATTTGTCATTCACTAATTTCAATTTACTCAAATAATTTCAAGTATTTTAATATAGTGAATGACAAGTGTCTTCGAAATCTCTCATAGATATATTCACTATATTAAAATAAATAAAAATATTTTAATATAGTTTGATTATATAATTAAGCTTTAAATATTTTAATTTAACTTATTAATTAAATTATTTAAATTAACTTATTTAAATTTAGTTGTATAAGTCGTATAAATTTATTCTTATACATAAAATCATTAGAATTTTAATGAAATTTTTGATTTTATTAAAGTATACAAATTAAATAATATAATATAAGAATTTATTTCATGTTTTTATATACTAATATATATAGAATTAGTAACAATGTATATTAGTTGAGTTTACGGTTTATTTTAAGGCAAATATCTAATTATACTAAATTAACACTATTTTTTTTATTTATTAAAAAATACGTTAAAGATAACAATTTCTTATTAGTGTATGTAAATTTAAATATGTTTTAGACAATGTAATTAAAATTAGAATGAATCATTTACTCAAGAGTTAGATAAATGCATCAAAATGATAAATAGGAAAAACACCAAAAATATTATTTATCAATTAAATCAATCAATGAAAATTGTTATAACTAACAAATTAGGATAAATGAGAGTCATTTATTCGAGAGTGAACTCATGTGTATAAGTAAGTATAAGAATTAGAACTAAAACCGAATCTCAAATCTAAAGTACTAAAGTATTGTTTCCCTGTTAGAAGATCCGAAAGAAAAAATTTATAAGGACTTCTTATACACCATCAAAGCTTTGAAAATCAAAAAGAAGCTTGGTCAGTATTTTGGAGTCAAATATAATTAGATCTCGTGTATATGATTCAGAATAAGAATTAGAACCACAACCGTATCCCGAAAGCTAAAATAATATTTCCGTGTTACAAGATACAAAACCACTAACTCATAGGGAATTTGCTACATCGTAATTAGATCTCGTGTGTATGATTCAGTATAAGAATTAGAACCACAACCGTATCCCGAAAGCTAAAATAATGTTTCCGTGTTACAAGATACAAAACCACTAACTCATAGAGAATTTGCTACATCGTTAAAGAAAAAAAATACTTATTGTAATATTTACTATTTATAATTCAAGTATAAGATAGGTTTACCATAATATAGATTACATATTTTTTATTTTAGATTCATATATCCGAAAGAACTCATAAATCTTGTGAGACGAACCATACAACAAGGGCCATAGAAATAAATTAAAAGAAGCTTTTACTAAATTATAACTATAGATGGTTTTAAAGATAGACATCTTCACTTACATACATACGGTTCCAAAGATCATACAATACATATAGTTGCCTTCTCAGCTCTTGTTACTTCGAAGTCTCCAACACTTATATTACCATTAATCTCGAGACTAAAACAAGACAGATAAAAGTAAAATTTATGTTAGTTTACAATAAAAATAAAATTTATAACTAAGGTGAATCTCTAAAACAATTGATGAATAGAACAGAGCACTTACATTATTAGGCTATCTTAGCTTGCTTGTTACTCTCCAGCATTAGACCAAAGTGAATATGAGGAAAGTGTGCCCACTACAAAGTGTGAACCCAATTTAATCAGAATATTACTAAATCTAGTTTTCTTCAAAGATGTCAAAGCCCAATCTTTTATCAGAGTTGTATAAATTTAAGATCATATAATTATTCTTATTTTTAATTTAAAATTGGTACCCGTGATTAACTTTCTACACAACTCGTATGAGTGACTCGATATAAACTTATTAGAAAATTATATATATACCTATAATATTTAAATCCTAGAGAATAGAGTTAAATTTATTTATTTACAAATTTGTTAAGAATGTTCTCTACGTGTTTAGTCTTAAAATATGTTTTCAAACACAACTCATAAAATTAAATGGAGTATCTTCCAAATCATAAGGTCTCCAAGTCGAATTTGTAAAAAACTATAAAAAAATAAAAAATAATAATAATAAAAAAAACATCTACTATGACATATGTACTATAATTAAATAAGGAGGCCGCAATAATTCTTTATTGGTTACTAAAACTTAAGATATTTCTTTTGGCTAAAAAAAGCTTATAGTACTTTATAAAACTGTTTGAACATATAAAAGAAATAAAAACTTACATTCTTGGCAGCAGTGCTGAATGCTTCTCTGTGGCTTATGTCTGGATTATTCGCCTTAATCCTCTGAATTTCCTCTCTTCAAAGGTTTTAATATAAACACACAAATCAATAACCTCTTTCTTAACAGATTTGAACATTATATAGATATATAGATATATGTATGTCTAAAATGTTTTTGTTACTTTATGAATTGATTGTACGCAGAAGGTACTCGCTGCCGCTTCTCCGGAGCTGAAAGACAATATAATAATTTTAGCATATACAGTACACAAATTACTTTTCATGTTTACTTCTTTAGGTTTATATAGTAAGCAATACTTACGACGGTTTACAATCCGTTGCTCAGTTATGGTACGAGTTGAAATTCTTGAAGGGATTTTTGTGTGGCTTCTTGAGGAGGATCCATACTCTGGTACTGCATAGTTTGTTGCCTGATAAAAGTATAAATGCTAAGAAGTTTAGAGTATTTAATCACTTGGCCTTTTCTTTGATTTTTCAGACCAAAAATGGTGAATCAATAGGATTGAGTAGCAATCATGTATGTATTGTCTAGTTTCGGAAATGAAAAGAGAAAAAAGAAAGTGGACCAACTAAAAGATATTTCATTCATATTTAAGAGTAGTTAAAGTCTAAAAGACAAAACCTTTAAAGAAAGGAATCTGATATATATATTTTATAGAAAACAAAACAAACCTATGAAACCAGAAACCCTAACATTCATGTCAATCAAATCATAGAGTAAGTAACCGACAGCAGTAATAGATCAAACAAAAGCTAGGGCTCTATGAAGAAAAAGCAATTACGAAAAGGCTGCAGATATCAGTAACAGCTGGAAAAATAAACTTAAACATGACTTGAAAAGAGTAAAATATTTAAGTAATATTAAATTCTTTGGGGCTATGTAGATGTAGACGGCGGCTGGAGACAGAAACATGCAACTAGAGGCTCAGATTTCTGTCTATCATTCGTTTTTCAAAACAAACAAAAGAGCCCTAAATTTCAGAGGGTTGGTTCAAGTTTTTTTTTTTTTTTTTTTAAATT
>Ga0041059_1001512_pt1 | contig 18353 bp, 17 predicted proteins | sample AraColnosormetaG_FD_56232 | JGI IMG/M metagenome (GOLD analysis project Ga0041059, IMG submission 56232) | Arabidopsis roots microbial communities from North Carolina, USA - Col MF nosort | ecosystem: Host-associated > Plants > Roots > Unclassified | place: USA: North Carolina | collected...
TTTTTTTTTTTTTTTTGTCGACCACAAGACTATTCTCTACTGCTTAAGTTATATAATAAACCGCCGACAAAAAAAAGAAAAAGTTATATAATAAACCTGAAAGCAACGATCTCTTAAACGACGCAGTTTAGCTAAGTAGCAAGTATCAAATAAGATAAGAATATGCAGAATCTTAACTTGTGCGATACAAAGAGAACCTTTGAGCCAACAAGCTTTACAGTTCAAATATAGATATCAAATTCTTTGTATTCGATTTAAACATGATTATTAAGACAATCCAACGAAAACTAGTAACCAAGAAGAGACCCTGAGTTCAGCCTTGTGCCACTGTTTCAAGCATCTGCAATCATACAACAAATATTTTCTTGTAAGAGATTATGATACAAAAGAAACCCTACACTTTAGAACATACGCAGAGGCGAGGGATCGCAACCGACTAGTTTTTAGACAACAAATGCCTATGCCCTTAAAATTTTTAGTTACTTTGAATAGTTCTGATCTTCTACTCAACCTTATCTCCTATGCGTTATTCTAAATTTTCCTTCAGCTTTGCTTATATAAACCGAAAAAAAATGCATGTAGTAGCCACATTCTCCACTATCTATACGCTACATACCAGAGTTACAAAATCATTTGAATAGAGGATTAAACTTGGGGTGAGAAGCATGTAATTTGATCAAGACCATTGATTCCTTCAGGCATTTTAAAAGCTATATAACCAACTGCACCCAAATGATGCAAAGGAGCTCACCAAAAATACGATCTTGCACAACATTCACTACATTCTCAATCTATCCTCTCTTTCAAGTGTTCTTTTGATCACAATATACAAAAGCTAAGCAAGACAATACTTTGATCAAGATTCAAGACAAATTCACAAACTTAAGCTGGAGCTAACTACGCCAAATCTTAGAGATAACAAATGGAAAGAAACTAAGGATCACTTTGCAATAAAAACATTTCACAACATTCTCAGGTTTAAGCGAGTTATACAAAAACAAAAGAAATCAGTTTTATATGTAAGCATAAAAACTAAGCACTCATACACTAACTAAACGCAAAGATCAATTTAACATAGACGAGAAACTACATCTCTACGTTCCAATCAAACGAAGAAAAATTCAAAATTAGCGACACAAAATGAATCAATCATCAAAGATTTACCTCATCGAAGAAGAAAGATGCTCTTCAGTGAGACGGAGCAGTCTGTTCCTGGTGGTGGTGAGATGATTTGGAAGGAGCCAAAGCTTTGTTGTAGATCTGCTCACCGACGAGATAAACGCAGAAGGCGGCGACGCCGATTCCAAGTCCGGGAAGAGCGTGTCTCATTTGATTCGAAAGCATCGGATGCTTCCTCCATTCATCTCTTCGCCGGAAAAATTCGCCGGTTGTTCCCAAAGGCTTCGCCATTTTCTCAGGTATTCGATTAATCTCCTGCGACCGTACTATTCCTCTTAACTTTCTTCTCAAATGACAAATCATGGGCTTCTTTGATGTATATGGGCTTTAAATTTATTTTTTGTCGTCATATGGGCTTTAACTTTAGGTTATCATTTGGGCTTCTTTTGAAAAAAAATCGGAAAATAATAATGTCGTAAACTAGTTTTCTTATGGTTCTCTTTAATATCAAAATATAATGTCGGAAATAAGTAATTAAGTTTAATAATATTGCATAGCATCATATATAAATTATATCAGAAATCTATCATTGTAGAGTTGTTATTATTTATTTCTTGTTAAACAGAAAATAAATACAAATGGTAAATCATAGTGAAACATCTACTGATCTTTCTAGCTTATGACTCTGGTTTATGGGAAGACAACATAGTGATCTCATCAGAAAAAAATGTCTTCAGGCATAAACATGGTGTTCTTGTCGTTAGCGGCTTGGCTTGGTGGATGATGACCATGTCCTGGAGGAGGAGGATCTTTTGCAGGAGAAGATGGAACTGTTGGGCCTTTTCCTGGTGGTGAATGACCATGATAACCTGGAGGAGTATGTTTTGAAGGAGGATATGGAACTGTTTGGATTTTATCGGTTTCGTCGGTGAACGGTCTGGCAATTGTTTGGACGGTTATTAGAAGAAGAAGAAACAGAGCAATCTTCATTGTTTTTGCAGAGAACTTCATGATTTCTTGTTGTTGAGCTTACTTGTATTGTATATATGGATTTGTAATTTGTATGTAGCCAGTGATTGTTTTGCTTTGGTGAGTTCATGTGAGTATAAGTAGAGGTGGATTGAGTAAAATCGATATCTTTGAAGATTGAATTAGTCAATAGTTTCACTTATTCAATCTCTTTGTTGTTACCTAAATAGGTATTTTTTTTTGGTTGGTCAAACCTAAATATTATTTCTGTGATATTTTACCTTAAAAGAAATTTTAAAAGTTGACCAAAAACAATAAATAATATAAACAAATACTAAACTTTTTTTATATAACAAACAAATACTAGTATTCTACTAACTTGATACAAGTATGAAAAATCGCTTTATTAATATTCTCGTAAGAATTATATTATATGTATCTAGTAAGATGCTTTTACATATTTCTGCTCCTCCTCGTATATATGTAGGCAGGCACTATCCGTATAATTTTTGCAATAATCATTTTCATAAATGTTTCGAAACAAATCCTCCAATACATACACTAAAGCAATAAAACAGTAACTTTTCTATCAAATTGAGTACTCTAAAAAAAATTACAAATCTTATCATTTACTTATTTTGCTATCAAATTCAACATTAGCATATAATTACTTTTAACTTTCCTATATTTTTCAATAAACAGTAAATATCTCATAGTAACTTTTCTTACTTCCTTGGCCTAGCACATGCACTGAACAAGGAGAAACGTCTCTCTCGACTTCTTCGTGATCGCATAGAAGTCCCTTTGATCTATAATCAAGTAATCAAAAACGTCAGATAAATAGATAAATTATTTTTTGGTTGATTGCAACTTTAAACAAGATTTTGTGAATTTAACTCACTTTGGTTCTTCTTGGAGACTTTTGTGTGTTCCAACAGAAAAGCAGACTGCAAACTCCTCTCCCTGATTCTGATTCATATCCTCTGCACAAACCAAACAAAACAATTGTTTATTATGAAGATCTTACTTATTCGGTTTTCTCTTCACTGAAGCAAGATTACTTACAGATTGTCTTTGTTGTTTGTGAAGTTACTATTGTGTAGTAAGCTTGGAGAAACAGGACAATGTTCCATTCTTTTACCACTCTGATTCTCCTGAAACTCACCCATTTCACAAATCTTCAAGACTTTAACTCCATTGGTGTCTTCTTGAGGTAGAATTTGGTTCCTTTCGGGTTTTAACCGGCCTTGTGAACCAGGAGTCTTCTGTAACCACTCAGTTTCTAATCTCTGTTCTTGGATGATTGCTTCAATCCTTTTCATTGGAATCTCATTCCCACTTTCAGTATATGAACTAGTTGTCACTGCTATTTGTCTGGTCTGCTTGGAGTTGAGTAACTCAGTTTCAGACAAGAGGATTATCCTGACCTCTACGTTTCGCCGTAGTACCATTTCAATCGAGTTTGTGATACTGCTTACAAACCTTTCAGCTCTCGCTTTGATCTCTCCTTCTCCAAATGCAATATAAGCAACTAGAATACCTGCAACGAAAAATCTATTAGTATGCTTAGAGTTTTTTCCTTAAAGTGTAAAGTGATTTAAATAATTTTTCGGCTTACCTTCAACTTCACTGATAGATAAAAGCTTCCCATGAGCATATAGAAGCTGCTTCAATGTCTTTGAATGACATCTATCTACACACTTTATCCAAATATCATTTAGTTTCTCTGAATTTCTGCAAGTAAGCGTCATGGTGCTTGCCGTTGTATCGTCATGTGAGGCCATGGAAGTGTCACTCTCTAAAACTTCGCTAGAAGAGGAGGACAATTTCACTTCACGAACGAGGTTTCCACTTTTTCTTATGGAAGTTGGGGAGGCTGTATTACTACATTGAAGGCCTGATCTCTGTTTGTAAGCAATAACTTCTCTTGAAATGCTTTCTTCAGTTGCTCTAGAGCTTTGCCTTCTACTGCTACCGGTATGTGTGGTTCCAGGAGAAGGCATTGAACCAAGCTGAAGCAAGGTAGCTATGAACCATGTTGAACGATCAGTAGAAACTCTAAGCTGCTTCTCAGCCTCAGAAAGAAGTTTCAAAGCATGCTTTAGTCTCTCCAAATCCGCTTCAGTCACTACAAAAAAAACAACAAAAACAGAACAATACTTAGCTGTTTCATTCAAGATAATGAGAACTAAACAACTTTGAAGTTTCAGATACTCACAGTTCCTTCTATCAAGAAAGGCTTCGCTGTATTTTTCGTCCAAAGCCTTGTATGCTCCAGCAATGATATCCATGATAAGACTGGCTAGTTGAGACATCATGAGTATTGGATCAGCTCCCAAGTCCAGTAACTCTCTAGCTTTCTTAACGGTCTCTGCCGTGTCAGAAGACAACGCTAATTCCAAGAGTTCAAGCAATTTATCATCTGAAACAACACCAACCTGCACAAACACCAGTAGTCACATTTACATTACTCATTGGTCCAAGTTTTACCCAATGCAAAGGAAAGGAAACATAGAACAAACAAAAAAACTTACAAGCTCATTTACAAGATCAACGGTGATTCGTTTTCCCATCAAACTCAACTGCTCTAACATGGTTTCAGCATCTCGAAGCGAGCCATCAGCATTCAAAGCAATCAGGTCCAACGCCTGTGATTCCACATCTAGATTTTCATCTGAAGCAATCTTCCTTAGTCTCACAACAATGTCACCATCTCTGACTTTGTTGAAGATGTACTTCTGGCACCTTGACTGAATGGTCCGAGGAACATTGTCAAGGTCAGTCGTGATACATACAAAGACAAATTTCTGCAGAGGGTTCTCAAGAAACTTGAGTAAAGATAGCCAAGTCCTAGATGGTAATAAATGACACTCATCTATAACAAAAACCTTGTATCTTTGAGAACTCTGAGGAGCTAATGTCAACAATTTTTTCAAAAGGTACCTAACTTTCTCGGCTCCATTCTTCTTACCAGCATCAAGTTCCAATAAATCCCTACTTTTCCCTAGCATGTAATCACTACATTCTTTGCAGTACCCACAAGGTTTCATTTCTTCAGTGACCACATCACAATTCAAGGCGGCCGAAAGAATTCTCGCGGTAGATGTCTTCCCAGTACCTCTAGGACCTTGGAAAAGATAAACATGAGCAACCCTACCCTTCTTCACAGCGTTCATTAGTGATTGAACAACTATACTCTGCCCAATCAGTTCATCAAAGAACATTGGCTTGTACTTTTGGCTCAAGCTCTGAATACTTTCCGGTGTACTTCCTCCTTCTTCCTCTTCTTCTCTTTCTCCATCCTGACTCTTACAACAACTAGACCATCTCCTCCCATCTAATCTACTCTGAGCTTCTAAATCAATCTCTCCAAAATCAGTAGAAAGATCATCATCACTATACCCAATTCCTATAGATGACCCTCCTCTACTATCACCACCATATTTGAGCAAAGGTAAAACACCTTTTGCACTTCTTAAAGCAAGCTTCTGTTTATTAAACCTCCCAGAGGAATGCCTATGTCTACGATACACAGATTGACTCCCACATAAAATGCTACTTCCTTTCCTCCTAAGAGTATCCGAAAACGAAGGAGAGCAACAACTCCTACATCCACCTCTATGTTTCAGATTCCTCTTAGTCCAATAAAAAGGAATCCCACAACCTTGTCTCCCTTTAAAATCCAAGTTATCATCATCCAACTCATCATCACCATCCTCCCAAGATCCAACAGTGCTAGGATTACGGATACCATACATATTATATGAGCTAGTCGACAATGCAGGTGTACTGTTACAAGTATGAGAAGAATCCTCTCTCTTACTAGTACCTCTCAGGAACTTAGAAGAAGAACGTGACCAGTTCTTGCGCTTTAGTTTCAAAAGCAAAGGAGATGATACTTTAGTGGGGAAATTCTCAGAGTTGCTAAAATCCTCTGTTTCATCAGATTCATCTCTCACTACACTTAAACCTGATGCAACGTGAAGATGATGACTTGGAAAGTTCCTAGCTTTCGCAGTGCTTTTTCTTCCGATACTCAAATCCAATTCCTTACTCTTCTTCTTGATAAAACCACTCTTTCGAATCATCGAAGCAGATCGAGTTTCCTCAAGACACGAATCTCCACCATTCCTCGCGTCACTCACATCATCATCATCGTCATCATCATCATTGAGACTAGCTTGGATCCAAGACGTTTCATCTTCACCCTCAGTCTTCTCGCTTGAAGTTCTCTGAGTCTTCCAATTATACAAAAACACCTTCTTCTCCTTCTCCTTCCCGTTATTCCCAAAGACTCGACTACTCGGAAACTGAGAATCTAACTGATTGTTACTGAGAATCTCGACGTTGTTGCTCGCCGGCGGCTCAACGACGAATCTCGAGGAAGTAAGAGGAGATTTCCATGAGGAAGTGGTTCCAGGATCGCGTAAACCTTTAGAAGCAACTTTCCTGATATGAGTAAGCTCCTTCTTCAGATGCAATTTGCTCGGATCCGAAATCCTTAAACCCGACATTTTTCTTTCTTTCTCTCCAGAAAACAAATCTTACATAGTTTTAGACTAATCTTCTCCGAACTATTTAGTATAGTCACACCGGAAATTGCGCAGGTGATACCAAGAATCTTTTTAAGAAGAAACAGAAGATGTGAGAGCGAAAGGATGAGAGTGGGAGAGATGAAGAAAGAGATTACTGAAGAAATTCAAAAAATTCACGGTGATTGGCTGATTGATTTGCTTTTTATCAAACAAAAATAAAAGAATGAATAAAATAATTAAAAAAAGACACGAAAAGAAATGTGAAAAAGTGAAAAATGGGTCGGAAGGAGCGGTGACGCTCGGGATTCTCCTTCTTCTGGTCTCTCTGTGTCAGATCTAAAACAAGTCTTCACTCTTCTCACGCCTCTTCAGTCTTCACTGTCTTTTTTCTTTTTGTTGCCCAAAATAAATTGGAGAACAAATAATTTTTTCTTTTAGTTGCATTCATAACAAAATATAGATATAGGAGTATTATCTTTTCTGTGACAAATGTCTTCAGTCTTTAGATCTCACGTCTGATCTGTTTTATTGTTTGGTCCGTTTGAAATGTCGTCCAACAAAAACGAATTAAACATCACATGCCTATTTTACTGCCATTGTTTTTCTTAGAATACTTATATTTTCTTACATTATTAAAAGAGTTTTGCTTTTGCTTTTTTTTCCTCTTTATGATCGTGTTAATATATAGTACACACAAATATGTGTATTTACATGCATATGAACAAAGCTCTTGGGTCCTTATAGTTTTGTGTTCTTTTAATCATGCATTATAATAATTCATACATGCAAAAACAAACTAACGGTGAATATGCACATGCCCACTATTTTGTATGTTTTCGAAGTTTTCTTTCTGGCTCTCAAATTGATTCATTAGTCTTGTAAGCAAACGTTGTCTCCATGTTATTTTGGATAATATAACATGTAGTCATGTAGAGAATACCCAAGGAGGAATCAAAGTCAAGCGACAGATTAATAATATCATAGATGGTCCTGTTCTTTTTTGTAATTAGAAGGAAAGAGTATGTACATATCCTATGAAAATATCATGATTAACTATTAGTGATACTTTATTAATTCAATAATTAATACTACCTTTTTCTTAATGATTAACCAATTGATTAATGTGCTTAATGTTGTTGTTACATTAACCAATCGTCCTACATTTAATGGGCCTAATACTAAATAATGGGCCTTAACGAGCTTATCATGTTCAGTTATAAACTCAAATATTTTTTAAAAAAATCTTCTTCCACTTGAATACGAAACACGGAAACACTAACGAGGAAGAGAACGTGAAGCTATATATATATGTCTCGAGAGCTCACTGTATCTCTTGCCGCCATAGCTTCACAAGCTCTAACATTTCCTCAATTAAACCAAATCCATGCTCAGCTCATTGTATTCAATTCTCTTCCTCGACAAAGCTACTGGGCTTCGCGTATAATCAGCTGCTGCACGCGCCTCCGTGCGCCGTCTTACTACACGCGGCTCATTTTCGATTCAGTGACATTCCCTAATGTCTTCGTTGTCAATTCCATGTTTAAATACTTCTCGAAGATGGATATGGCGAATGATGTTCTTCGTCTGTATGAACAAAGATCTCGTTGTGGGATTATGCCTGACGCTTTTTCTTTCCCTGTTGTGATCAAATCGGCTGGGAGATTCGGGATTTTGTTTCAGGCCCTTGTTGAGAAGTTGGGATTTTTTAAGGACCCTTATGTGAGGAATGTGATAATGGATATGTATGTGAAGCATGAGTCAGTGGAGAGTGCACGCAAAGTGTTCGATCAAATTTCTCAGAGAAAGGGTTCTGACTGGAATGTGATGATTTCTGGGTATTGGAAATGGGGAAACAAGGAGGAAGCTTGTAAGTTGTTCGATATGATGCCAGAGAATGATGTGGTTTCTTGGACGGTGATGATTACTGGTTTTGCAAAGGTTAAGGATTTGGAAAATGCGAGGAAGTATTTTGATCGGATGCCGGAGAAGAGTGTTGTTTCTTGGAACGCTATGCTTTCAGGTTATGCTCAAAATGGTTTTACAGAGGATGCTCTGAGATTGTTTAACGATATGTTGAGACTTGGAGTTAGGCCAAATGAGACCACATGGGTCATTGTTATTTCCGCATGTTCTTTCCGTGCTGATCCTTCCCTCACTCGTTCACTAGTAAAACTGATTGATGAGAAGAGAGTCCGTTTGAATTGCTTTGTGAAGACAGCATTGCTTGATATGCATGCTAAGTGCAGAGATATTCAATCTGCTAGAAGAATTTTCAACGAGTTAGGTACGCAGAGGAATCTTGTGACTTGGAATGCTATGATATCTGGATACACTAGAATCGGGGATATGAGTTCGGCTAGGCAGCTTTTTGATACAATGCCTAAGCGAAATGTTGTTTCTTGGAATTCTCTGATAGCTGGGTATGCTCACAACGGGCAAGCTGCACTAGCCATTGAGTTTTTCGAAGATATGATTGATTATGGAGATTCCAAACCGGATGAAGTAACAATGATTAGTGTTCTCTCGGCTTGTGGACACATGGCTGATCTAGAATTGGGTGATTGCATTGTAGATTACATTCGTAAGAACCAAATCAAGCTTAATGATTCAGGATACAGGTCTTTGATCTTCATGTATGCTAGGGGTGGAAACCTGTGGGAAGCAAAACGGGTGTTTGACGAAATGAAGGAAAGAGATGTTGTCTCTTATAACACTTTATTCACAGCTTTTGCAGCTAACGGAGACGGGGTTGAAACGCTGAATTTACTCTCAAAGATGAAAGACGAAGGTATTGAGCCTGACCGTGTGACTTACACTAGTGTCTTGACGGCTTGTAACCGTGCAGGATTACTCAAAGAAGGCCAGAGAATATTCAAATCAATAAGAAATCCACTGGCGGATCATTATGCTTGTATGGATTTGTTGCGCTGAGTTGATAAGCAAATAGATTAATCAGCCAAAGGTAGAATGTACAGTCCCTAAGAAATTGCCAATGGATGCACGCTCCTCAATGCCAGTCTTACATCAGGTGAGCATAATCTGTATTTGAATTGATTTAATATAAAGTTCAAAAAAATTTCCTTACAACCTAGGAAAAGGATAGAACCCAAAATTAAAACTAATACTAAAGTCCCACTCTTGTCAATGTAATAATATGGTCGTCTGGTTAGACCCCACTTTTTGCCTTTTTTTGTTTCTTTAGTTGCTTCTTCTCCCATTTAACATTCCGTGTGAATAGGATATCCTTAAAGTGGTTTCTATGTGATTTCTTGGGTCTTTTCTTTGTTATTTCTTACATGTGAGTGCTTCCCTAAAGTTCACTTTTGTTTTGTCTACCATTCTGTGTGGGTTCACTTATTTACTGGTTTTTGCTTCGAAGCTTCCTCCTGAAACTCCCAAGCTTGCCACTTTATTTTGTTTAAGAATGTGTATATAATCTGAATTGTGGGTTAGGGCAACGAAACCACAGTAGAAAACCAACATCTGCAGAAAGGAAACTATCTCCTGAAAAGAAAAACAAACTTCTTTGTTCCTGTTTATATTGTTCTCTTTCTCAATTATATCAGTTTTGCGGAGTTTCTATTATATAACTGTGTCTTGATCACTGAGTTTCTGCCTAAATTTTTTTTTCTATGGATTTGAGACTCCAACAAGCTGCTGAGTCTGGAAGCATCAATGAGTTGTATGCTCTTATTGATGAGAATCCATACATACTTGAGAACATTGATGCGGTGCCATTTGTGAGCACTCCCCTACATGTAGCTGCAGTTTTTGGAAACATAGAATTTGCCATGGAGATGCTGAATCTTAAGCCCTCTTTTGCCAGAAAGCTGAACACAAGCGGTTACAGTCCATTGCATCTCGCTGTGGAAAAGGAACAAAGCGACTTTGTCTCCCATATGCTCTGGCATGATGGTGGCCTGTCCCGTGTCAAAGGGAGAAATGGCGTCACGCCGTTCCATCTCTTAGTGATAAGGGGAGACGATGATCTTGTAGCAGAGTGCCTCATAACTTCCCCTGAATGTATTGAAGATGTGAACGTGGATCGCCAAAATGCTTTGCATCTAGCTGTGATGAATGATAGATTTGAAGTTCTCCAGGTTCTCACGGGATGGATCCAGAGAATGAGCCAAAAAGATGCTTACTATATCGAGAACCGAGTTCTGAATAAAAGGGATTTTGACTTCAACACGGCCTTGCACCTTGCAGCATATAAGAATGATCAGCAGGCAAGCTTTACTTTCTTTGAAATTCGTTTTTCAATATCATGTATCTGATTAGCTTCCATATCAATACTAAGTGATAATGAGTCAGGTGAAATATGATCATTATTAACTAAGATCTTTTTCAGTATGAGATGCTCTAATAGAACGATCAATTTCGTGCAGGCCTTGAAACTATTACTAAAATGCCGGTTGGTGGAGCCGAACCTAGTTAATATTGATGATTTAACATTCGTTGATATCTTAAGGACCCAGGGAGAGAACGCAGGTGGTGGGAACCTAGATTTGGAACAAGCTGTTATAAAAACTGGGTGTGTAGAGGCGGCTTCTATGCCAAAATTCAAGGAAGAGTCTGATTTGTTGAAATCACCAATCAATTTTATGACATACTATTCCACGTCCATGAAACGCATGAAGTCTTCCACTTCAGATCAAGATCGCGGAGCATTTCTGATTGTATGCACTTTGATAATAACAGCCACTTATCAGATGGCCCTCCAGCCTCCCGGAGGTGTACACCAATCTGAGAATGCGAATGCGAATGCGGGTTCTGTGGTGATGAAACAGACATTCTTCATCCTTCTTTGGATTTCCAACACCGTTGGTTTCTGCTGCGCTGTATTCTACACCTTTTGTCTCATACCACTCGGTCAGTTGTTTACGATATGGTTTTTTTATATAGGGACATGTCTGTGCATTTCTTATGCACTAGCAATGGCAGTAATCTCACCACACCCTCTAGTGTTTCTCTCTGCTACCTTTGCTCTCTTCCTTGTTTTTGCTCTCTATCTCTTGCTTGAAGCTTTCGTAGATACTTGGCGGAAGCATCGGACGGTGGTACCTAAGTCCCGATTCAGCTGGTTTTGGAAGGTTTTACAATATTATTATATCTGAAGAGAGGGCTTTAAGAATTCAAATGGTGTAACCCTTTCTTAAGAGTTGTGTAATGTAATGTTCCAAGTAGTAACTGGCTTATATAGATATTAAAAAAAAAGACTTGGTATGTTTATTGTTTAATGAGTTTCATCAGGCTTTCGGAGTTAATATTTGTTAATGATGGTTAACAAAATAAGTTGATGCTAAGAAGAAGAAACTAGTTTGCATAGAGAGAGTTATTAAGCACACAATTATTTTTGAGAAACAAAGAACGAACATAAATACGGCAACCAATCATCAGGCAAAGATGCAGCAACCCTTGTGACTTTTGTTAGTAATGTCATAATGTTCCAGGAAGAAAAGAAGCAAACCAGCTGCAATATAGAGAGTGTTTGTGATATCTTAGACATGTTCGTTGGTTTTAACTGTAATTCAAGTCTTACAATCCATTCTATTCCCAAGATTAGCTAAAATCTATGGTAGAGACCACCAAACCATGAGATGTCTTCTTGTTGGAGAAATCAATTAAACCATTATATTATACATTCAATCTCTGGAGCTCCAATAAACAATGCATAAGATTATACAAACGAAAAAACAACCATTAGAGACAGGCAAAAATTTGTATGATAAAATACAAAACTTGGGGATAGTCAAATCAAACTACAAATATGTGAAGTTTGACACTGCAGAAAAAGCTAAAGAAGAAGTGATAGAGAGATTAAAGAGTGAGTCAATTATGATATTACAAAGAATCTAAAAATGCAATCTTTTTGTTGATTCTTGATGATCTAAAGAAGAAGAAACCCTAGTTTGAACGAGATGGATTTGTGGTCAGTACGGCGATGGAGCTTTGGCGTTGGGATCCCAAATGACATCAGAGCCACCCACGTACATCGACTCTCCACCACCTCCAGAGACCGGCGGCGATTGTCCCTCCTCTTCCCCTTCCGCCGAGTTTCTTTGCTCTTCCTCCGTAGCAGGTAACCGGTGATAGGAAGGGTTCTTGAAACTAGTGGCGACGAAGTAAACAGTTCCGGCGGCAACGAGAGGACCAGCGACGAATCCACCGATGACTTTCCCCTGAGGTCCGGCGAGAGAGACGGTGAAGAAATTGGAGACGGGAGGGGACAAGGAGGTAGGAGGTAGAGGAGGGAGGAAAGTGGCGGAGACAGAGAGAAGATCGAACTTTCCGTGGAAAGTAATGGTTGAGCCAGGAGCTGCCGGAGAAGGCTGACGCAAAGTGACATCAGCAACGGAGCCTGAGCCACTGAGGACGCAAAAGCCGATGGCTTTACCGCGGCAGAAACGGTTTAGGGCTTCAACGACATCGTTTCCGGATGGCACTTCGAGGATGTAAGGACTCATAGGAGGGTCAATGGTGACAAAGATTGGAGCTTTAGGTTTGTTTTTGGAACCTCGAGGTCTGCCACGTGGACGCCCGACGGTTTCCATGGAGGGAGAGGAGGGAGAGAGGTGCAAGTGTCGCTGTGTAGGGAGCTTCGACAACATTTAATCTTTTGGAATTTTGTGTTAATAAAGATGCAGAGAGAGGTTTGGTTGGTATATATGAGATGTACTGTATGTATAAAGACGACTAGTCTAATCCTTTTGGGAATATACTCGATGGGCCTTTCAAAGCAACAAACTTTAATAAACCCACTCATTACTTTAGAGTTTAGAATAAGTACGTTTCTGCCAGAAGCTCATTTTCTATGGATCCAAGGCCTCAACAGGCTGCTGAATCTGGTAGCATCGGTGACTTTTATGCTTTGATTAATGAGAGAATCCGTGCTTACTGTCAATCTTGAGGTAGAGTGTCGAGTAACTTTAATGTATCCAAAATGTGAGTGTTAATGGTCAGAATGCTCTGTGATATGAAAAATAGATTTGAACTTGTCCAAGTCCTTACCGGATGAATCCGGTAAATGAGGCAAAGAGAGGCTCTCTCTACCGAGTATGCATGCCTTACTGGTTCTCTCTGTTTGCTTTCCCTTGTACCTGCTTTTTCCTCTCCATATCTTGATGGAAGCTTTCGTAAGCAGTGGTGACAGTTTGATACAACAACTCAGAGGACTTTGAGAATGCAGAGGTGCAAACATTAAAAATATGTTATGTCCCTTCTGACTTCTTCTTCTTGTATCATAATAATGTTGTAATTATAGGTAGTTTGTTTCTATATACATGTTAGTACGTTCAATATGCTTCATCAAGCGTGAGCCTTTGAAATTTGTGTTGTGAATGTCAAATCAAATGAGTGTGATACCATGAAGAAATATCCAGCTGCCATATAAAAGAGTCCCACTTGTTTTTAAATTGTCTCTTCTTCACATGTACATGTGGGTTCTTCGGTCTTTGAACTCTGTTTCTTTATTCTTTCTTACATTTGTTTGATGGTTCTAGGTAAAGACAATTTCTTTGTTGTCCTCTTGCTGAATTTAGATCACAAACATTTTTCTTGAATTCAGAGTTTTTCTGATCAAAAGCTCCCTCTCTCTCTCACCATGGATCCGAGACTACAACATGCTGCTGAAACCGGAAGCATCAATGACTTTTATGCTCTGATTGAGGAGAATCCTTACATTCTTGATAACATCAATGCCGTGCCATTTGTTAACACTCCGCTCCATGTAGCTGCAGCTTCTGACAACATTCCATTTGCCATGGAGATGCTGAATCTTAAGCCATCGTTTGCCAGAAAGCTGAACACAAGTGGCTACAGTCCATTGCATCTTGCTGTGGAAAAAGATCATAGAGAGTTTATAACATGGCTGCTTTGGCGTGATCCCGGACTTGTTCGCGTTAAAGGGAGAGAAGGAATCACACCTTTCCATCTCTTAGCGATTAGAGGAGACGTAAATCTTGTAGCAGAGTGTCTCAAGTATTGCCCTGTATGTATTCAAGATGTGAGTGTGAATGGCCATAACGCTCTTCACCTTGCTGTGATGAATGATAGATTTGAAATTCTTCAAGTCCTCACCGGTTGGCTCCAAAGAATGAGCCAAAAAGATTCTGCTTCCACCGAATCTGATTTCTTGAATAGAAAAGATTTAGCACACAACACGCCTTTGCATCTTGCAGCATATAAGGAAGATCATCAGGTATAGTTCTTAAAGCTACTAAACTTTTTTTAGTTTTGTATGTTTTCTGTCATGTTGTGTCAAAATTGGCCTGAGTATAAAAGATATGTATGCAGGCGGTAAAACTGCTGCTACAGTGTCAGCTGGTGAAACTGAACGAAGTAAATGCGGATGGTTTAACATTCCTTGATATCTTAAGAAACAATGGACAGAGTAGAGACTTGGATAAGGATTTGGAACAAGTTGTTGTAAAAACCGGGTGCAAGGAGGCGGCTTCTCTTCCGCAACTCGAGAAACCGTCTGATCAGTTTAAGTCACCAGTCACTTTCTTGGCTCATTGCTCCATTGGCATCAGACGCCTAAGGTCCGACACTTCAGAAGAAGGCCGTGCAGTCTTCTTGATTATATGTACTTTGATACTCACATCCACTTATCAAACTGCACTCCAGCCTCCAGGAGGTGTACACCAGTCCGAGGGTGGTGGTACCGCAGTAATGAAACAGACATTCTTCATCGTCCTTTGGGTTTCTAACACTATAGGCTTCTGTTGCGCTCTACTCTACACGTTTTGTCTCCTACCAATCGGTAGCTTGTTTACAACATGGTTCTTTTGGATTGGAGCGTCTCTGGGAGTTTCTTATGCGCTTGCTATGGCTATAATCTCACCCAACCCTCTATTGTTTCTTTGTGCGGCCTTTACCTTGTACCTGCTCTTTCCTATGTATCTCTTTATGGAAATTTTCATAGCCCTGAGGCTGAGCCATCTGAAGGCTGCAGTAAATCGAATGTTTGTTACATTTGTGAAACAGAGAGGGACTTTGAGAATCTAAAGATATAACCTCGACAAATTGTTATTGAATGTCATGTTCTATGAGGTAATCAGCTTAATGAGTTTCATCGGGAGCCAAAGTTTAAAACTTTTAAAGCAAGTGAGATACCGAGAAGAAGAAACCACTTGACATAGACTAGAGAGTGCTTAAAAGACAGAATTTTCTCAGAAACTTAAGACAAATTAGTCATAACATTTTAACATTAACAGCAAAAAAAAAGAAAAGAAAAGAGAAAGAGACATTACTAACTGTAAGCTGTCTCAATCCCATTAAAACTACGCAATCAGAAGCCTTTTGTTTCTTCTTCTTCCCACAGCTAAACTCTTGTACTGTCTTCTTAAACTGTGAAAACGTTTTCCTCTTTCACAGGCTCTAATGTTATTATCACTTTCAGGCTTTCATTTTCTTGCTGGTAGTGCAACTTGGGCATTTGTAATGTTTGATATGCTCAGCCTTTGCTGGTGTGATCTTCACGCATTTCCCATGGAACCATTTCTCGCAAGCATCACAACATATCCAGAACTCATCTCCTCCATAGTTGTCGCCACACGCACCACAAACAGCACCTTGCTCGTCATCTTCATCCTCATCTCCGCTCTCATCTTCTTTTCTTGGTGGAGGGGACATCTTTGAAGCCTTAGTGTGAGATTCAGAATGACGAGGCTGCATTAGAAAACAAAGGAGTAAGTAGAGATAAGAACCCAACACAGATACATGGACTGAGAGGGCGAAAAAAAAGAGAAAACAGAAGCTTCTACCTTGCCACCACTAGATTTGCTTCTGCTACTGTTGTGGTTAGCAGATTGATCCTTGGATTGCTTTGCATTGCCAGTTACAACCTCGAAAATGGTTGGGAGATCATTTATCATCTGGAAGAGCCTCTTCCTGAAAGGAATTAATAAGATCAGAGGCAAGATAACTAAACCATTTGAGTCTATAATATCAGAGAAAACAAACAATGTTACTTGGCTATTCAACAAACATGATCTTTGACCTAAATTCTTAAATCTCAATAAATTTTGGTTCAGCTTAGATGGAATTCAATACATTTGTAGGTTCACTTCTCTCTACTGAAGGAGAAAAAATGATGATCACTTCTTCAGGGTTGTTTCACAGAAACAGGATAACATGAGTTTAGTGTGCCAGAGATCGTCACTAGTATCTACAACAACAACTACACGGTGTTTGGATGCTAGAATTATGCAGCTACTATACTAGTCATTGAAGCTTTACCAAACAAGCAAAATTAACAAACACAGAACACTGAGCAGAGAAAGAAACTTACCTCTCATTCTTGCCAAATCCGAAACGTGCACCAAAGTAAAATGCAACAGAGATAAGCCATGAATCACTGTGAACTGCAACCAAAGAAATCCAGTCTTTTTCTTGCATTCCGTCCCTTGCGAAATTGATGCCTAACGCTGGTTCAGGAAGCTCAGGAGGGACCTCCTCAACGGGAAGATTAACCTCCCATGTCTCATTTGGAAGTCCATAAAGACACAAGTTTTCCTTCTCTGCATTAGCAAAAAACGTAATTCACTAAGAAGTCAAGAAGAGAAACCACAAAGAGAACTAACTTCATCTTAGGTACAAATCTCACAAACACTTAAAAAGTCTATAATCTGTTCAAACATCATGAACCAAAAAAACTGTTCAAACAGACAACAACTCTGACAGGAAGATAATCAAAGATATAACACCTAACAGAGGAGTCAACTAGAAAAAGGATCATAACAACAAGTCTACTGCAGATTAGATGTAATCAGGAAGAAGCTAACTAAAACAATCTAACAGAATTTAGAAAAACAAAAGCTGGGAACAAAAAGAATCCGTGAACAAACTCATGAAGCAAAAAAAACGCATGTCCAATTACAATCTCTTCCCTAATTCAGACCCGAAAGGAACTCTTGCACTGAAAAATCTTAACTTTAGCAAAAAAAAAAAAAACACATCTTCCTATAAACAAGATAAGAACCAATGCGTTAGGAAGCTATATACAAGACTTTAAATGGGTAACGAAATAACTCACCAGGGTCACACTGATGGTAAAACTTCTGTACATCTGCAAAACAAAACACACAACAAAAGAACATGAATAAACCCAAAACAGGAAGAAGAAAGCCAAAATCTTTTGGGGGTTTTTTTCTCAGGAAATTAAGAAAACCCAATTGAAGAAACGAGCACTAAACATATAAAAAAAACTCGCAAATCTACAGAAATCATCTAAGATTCGATCAAAAGAAACAGAGTAAATAGAGAAAGAGAGATCGAGCTGACCAGTAGAGAGAGCCTTGATGAGACCAGCTCTACGACCACGAAAGTCGCTAAAAACCTCTTCGACAGTGCGAGGTATAGGATGCTGAATTCCTTCCATAGTATTGCTTCAAAAGCCAAAGACTTTCACAGATGAGAATGAATCAGCCTCACCAAAGAATGCTTCCAAGTATCGAGATGCACTCAGAAACAAAAAAGCCAAGATCGGCTTTTTAGTTTTTCCTTTTGAGGGAATTTTGTATAGTTCGGGGGAGAGTGAAATCTATAAACTTTCGGAGGAATTTATTTCATTTGGGGAAATTGAGAAGAGAGAGCTGTGCTAAGAAAAAAAAACCCTAAAAACGAAAAGGAAAGGAGACAAAAGACAATTTGAGGGATTTGGAAGCATTGGAAGAATAGATTAAAGCGACAACATCTCAACTTTTTTTTTTTTTTTTTAAAGTCACA